>Ga0310786_10007674_pt1 | contig 14024 bp, 8 predicted proteins | sample AusTroGonzalo_MG_FD_203881 | JGI IMG/M metagenome (GOLD analysis project Ga0310786, IMG submission 203881) | Bovine rumen microbial communities from tropical cattle in Woodstock, Queensland, Australia - Gonzalo_03 (v2) (version 2) | ecosystem: Host-associated > Mammals > Digestive system >... | reverse complement strand
CCTCGTTCCCAGAAGACACATTCTGGCCCGTACACAACTTCATCCTGCAGACATTTGAAAGCGAGGGCGTGACTTTCGACGAACAGCTTATCGACCGCCACTTCCCTGAAGACAATGCTCCGACCCGCAAGCCCTGTACGGGACTGGTAGAGAAATACATGACCAATCCTTACTACGACATTGCCGGCAGCTACGTCATCGGCGATCGCGAGACCGATGCGCAGTTCGCCCGTAACATCGGCTGTAAGTTCCTGCCCTTTGGAACGCCAACGCCACAGTCGCCGTTACCAGCACTGAACCCCTGTTATTCGTGGGACCAGATAGCCGAACTGCTGTTCGCTGGTGAGCGCACGGCAGAAGTGCGCCGCACTACCAAGGAGACCGACATATATATTAAGGTGAATATCGACGGGACGGGACGCTGCAACATCGCTACCGGATTGGGGTTCTTCGACCACATGCTTGAGCAGATAGGCAAGCACGGCATGATGGACCTCACCATACAGACCAGCGGCGACCTACATGTTGACGAACACCACACCATCGAGGACACCGCCCTTGCCCTCGGCGAATGTCTGTTGAAGGCCTTAGGCGACAAGCGCGGCATCGAGCGTTACGGCTACTGCCTGCCCATGGACGACTGTCTCTGTTCCGTCGCCCTCGACTTCGGCGGGCGCCCCTGGCTTGTCTGGGATGCCGAGTTCCATCGTGAACGCATCGGCGACATGCCCACGGAGATGTTCCTCCATTTCTTCAAGAGTCTGAGCGATGCAGCCCGTATGAACCTCAACATACGTGCAGAGGGACAGAACGAACACCACAAGATTGAGGGCATCTTCAAGGCCCTGGCCCGTTCCCTCAAAATGGCCGTCCGCCGCGACATCTACCATTTCGAGCTGCCCTCAACCAAAGGCATGCTCTGATGGCTATTACTATGTCCTTACAACCATACAACTCCATCAAATGATACCTTCCCGTTGTAAAATCTCCAGCATTTCCGCAGGGGTCACCACTATGGGCGTCTTGGGGATAATGATGTGTTTTCTCTTTCTACTCTTTCTAAGCGTGCCTGACGGATTTCTTCGTTTATCTCCTCGAGGGGCATGTCCTGTAGCCCGTTCTTACGGGCAGACTCCCTAAGGGCGTAAAAGGCTTTCTTAAAACTTTCATTAGGGCTTTCCTGAGATGCTTTGATTTCAAACGGAATCTTCCTGTACATTACAACAGCTTTTGCAAACACGTTGATTGCAGTGTTTGCACTCATGCCAAACTCGGCGCAAAGAGCGTCGAACGAGGCTTTGATACCAGAGTCCATACGGACAGTCATAGATACTTGTGCCATAGTCTTTATCGTTTTAATGTTGCTATGATGCGGTTAAGCGAGAGCAGAGGAACTTGTTCATTCTGCCGAGCGTAAGCATCTTCGCAGTCTTTTCGGCTGCAAAGATAATCATTTTGTTGCATATTGCAATCATTTTGCCATAAATTTTCATCAAATAGGCATAAATTTATTCATTCAGTTCATCACCCATACGGTACTTGATATCGTAATTGATGATGAAGTCAAGCTCTTCTTCCGTAAAGCCGTAATGTTTATACAGAGCCACATCAATGCTGTTTATAATCTCCTTCGACAACTTAGGGATGAATGATTTATCTCTACTAACAACGAGCTACATCATACATCCGTTTGGAGTGTATACACGTGTGACAGGAACCTGTCTGTTATACAAGGTTGTTCAATACGTTCTGCCTGTCAATCTGCGATGTCAAATTGATAATAATCTTTTTAGTGAGAGGTATTCTATTAAATAATGTGTAAATTTGATGGGAATATGTCATGGTATCAAATAAATTTTGTACTTTTGCATCAAGTATCGTCCAATCGTCGTCGCCAGGCCCTGCCGCCTGCAACTGAAAGGACGCAAGAAATGGCGCATCGACGATAAACCCTGAGTGCAGGGTGGCGATATGATTTTCGAGGGTTAAACAATAACAGCATTAGCTATTATTCGGAATATATAGAAATCTACCACGTTTCAAATATATGTTCTACCATTGAATAAGTCGTTAGTGTCTGCGCGATAGCGTGGACGAGACTTATCGGTAGAACAGGGCTTGTGGTAGAGCCTCTATATATGATAAGGCGTAGTTCGCGCTTTTTCGTATCTATAGAGGTTCTGCTCCCGGCACTGTTTCCCGATGATATAGTCTGCTGTCCTAAAACTATTGCGTATGGCTGCTATCAAGACGGCCAAGACCTACGTGCAGATAGGTCTTGGCCTGGAAGCATTCAAGGGGGCGTACCCCGTAGAGGAGGTGCCCTTTATGCTGATGCAGGCCATCGGGGCCTCGCCTACTATATTGCAACGCTATAGGGAAGGCAAGAGCACGGTGGCCTCGTTCGACGGACTGCTCATCAAGAATATCCTGGCTTACCGACTGGTACGGACAGAGGAGATGAACGACCAGTTGGAGGAGATGAAGCGCGACAAGTGGGTCGTCAAGAACCGGCCCGCCATCATTGCCGTGAGCGATGGTGATGTCATCAAGGCTTTCGACCCGGCTGTGGAAGAGACCTACGAGAACCACCTCAACAACCTCTATACCGACTACGAGTTCTTCTCGCCGATGTGGGGGGTTCGCAAGATTCGCAACATCGAGGAGAACGATGCCGACGTGAAGGCGGCCTACAAGATGGCACAGATTCACGATGAGATTCGCCGCCACAACCAAATAGGCATCACCGCCGACACCCACGACCTGAACATCTTCATGTCGCGCCTGCTGTTCTGCTATTTTGCCGAGGACACGGGCATCTTCGAGAAGGACTTGTTTACGAATGCCGTCAACAATACTACCCGGCAGGACGGCACCGACCTCCAGGAGTTTCTTGACGGTGCTTTCCGCACAATGGACTTGGACTTCCGCATCGGCGTGAACAGTCGGTTGGCGCAGTTCCCTTACGTGAACGGCGGGCTGTTCTCAAAGAAGATTCAGATACCGAGGATGAACGCCCGTATCCGCCGGCTCATCTTGGAGTGCGGCAACCTTAACTGGGCCAAAATCAATCCTGACATCTTCGGCTCGATGATTCAGGCGGTGGTTTCGCCTGAATTGCGCAGCGGATTGGGAATGCACTATACCAGCGTGTCGAACATCAAGAAGGTCATCAATCCACTCTTCCTCGACGAACTCTACGAAGAATACCGTTCCATAGAGCGCAAGCAGAAGGAGCAGGACGGCATCTTCGACCAGTCGAAAACAGGACGGGATAAGTATTACAACAGTTGCAAGCCCCTGATTCGCCAATGCCAGCGACTGTTGGCCAGGATGAAGCGGATGAAGTTCTTCGACCCTGCTTGCGGCAGCGGCAACTTCCTTATTATTACTTACAAGGAACTGCGCCTGTTGGAGATGAAGATTCTGAAACTCATCCAGCAGATGACGCCTGACGTGCAGATGCAGTTTGTGGATGGCAGCATCATCGACATCAGCCAGTTCTACGGCTTGGAAATCAACGACTTTGCCTGCGAGACTGCTGTGTTGTCGATGTGGTTGGCAGAGCACCAGATGAACAACCAGTTTACCCGAGACTTTGGCGTGAACATCCGTGCCCTGCCCTTGAAGCAGAACAATAATTTCCATTGCGGCAACGCCTGCCGCGAGGACTGGAACACGATTTGTCCGCATACAAAGGATGATGAGGTGTATGTGATGGGAAATCCGCCGTATTTGGGTGCACGTCTGCAAGATGACAACCAAAAGGAAGAAGTGGAACTGGTGTTCAACAATGAGAAAGGTTGTGACAATCTCGACTATATTGCCTGTTGGTTTATGCTTGGCTCACATTATATAAATGGTACGCAAGCCAAGTTCGCCTTCGTAAGCACAAACTCCATCTGCCAAGGATTGCAGGTCAGCTTGCTTTGGCCACATATATTTGAGAAACATCAGGAAATTTTCTTTGCCCATCATTCATTCAAATGGACGAACAATGCCAAGTATAATGCAGGAGTTACCTGTATCATAGTTGGTGTGAGGAATGAAGAGAAAGGGAACAAGTATCTTTTTGATGATGATAAGGCGAGACATGTCATCAATATCAACCCGTATCTGACAGAAAGCGAAAACACCATAGTATATCCTTCAAATCTGCCCCCCTACAATCTTCCTTCTATATCATTCGGCAGTATGCCGAATGATGGAGGTTTTCTACTTCTTGACCAGTATGAAAAAGACAAACTACTAGAAGAATATCCAGAAAGCATTTCATTTATCAAACCTTTTATTGGAGCAGAGGAACTAATAAAAGGTATCAATAAGTATTGCTTATGGATTACAGAAGAAAAAGTGGAGGAAGCAAAAGCGATGAAGGCAATACGTGACAGGATAGATAACTGTGAGAAAGCACGGAGTGAAAGTAAAAGGGCTGCTACGAACAAATTGGCTTCTGTTCCTTATAGATTTGGCGAAGTAAGATATAAAGATGGGGCATCAATTATTATTCCATCTGTATCCTCAGAGGGAAGGGACTATATTCCAATGAAGTATCTAAACGATACAGTCATTTCCAATGCAGCCTTTGCAGTCTACGACGCTCCCGAATGGCTTTTCGGCATTCTTACCTCCGCAATGCACATGGCTTGGGTTCGAGCCATTGGTGGACGATTGGAAACCCGATATCGCTATTCCGCTGGTCTCTGCTACAATCCCTTCCCCTTCCCCAAACTGACGGAGGCGAAGAAGCAGGAGATTGAGGATGCCGCTTGGGAGGTGCTTGGTGCCCGCGAAGCCCACTACGGCAAGACCTTGGCTGAACTCTACGACCCAGAGACGATGCCCCAAGACCTGCGCGAAGCTCATCACCAACTGGATCTGATAGTAGACAGCTGCTACCGCGACCGTCCCTTCACCGACGAGAACGAGCGCTTGGAGTTGCTGCTGAAGTTGTATGATAAACTGACGAAGAAATGAAACGGGAATCACGGCTTCATTTCATTGAACATTGTAATGTCAGCATCAAACAGACTGATAATCTCGTTAAGATGCGGATTGTTGCGTTGAATAATGGCAGCAACGTATTCCAGTCCCTTCTCGCCTTTGACTTCGGTAGCATCATCGAAAGACACGGAATAATCTATTCCGTAATCTGTTCGAAAGACAATGGCTCCATCTTCATCATAAGCGACATCGTAAGGTGCGCGGTCATTGATATAAACAACATCAAGTTTGTTCATAGATTACACCCATTCAAGATCGTAATACCCCGATTCTGCAGCCTCTTTCTTGCGACGCTGACGTTCTGCGTATTTCGCTTGAGCCTCCTTCATCCGCCTTTCCTTTATCTGTCGTCCACGCTCCAGCAAAGCCAGAAAGTCCGCACGCGTCCATTTCTTTACATTATCTGTTGTGTCCATAATCTTATCTTGTTCTTTTTTCAGCGGCAAAGTTACGAATAATAATTGAAATAACAAACAAAACATCGAAAATATGCGAGAAAACTATAATCAAGACCAGATGAGCATCACGTATGAGCAGACGGGACGGTCGACGAATACCAATGATTTGGGTATGAGGGAGATGCAGGCCCGAGTGTATGAAAAGCGCAATGAGAAATACCTGCTGGTGAAGGCACCGCCCGCCTCGGGCAAGTCGAGGGCAATGATGTTTGTGGCGCTCGACAAACTGGCCCACCAAGGCATTAAGAAGGTTGTTGTGGCCGTGCCGGAGAAGAGCATCGGGCGCTCGTTCAAGCCAACGGCCCTGAAGAAATTCGGATTCTTTGCCGACTGGGAGGTGCCAACGTACTTCAACCTCTGCGACACAGAGAACGAGAAAGAGAAGGTGAAGCGGTTCAAGGAGTTTGCGGAACCATTCACCAAGGCCCAGACTTTGGTATGCACCCACGCCACCCTGCGCTTTGCCCTGAAGGAACTGGCCGACGAGCAGCTGAACGACCTGTTCTTCGGCATTGACGAGTTCCACCATACTTCGGCTGATGCCGACAACGGACTTGGCGAACTTGTCAGGCGGCTGATGAACCAGACGAACGCCCACATACTGGCTATGACGGGCAGCTACTTCCGTGGTGACGGTACGCCTGTGCTGCGCTTGGAGGACGAAACGAGGTTCGTGCCTGTTCAGTTCAACTACTACGACCAGCTGAACGGCTACCGTTATCTGAAGACCTTGCAGCTGGGCTACCACTTCTACAAAGGACATTATCTGTCGGCACTCGACAAGGTGCTTGACACTCGGCAGAAGACGCTGATACATATCCCCGTCACCAACTCAAAGGCGGCAGGGGCCTACGACAAGTTTGAGCAGGTGAAGCAGATTATCGACCTGATAGGCAGTAAGATTGACGAGGACTACAACACGAACATCGTCACCGTGAAGACCAAAGACGGCAGGCTGCTGAAGGTGGCCGACCTCGTGAATCCTGATACTGACCACCGTAACCACGTGCAGGGCTATCTGCAACGGATGAAGAGCCGCGATGACGTGGATGTCATCATTGCAATGGGTATGGCGAAGGAAGGCTTCGACTGGGAATGGTGCGAACACTGTCTGACCATCGGCGTGCGTGGGTCATTGACGGAGATTGTTCAGATTATCGGACGTTGTACACGTGATACGGAAGGTAAGGACCACGCACAGTTCACCAACCTGATTGCTGCTCCTGACGAGACGCAGGATGATGTGGTGGTTGCCGTGAACGATATGCTGAAAGCCATTACAGCCTCGCTGCTGATGGAGCAGGTGATGGCACCGAAGTGGAACTTCAAGACCTCTCGCGATGAGGAAGATGCAGGGAACGACCCACGAAGAAATATCGTGGTGGAGGGCTTGAAGCCGTTAGGCACGGAGCGGGCCAAACAGATAGTGGAGGAACAGATGGACGACCTGAAGGCCGGCATCCTGCAACACCCGCTGATACGGGAGTCCATCGAGGGTGTGTCACCGGAGATTATCAATAAGGTGTATATCCCCAAGATTGTGGAAGAGTTGCATCCAGAGTTGGAGGGGGAAGAGGTGGATGCTATCAGTCAACGGGTGGTGCTCGACTTCGTGCTGAAAGGCAAGGACATTGAGTCGGATTACAAATCCGACCCAACGGACACAGAGAATCACGAGGGCAGCCGGCTGGTGAAGATTGCCAACACGTTTATCAATATCGACGACCTGAGCATCAACTTGATAGAATCGGTGAATCCGTTCCAGAGGGCTTACGAGATTATGTCGAACGAGATTGACGCGCCTGTGCTGAAGGTCATTCAGGATGCCATTGCCGACAAAAAACTCAATATGTCTATCGACGAGGCGAAGAAGATCTTCCTGACGGTGTTTCAGGAATGGCGCAAGACGAATGGTGACCATCCCTCGCTGCAAGACCCTGACCCGACAGTAAGACGGATGGCTGAGGCTATCCGCATACTGAAGAACTATAAGATTCGCAGGGATATGGGACTGGACTTTCAGAAGTGAAGAGTGAAAAGTGAAAAGTGAAGAATATGGAATGGCCAGAAGACTTATTGAGGATATTTGAAGACCCGCTGTTTGCCAACGTGCATCCACGGGCACCCAAGCCAACGGAAGAGGACGTGGTGAGGGAAGGTTTTCGTATGCTCTGCCAATGGAGCAGAGAGCACGACAAGAGGGTTCCGAAGATGGATAAACGAAACAGGGAAGAGTGGCTGTTGGCACGACGCTTGCAGGGAATCATTGAGGATGATGTCAGGCGTGAGATGCTGAGAGCAGAGGATGAGTATAAACTTTTGGATACGGTATATGATGAATAAGGACAAGGAACTGGACGATATTTTGAACGACCCGTTGTTCAACCTGAACGATACGGAGCAGAAACTCTTCGACCTGTCGGAACCCATCAAGAAAGGCAGGGCAAAGAAACGGAATGCGGAAGAGGTAGCACAGAAGAAAGTGTGCGAGAACTTTGCCGACTATGTCCACCTGTTTGCGCAGGTTCACCAGGACTTGCGGGAGGGCCGTCGGTCGCTGGTGCGCTATAAGGAGGACAACGTGCAAGAAAAGACTTTCTTCATTGCTGACGGACTGATGGGCTATATCGACGAACTCGATGTGGCGAAGCGTCAGATAAAGGACCGCATCCGCAAGGACGGTCGTTCGCGTGTCATCTATGAGGACGGCACGGAGTCGAACATCCTGTTCCGAACCATTGGCAAGAACATCACCCGTAACGGTTATGTGGTCACTGAGTTGAACGACGGGCACGAGTTAGACCGACTTTCAGGCAAGGACATTACGGACGAAGACCTGCCGCAGGGTTGGATATACGTCCTCCGCTCTAAGTCGGAGGATGAACGTATAGCATCGGTGAAGGACTTGTACAAGATTGGCTTTACGACCAACCCGGTAGAGGAACGCATCAGGAACGCCAAGAACGATCCGACCTATCTGATGGCTGACGTGGAGATAGTTGCCACCTACAAAGTTTATAATGCCAACATACGCAAGCTGGAAGGAATGTTGCACGACTTCTTCCATACGGCCCGCTTCTATGTCAGTATCGACAACGTTGCCCCTGAAGAGTGGTTTGTCGTACCGCTGCCCATTATCCGCGAGGCCATTGTGAAGTTCATAGACGGTAGCATTGTGGACTATACCTACAACCGCGAACAGCAAGCGTTGGAGCGGGTGTGACAGGAACCTGTCATTTGCTACGTTTCATGACGCTCTGAATAAATAGCTGATGCTATTGTTATTCACCCATAAAAACGTACCAGCACCTCCACTGAGGCTCCAATCATTGCCATCTGGCAAGCGTCGTGTCACGACGATAAGCCGATACTTGCTGCAAAAATACGAATAAATTCTGAGAATAACCGCTATTTTCCGCTTTTTATTGAAAAAAATCTCAAAGGACTTGGAATATTTGAAAATAATGCCTATCCTTGCAGCAGATTATTAAAGCTCCGCCATTCTTTCTTGAATGGACATGGCCGTCCGAGGACGGCTTTTTTATTATATGATATTGGCAATATGGCACAACGCGTAACGTTCTATATCGATGGATTTAACTTCTACAACGGTCTTCGTCGCACCAAGCATAACGAGCCGCAGTGGGGGCGACTACTATTGGATTGACATGGTGAAACTCTGCCAGGGATTTCTTGGTGAAGGACAGGAAGTGGAGAAGGTCATCTATATTACGGCCTCCCCGCTTAACCCAGAGAAGAGTAGTCGTCAGAGTGCTTTCTTCAATGCCAACAAGCTTATCAACGGTGACCGTTTCGAGGTGGTGCGCGGGAAGTATCTCGACAAGCAGATTCAGTGTCCCAATTGTCATTATGCTATCTCACGACCTGAAGAAAAGAAAACCGATGTAAACATCTCTGTCCGCATGATAGCTGACTGTGTACTCAATGCTACGGATACTGTGGTGCTGGTTAGTGCGGACAGCGACCTTGTGCCACCCTTGGAGTTTATTCAGTAGCACTATCCTGAGAAGCGTATCAAGGTTTACTTCCCTCCATCGAATTTCAGTTGTGATCTGAAAGACAACCTAACCCACCACAGCAGCAAGCCCGTTCTGATGTATAAGAACGAGCGTCGCTTCCGTGATGCCATTATGCCGGATGTGGTTACTGATGGCACAAAGCGCTATGAGGTTCCTGAGAAGTGGCGACCGGCAAATATCGTAAGATAATGTCACATTGTAACTACATTGCTCCCGACCATGAACAGTCACCCACACCTCTTACACCCAACACTTAACTCGCTGATAATCAATAGCCATTTTGGGTGTCACCTACCTGTTTTTACCCACACCCAAGGTAACACCCAAGGCTGAATTAGTTAATCAGAAGCCTCGCCATATTGACGGGACTTTTAGCTTTGCAGCATAGTGGGTGAAGCTTCCAAGCTTTGCATCCGTGCTCTTGTCGCAAAGCTTGGAAGCTTCACCCACTACCATGCCAACGGGAGGCCTCGCCATGTTGATGGGAGGCCTCGCCATGTTGATGGGAGGCCTCGCCATGCCGATGGGAAGCCTCGCCATGCCGATGGGAAGCCTCGCCAGAAATGTCCCAGGCCGTGGGACAAATAACTTTCGCAACTCAATTCGTGTAATTCGTGAAATTCGTGGTTAAAAATGAACAGGTAATCCTCAATCTGGGTGCGACCTTGGGTGTGGGCTTGGGTGCGACCAACTCTAAAGAAAACCGCCTTGATTATCAGCAGGTTAAGTGCTGGGTGTGCTGGGTGTTACCTACTGTGTGTCAATGTATGGGCGCGGGTGTACGTGTGTACGTGTTGACATCTATTGTTGGGGATTACAAATCCCAATATTCGAAGCAGCTGGATTTCAAATCCAGCTGAACAGGGTTTCAAATCCAGCTAACCGGAGAAATCCAGCTGAACGAGGAAATCTGGCTGAACGGGAGAGAAGGATGCTGAGTATCAGGCTGTTGTGACTTTAGGATTTGACCAGCCCCCGCCATAGCCTTGCACAGCTCGCAGGAATGTCGTACCTTTGCAGCCGCAATCCTGGGCAGAGCTGAGCCGTTCGCTTACCGAGAAATCAAATCCCTTCGACGGGCTCAGGGTAGGAAGAAACTATATGCGCCGAAAGGATGTAGCTGTAGCATCGTTGCTATTTTGCGGGCGAATTGTTTGGCGGTTCGCTCTCTTTTTTGTAACTTTGCACCATGAACGAAACACAAATTCTTTCTGAACTCAATGAGAGCCAGCGCGAGGCGGTGCTTTTCTGCGACGGTCCGTCACTGGTGATTGCCGGTGCCGGGTCGGGTAAGACGCGGGTGCTGACCTACAAGATAGCCTATCTGCTGGAACAGGGTCTGAAACCGTGGCAGATTCTGGCGCTGACGTTTACCAACAAGGCGGCGCGTGAGATGAAGGAGCGCATAGGCCGCTTAGTGGGCGAGGAACGGGCAAGATACTTGCAGATGGGCACGTTCCACTCGGTCTTTTCACGTATTCTGAGGGCCGATGCCGAACACATCGGGTATAATTCGAACTTCACCATCTACGACCAGACGGATGCCCGCTCGCTGGTCAAGGGCATCATCAAGGAGATGGGCTTGGATGACAAGGTGTATAAGCCGGCCTCAGTGGCCGACCGTATCTCGATGGCAAAGAACCACCTGATTCTGGCCGGGCAGTACGGTCAGACGACATGGGCGAAGGACGATATGCACGGAAAGCGGCCGCAGATTTCTAATATATATATAAGGTACGCGGAACGCTGCCGACAGGCCAACGCCATGGACTTCGACGACCTACTGGTGCAGACCTATGTACTGTTCCAGAACCACGAAGACGTGAGGCAGAAGTATGTGGAGAAGTTCCAGTTCGTACTGGTGGACGAGTATCAGGACACGAACTTCGCCCAGCAGGCCATTGTGCTACAGCTGACTAAGGAGCGGCAGCGTGTCTGCGTGGTTGGTGACGATGCACAGAGCATCTACAGTTTCCGTGGTGCTAACATCGACAATATCCTGAACTTCCGCTCGGCCTACGATGACGCTCGGCTGTTTAAGCTGGAGCAGAACTACCGCTCGACGCAGCTGATTGTGCAGGCGGCGAACAGTCTGATAAGGAAGAACGAGCGGCAGATTCCGAAGGATGTGTACAGCCGCAACGAGCAAGGTGAGAAGTTGACGCTGAAGCCCGCCTACTCGGATAAGGAGGAGGCCGTCATCGTGTGTCAGGACATCAAGCGCATCAGGCGTGAGGACGGGTGTGAATACAGCGACTTCGCCATTCTCTACCGCACCAATTCGCAGAGCCGCTCGTTCGAGGAGCAGATGCGCAAGGACAACATACCGTACCGCATCTACGGTGGCCTGTCGTTTTACCAGCGCAAGGAAATCAAGGACGTGATAGCCTACTTCCGGTTAGTGGCAAACCCTGATGATGAAGAGGCCTTCAAGCGCATTGTGAACTATCCGACGCGCGGCATCGGCGGTACGACGGTAGACAAGATCATTAAGACGGCGACCGACTACGGCGTCAGCCTGTGGAAGGTCATCAGCGAGCCGATACTCTTCCCATTGGATGTGAGCAAGGCAACGATGACCAAGATTGAAGGTTTCAAGACGATGATACAGACGTGGCGCGACCGTTTGCAAACAGAAGATGCCTACACGCTGGGGCACGACATCATCATGACCAGTGGCATCAGCCGTGACATCTACAGCGGGCGCAACCCTGAGGACATTTCGCGACAGGAGAACTTACAGGAGTTTCTCAGCGGTATGCAGGACTTCGTGGAGAGCCGACGCGAGGAGGACATGGGCGAACAGGTCTACCTGCCGGACTTCCTGCAGGAGGTGGCTCTGCTGACCGACCTTGACAGCGACAACGGTGACGATAATAACAAGGTGACGCTGATGACCATTCACTCGGCCAAGGGCCTGGAGTTCCCGACGGTGTTTGTGGTGGGATTAGAGGAAAACATCTTCCCGTCGCCGATGTGTACGAACTCGATGCGCGAGTTGGAGGAGGAACGCCGGCTGCTCTATGTAGCCATTACCCGTGCTGAGAAACATTGCATACTGACCTGCGCTCAGAACCGCTTCCGCTACGGACGGATGGAGTACGACACGCCGTCGCGATTCATCAAGGACTTCGACCCGTCGCTCATCCGCGTGCTTTCTGAAGATGCGGATTTCAGATCCGCGTCAACGAAAGACACCTATACCCGTGGCTACGGCCAGACAACGAGCCGCGGACGCGACTGGATGCAGAACCCGCATCCTGTGGCCGATCGCTTTATGGCTGACCCGAAGCCACGCGCTGTGGCTCCGCGCAGGCCGGAACCGCCCGTCGAACCTTTCTCGGACAGTTTCAAGCGCACGTTACAGGTGGCCAGCGGCGGACGGTTCAAGCCCGTGCAGCAGGCTTCGGCTCCTGTCGCTCCTGTTGGCGAGCTGCACGAGGGCAATGTCATAGAGCATCAGCGCTTCGGTGTGGGGACAGTGGTCAAGTTAGAAGGCACGGGCGAAAACCTGAAGGCTACGGTAGAGTTCCGAAACACGGGAACCAAACAGCTGCTGCTGAAGTTTGCACGCTACAAGGTAATAGAATAAGAAAAAAGCAGGGCCTTGTAAGTCCTGCTTTTATAGTGCTTCATCATCAGGTTTCTCGACGGTTCGCTTCAATTTTGGCAAATGAGCCTTCTTGCGAAGCCAGGCAGCCTTGCGTGCCTCGTAGTCCTGCTGGTGCTTCTCCAAGTAACCGTCGGCCATAGACATTACTGGTTCTTGAACTTGGCGTAGACTACGTTCAGCTGGATGGGGTCGTAGGGATTCTGGCTGCCTCCGACAAGCTTGGTGCTGCTGATGTTCATGCTGTGCGACACGCCAGTGATGACTGACGCAGAGTATGATGATGCGGCAGTCGCCGTCACCGTCACGGGAACCAGCACGACCTTGTTCCAGTCAGGGTGCTTCATGGTCCATTCGGGGTCGCTCTTCAGACCTTCTTTCCTCAACTTTTCCATCCTCATAATCAGGCTGGAGATGTTGGTGAAGGTATACAGGTTGGTCGATGAAGCCAGCTGTGCCCTGAACGTTGTCAGGTTGTTGAACAACTGACGATTCTCGAAGAATGTGTACAGGCTGTCCTTCGGCACCATCAGCAGATTGGTGGGAATGGCGAGGGCGCGATTGTCGTGAACTTTGTTGTTGATGCGCTGGAACGAAATCTTGGCAGCCAGCAACGAGTCGTTGTTGTGGCCCTGCATAATCTCGTTGACAGGCAGCGTCACTTCCGTGAACAGACCGGCAGGCGACTTGATGTAGGTGCAGGTGTTGTCATCGGCCAGTTCAGCCAGCCGTTGGGCATCGTTGGCTATGCGTGTTGCCTGCATGACTTCGTCAGTACCGGCCAGTGTGATGCCAGACACGTATGTGGAGTCGACCGTACCCGAATTGTAATAGATACGCAGGCTGAGGTCGGGCACCTGTGAGTGGAAGCCGTATCCGTCGGTAATCTCGCAGAAGAAACCGGGACACACC
>Ga0310786_10007673_pt1 | contig 14024 bp, 9 predicted proteins | sample AusTroGonzalo_MG_FD_203881 | JGI IMG/M metagenome (GOLD analysis project Ga0310786, IMG submission 203881) | Bovine rumen microbial communities from tropical cattle in Woodstock, Queensland, Australia - Gonzalo_03 (v2) (version 2) | ecosystem: Host-associated > Mammals > Digestive system >... | reverse complement strand
GCTCGCGCCTCGGCGCGCCTGCCGCGAACCGGCCGCCCGCCGCCGCCCTGCGTTCGGTCTTCGGCCTCGCCTTCCGACCCCGACCCCTTCTTCGGTGGCGTTTGCCGGAGTGGGCGATGGCCGCACGGGAGACTTTTCGACGGTCTGGCATGGCTGGCGACGCCTTGATTCACCTCGGTTGGGCATAGGCGGTCAGCAAAAGCCCTGAGCGAGATTCACCTAAAGCACGCCATGCCAGGGGGACCGTCGAAAAACGGGTCGGGCGGTCAGCGCACACGGAGGCATCTCGGCGCGACGCAATTTTCTTTTATCTGCGCTGAAATATGGTATAATATCCAATCATGAAAAAACTTATCCGTTTCATTGCCGTAGCCGCGATCGCCATTGCGGCTGGTTGCTGTTCCGTTCAGAAGATCCCCGCAGAGCGAGTCGGGGTCTGCAGCTGGAGCTGGCGTCTGCCGATAAGCGAAGTTGCGCTGCAGATGGACAAGTCGGGGGTGAAGGGCATCCACCTCGCCCTTGGGCCGTTCATCGCCCCTGACGAGAGGCATGGAGCCGCAGAAGGGGAGAAGGCCCTCGCAATGGTCAAGGCGAAGATCAAGAGCGGCGAGTGGGTCCTCATGAGCACCATGATAGATTTCGTGGGCCAGGACTACACGACTCTCGAGACGATCCGCAAGACTGGCGGCATCGTGCCCGACGCTACGTGGGAGGAGAACAAGCGCCTTGTCTCGAAGGGCGCGAAGCTCACGCGCGAGCTCGGGTGCGATCTCATGTCGGGCCACGCCGGCTTCCTCGACGAGTCCGATCCTGTCGCCCTCAAGAAGTATGTCGAGCGCGTCACGTGGATCCGCGACGAATGCCGCAAGTTCGGCGTGACGTTCATAATGGAGTCCGGGCAGGAGACGGCGGCCGACCTCGCGGCGTTCATGCCGAGAGTCCCCGGCGTCGGAATAAACTTCGACCCTGCGAACATGATCCTATACGGGAAGGGCCGGCCGATGGAGGCGCTGGGGCTCCTCTATCCGTGGATCAGGCAGATCCACGTCAAGGACGCCGTGGAGACGAAGGTCCCCGGGACTTGGGGCGAGGAAGTCGTATGGGGCACGGGCGAAGTAGGCGGCCAGGCTTTTATCGACAGGCTTGAGGCCCTTGGCTACAAGGGCAACTACGTTGTGGAGAGGGAAGGCGGAAACGACCGTCCCGGCGACATCAACAAGGCCATCGAGAGGATCCGGGAATGAACAAGCTCAAGGCGATCATACTTGGCGCCGGCTATCGCGGCCGCGCCTACGCCGAGTACGCGGCCGCCCATCCCGACCAGCTTGAGATTGTCGGCGTCGCTGACCCAGAGCAGGCCGAGACCATTGCGGCGCCGAGGTACTGGCGCGACTGGCGCGATTGCCTTGAAGACAAGCCCGAAGCCGACATCGTGATGGTGACGATGCCCGACAGCCTCCACCACGATCCCGCGATCATGGCGCTGGAGGCGGGCTACCACCTTCTTCTGGAAAAGCCCATATCGCCGACAGAGCGCGAGTGCCGTGAAGTGATCGACTGCGCGCTCAAGAACAAGAGGCTCGTCGTAATCGGGCACGTACTGCGCTACACGGCTTACTTCGCCCACATCAAGGCCCTCGTGGATTCCGGCGAGCTTGGCGAGATAGTCTCCATCGCCCACCAGGAGTCGGCCGGATTCTGGAAGGTCGCCCATTCCTACGTGCGCGGCAACTGGGCGAACTCTAAAAAGAGCTCGCCGATAATACTCGCCAAGTGCTCGCACGACTTCGACCTCTTCGTTTGGTGGATGGGGCGCAGAAAATGCCGCAAGGTGACTTCGTTTGGCTCGATCAAGCTCTTCAACCGCGCGAACATGCCCGAGGGCGCGGCCCGCATGTGCATCGACTGCCCTCCGAGGATAGAGAAGCGCTGCGTGTGGAGCGCGCGCAACATGTACGTCGACCACGACGAGCTGAAATACCTATTCGCCGACCACTCCGACGAGGCGATGCAGCGCCTCATATCCGAGACGGAATACGGCAAGTGCGTCTATCAGAGCGACAACGACGTTCCGGACCACCAGGTCGTCACCATGGAGTTCGAGGGCGGGGCCACGGTGAGCCATGTCATGACCGGCTTCACGGAGCGCAACATCCGCACGACCCGCATTGCCCTCACGCGCGGCGAAATCATTGGCGACGGCGAGACTTTGAGCATCTGCCGCTTCGACGGCAATTCCGTCGAGACGGGCGTGCCCACCAACTTCCGCATACCGAACCGTTCGCGCCACGGCGGCGGCGACTTCAATCTCGTCTCGGAGATGATAAGGATACTCCGGCGCAACGACCCGGAGGAGATCCGGGAGACGACGGCCGAGGCGCTCCAGAGCCACCTCATCTGCTTTGCCGCGGAAAAGAGCCGTCTCGCGGGCGGTAAGGTCATCGAGATCAATTGACAGGGTGACGCCTGTTTTGATATACTATAGCAATCATGTGCCCCGGGCGATTAGCTCAGTTGGTTAGAGCATTACCTTCACACGGTAGGGGTCACTGGTCCGAGTCCAGTATCGCCCACCAATAGATTTGCGGGGCTTTCACCTTGCGGTGGCGTCGGTGTTCCAGTCCGAGAACCTGCGCTTGCCGCCGGAACGCGTCTCTGCGCGGTAGAGGCGGCTTTCCGAGGCGAGGATGGCGTCTGCGTCGGACTGCGAAACCTTGCGGCTTAGCGCCGTCTTTACGAGGCGGGATATGTTTGCGTGGGAAGTCTTGAGGGCGCTTTCGGCGAACGGTCCCTGAGCGCCCTCCGGCTTGACCCAGAGAAACGCCGAGGCCGAGGCTGGATAGCCGTCAACCGATGGAGAGATCTCGAGGCCGTGGTCAGACGTCACGATGATGAAAGACCTGTCGTAGATTCCCCTCGCGCGGTAGGATTCCATGAGCTCGCCGAGCTGCGAGAGCTTTTCGCCCGCGGCGCTGGCAAAATCTCCGCTCCAAGGAGGGTGGACTCCCCAGCTGTGGAAGAAGCCGAGGAACGGGCGCTCTCCCTCTGCGACTGGCTTTGCCGCGAGCGCGGGATACATCGTCTTTTCGCTCCAGAACTCGTCCCCGGAGTGACGCCCCTTGACGGCGTGGCGTATGCGGGAGTAGAGGATCGGCCCCTTGAAGAAGAACGGAGAAATCCGGAACGAGGTCATGTCGAAGATGGAGAGATACGGAACCTCCGACGACTGGCGGAGTATGGCCAGCTTGTCGCGCGAGCGCCTCTGCACTCGCTTGACCTTCTTCTCGACAGGCAGGTTTGTGAAGCCGTATGGCATGAGGTCCGGGGAGAAGGCGACGGCCCAGCCTGCATCTGCGGCCGCCTTCACGAAGGAGTTCGATCCATACATCGTAAGCGGATACTGCGTCTGCGGCATTTTCTTTGGATCGTAGTAAAGCCCTGTCACGATCCCGGGGACGCCGCGCTTTGTGCACTCGTGCATTCCTATGTTGCGCGGATACTGCGTGAACCCCGGGAATTTCGCCGCGAGCGCGGGATTGGCGCGCATTACGTCTGCGGCTCCGTTCCCCGGCATCGAGTCGAGCACGAATACGAGTATGTTGCGGCCGCTTGAATACTTGACGTTTTCTACGACCGTCTGCTGGTTGACAAAGCCCTCCGACATTCCTTCCTTCTTGTCGCCGTCATTGGCGCTTGCGGGCTTCCCGGCGTCGAAGAGGGACGCTGCCGACAGCACTGCAACGGAAATCGCCACCCAGTGAAGGAAAGGATGGAGGCGTTTTGCGAAAACTGCGAACGCGCATACGACTGCGCCCCAGACGGCTGCGTCGAATATGGCCCGGCCCGTGCTGGAAAGCTCCTTTACAAACCCTCCGTTGAGCTCCGGGATGCCGAAGGAAAGCGGCCCTGATTCGAGATACACGCAGATTGCCGCAGCCGTGAATATGGAAGGCAAAATGCATCTTGGCAGGCGGCATACCTTCGCCGCAAACGCCGCCACTGCGGCAAGGCCGAGCGCAACGACAAGAAAAATCGCGATTAGCTCGACGACGAGGCGCGGCGCCGATACCTGGTATATCGAGCTGTTGCCGATGTAGGTCTGCAGCGGCACGAACAGGGCAACGACCGCCGCGAGCACGACGGAAACGACAACGTCAGCAGTAAAGATTTTCTTCATCGTTTTCAGATGGTCGGACCGACGAGATTTGAACTCGTGACCTTTTGCACCCCAAGCAAACGCGCTACCAGGCTGCGCTACGGTCCGACAATGACGTTCCAGATTTGGTAGCGGGGGCTGGATTTGAACCAACGACCTTCAGGTTATGAGCCTGACGAGCTACCAGGCTGCTCCACCCCGCAATCTGGGTTTTCCTTTTCTGGGCGGGGCTGGCGGGAGTTGAACCCACAACCCTCAGATTCGTAGTCTGATGCTCTATCCAGTTGAGCTACAGCCCCAGTGGGAAAACGGTGTGTATTATACCATAATTGCATTCCATGCGCAAGTGTAGATTCTTTGGTCATTTTCTTGGATTGCCGAAGCATTCCAATCCCTGCGCAATTTCATTGGCGAGTGGGCGGCGGGTTGGCTGAGCGCGAAGCGCGAACTGCGCAGCAGCCGCAAGGGCCTGCGTGTCGCGAGTGAGGCAGTTGCGAAATTGATAGTTGAGAATTGAAAATGTAGAATGGTGGATTGTCCACAATTCTACACTTTCCACTCTACACTCTCAACTTCGCCCACGGAGGCAGCCCCGACGCGACGGCGACACCCGCGACCGAGCGAGCATCCCTCTGCGACGCCGCATGAGGAATTTGCTGGTGGCGCAGACATTGAGTTTTCATTGACTGTTCTCTTTCTCTGCTCACCCTTGTTTTTCAAGCATTTTTCATGTTTTTACGATTCTCTCCAAAGTTCTCCGTCGTGTGTATTGGAGAACTCTTACACCCGCTCCACCAGCTTGCGGAGGCGCTCCTTGAGCCGTTCCAGTTCGGCCCAGTCCTGATGTGCCTCGGCATACGGCATCAGTCCCTCCAACCGGTGAATCTGCTCGATGTAGTCATCCTGTTGCGGCATTGCCATAGAATCACCTCTTGTTCCTATGCCACCTTGCGGACGTCAAACGGAACCTTGACGTTCAGCACAAGATGGTATGGGGCGATGGTGTTCGGAATTTTCTCCGAATCGCGGCGCAGCGCAGTCGGTTTGTCCGCGAGGCTAAATCCAAACTCCTGAGACAGGAATGCTTCAAGGCTATTGAGCGCATCCGCCTCGCCCCGAACTTCCTCTTTGCCGAACTTCTCAAGTTGGCAGTCCACATAGTCCGCGTCAAACGAAACATGGGCAGATGCTATCCACCCATCCCGTTCGCAGGACTTCTCCAGCCGCCTTTCGACGGCAGCTTCGTAATCAGCAATTTTCGTCATGTACTTCATTCTAGGATTCCCTACTTATGTTCAAGGTTTGTGTCGTTGGGAGTTGGATTGAAGACGCGTCTCTACACATCGCTTGAAATATATCGTACTCTCCTGCCAATCTTGAGCTTCCTTGACCAATTCGACAGGTGTGTTTTCATGGGAATAAAAAGCTATTCCCATATCATAACCCCATGTGTTAGCACAGCCACGCATTCTTTGATGTAACTTTCGCCGCGATTCTGACGATAACTCTGCGCGCGAGAAAACAAGTGCTATTTCAGAATGACAACGATCCCACGGGTGTCTTTCTACAAATGACAGCAACGTATCCTCTGGGAAAACAATACTCTCATCATTCAAGGCATCGACCAAGGCCTGAAATTCTGGTGTACGTTTTAGCCGTCCACCAAGGTATATATTCTTTCCATCAGCAGGATAAAACTCTATTGGAATCGACAAGATGGCTTCGGGCGTCTTGACGATTTGCGCTTTACAAGTTTCATAACGCGACTGCAATTCATATTTCTGATACAAGTCGTATGGCACGAATGCGGTATCAATTACAGGAGTTACCACCAACGGATCAATCATCACGACCGGTAACATGCCTAAAGCAAACAACAATTCAATCGGCCCCGGATTAGGCCAACTACCGCTATTGTTGTTCCCAAACATAGGTTTCAGCGGCCTTAAAGCCCACCCCACTAACCGAACTCGCCGTTCCTCTCCATCAAACGCATGGCGAGTATAGCAGTAGAGCTGGCCTTTTCTTTCACTTGGGGGAATAGCCTCTGGCAAGACGCAGCAGCCTGACGCGATTGACAAAATCATAATCACTAAAATCTGGTTCTTCATTTTGCACCTTCTCATTTCGTGAAGTTCATCGCCCCTCCCGCAATTCTGATTCCTTAAAGGTTTTCATGTCTTCAAGGTTGGTGTCATTCGGCGTCATGTTGAAGAACATCATCCTAGCTCTTGTGCCGCCCCATATACCCCAACGCCCGTATATCTTGCCGTAATGCGCGGAGACTAGCCTTCCTTTATCATCGACCGTTGTCCTCGTTCTGAACACCATATAATGTCCATCATCCAGAAGATTATCATCTTGAGGTAGACGACCTATGCTATATGTTATCTCTGTCCTAAACGCCATATTGGTGTCTGCATGGTAAACACTCTTCATCTCTGAGAATCCGTCCTTGGGCAGGACATAAAAGCCAGCATACGGATTATTGGTGAACGAGACATCCATAGTCGCCCAATTAACGTCATATTTATTTATCGGGTCTGAATTAAACCGTAGAAGCATATCAGAATGCGAACCATCGCCATGTGGTTTCACCCACTTGAATGTTTCCAAGTCCAAGCCAAGCCATACGTTAGTAGCTGGTACATCAATCACCGAGTAATGAAGTGTTGGTGCATCGACAGGATTCCTCTTGCGCTTCAAGACGAGGGTGCTGGTTTCACCGTATGGTTGCCACTTTCCTTCCTTGACCAATGGGGCAACCCCCTTGCGCCAGTGGAAGTCCACACCGGTGGAAGAGAAATAATATCCGTCCTTCTTGACATAAAAACCGAATCGTCCCCCAACATTGTCTTCGGCGACAAACTCTCCATTGCAATCAGTGACAAAAGTTTCTTTCCACGTCTTGCGAGGATAGTCATTCTGCCATTGACCGTAGACCGTAACATTCGTAATCGGGGTTCCCTCGTCATCAACGATGCGATAGGCTAATCTTGCCTTTGCCCCCTTGCGCATGGCCTCCTGAACTTCAGGCCTGATGGCTTCATAATATGTCGCGCTATGCTTCGGAATGTCGGCTGTCGCAACCACTGAAGCAAATAACACGATCACTATACATGCACGAGTTTTCATCTCAACTCTCCTTTCTCTACAATGTTTGTAAATGCTGGATAAACATAGTAATATGCCATATTCTTGATGTCGGAATGGAGCCAGGGCGTTTCGAGATGCTGCTCTCCATGTTCATCTTCAACAACAATTCCAGCCCGTCCCCAATCATTTGCCTTTCCATCTATGTTCATGTCAAAGCTTGAATTTTCTCCTCTAAGCGTTGCCACTTTCCCAGCTGGGCTGGAAACTGCCGGAATATGGAATGCAAGAATGTCGGCCTTGTCATAGTCTGAAATTGAGGGATTGAACATCGCCGAGACGCCGCGATCAAAGACGGCATTGGTGACAATCGAACCATCGGTCCCTGAGAAAGACGTCATCTCGTTCTCAAAGGCATCGCGGATGCTGACGTATCTGTACATATCATCTACGGTACTCATGCTCATCGGCAAGCGGAAGGAGTACATCGCACTACCATCCACCTCCACCGTCAAAAGAAGCCCCAACCACGTCGGTTTGGCCGCCTCGCAGACGAGGAGTGCGGAATTCCTGTCGAAGTTTGCGTTGTACTGCCCAGATGAAATCGTCAGCGAGTTGGTCAGCCAGTTCATCGTGGATGAATGCATCGGCTGCCCGGCGATGTTGAAGCGAGGGGCGGTACGAATCGACCCCGCGTCAGCATGTCCAACATCGGCAAGCGTGAACCTGAAGACGTCGTCACCATCGAGACACCGGATCTTAACGTTCACGTTGCCGCTCCCGCCCCATGCGTCGAGAAACGGCTCCGCCCCGAACGAGACATGGGCGGACGCAACCCACCCGTCCCGTTCGCAGGCCTTCTCCAGCCGCCTCTCGACGGCGATCTCGTAATCGGTTATCTTCTTCATGTCGTTCATGGGATGTTTACGGGCGATAGCATCGTTCGCCATGATCGGAAAGATTGTTGTCGACGTCGAACTCGAGATTGTTGTCATTGACGACAGGATTAAACATCGCAGCGCCGAATGTCATTTTCTTTAAAACGGACATTGGTCCGTATATCTTCGAGTAGTTGCAACCTACGACCTCGCCAACCTCATTCGTCGAAGCGCGCGTTTTTAGAACCATGCACTCGCCTTTCTTGAGAGGGTGTGAAGCATACACTACCTTTCCACCTATCGTGCTGTACTCAAATGGAATGCGGGAAAGAAATGTCGCATTCGTATCCGCCTCGTATATAACGGGGAAATACCCGTCGCTTGGCATCGGCGTTATGTACGCTCCGCATCCGGGCGCGAAATCGAGCCAGCCATATGTGGTAACAACGCCATTGGTCGTTACGCGGAATCGTTCAATGCGAAAATCGGAAACCCTCCCGGACGGACCATGCAGAAACGGATCGTAATCCGGCTCTGACGACACGACGAGGCAGTCCTTCAGGTCAAAATCGACGGCATCGTATCGTGTTGTTTCAAGTCCATTTGTGACAGCGATGGTCGGATTCTTTCTGGGCAAATAAACCTTCGTCCATCCACCATATGCAAACATCGGCCGAGGATTGTGCTTGGGGGTAAGACAGACTGAACGGCATATTACATCATTCGTATATGTCACGGCCTTAGGTTGAAACTTGGCAACGAAGCCGAGATAGTCGTTGTTTGCATCCAACTCGACAAGCTCATTGTACATGGCAAGCCCCTGAACCGTATTGGTGCTGATGTCGAAATAATCGCTCTTCTCAACAATGGCGTCCAAACGCTCATCTCCATAACCAAAGCCACACATGCCACAGTAATGCAAAGGGGCATCTATCCACCATTCAAAATCGGGGGCAATGGACTGGAACTCGACATGGGCAATGCCGTTTGAGTCAGTATTGGCATCCACAATTGCAAAGCAATTGGCTGGAGTACTGTGTCCAGCATAGCTCCACTTCGTCTGCGCTTTCACTTTTGCTGACGCATTCGTGATTGGGAGACCTGTCTCCCTGTCTGTCACCGCTACGACAAGATGCCCCGCATGCAAAGCCCGAGCATGGGCAGGCATGCAGCCCGTCAACATTACTGCGACACTAGCGACTATTGATTTATTCATCATCTTCTCCGTTTACGTAATTGTCTAGTTTCGTTGAGCCAATCCGATCGACAAGATTTTCGTACAGGATTTTTGTTTCAAAAAGAGACTTTCTGATAAAGTAACTATGAACCCACTCTACCGGTTTTTCGCTTTCTTTCGAAGGATTGCACTCTACAGCCAAGTCAACATTGTTCCCTGCGGCATCCCACTTCGGCACGGGATTAGCCCCGGTGGCGAAAGACTCGGCTGGGATTCCATGCGAAAGCGCATACCAACGAACGATGCTATTAGACTGAAGAAATACATTACCGCCTTCGCCGTAGAGTTCCTCGTCCCTGAAGTCCTTGAAGAACGGCTGGGCCATAAGATTTGTGTCGGCTATCAAGTTCGCTTCTTCTGGTGTGTACTTCCTGTAACGATATTGCGGCTCGCCATTCTCAAAACCTTCAAATTCTTCGATGAGATAATGGTCGTTGAATCCCCATCCTGCCTGAGGATTGAACGAAACGAGCAGACTTCCCTTTGCCATTTCCTGATTGTACCATGCGTACTCTCGCGACAGAACAGAATCCACCTTGTCGCCTCCATTGGCGACCACCTCGTCCTTTGAAGAATAGAAATTCACGGTGTTGTCAACATCCTTGAACAGGCCTTTCCAAGTAAGGCCTTTCCGAGAATCTTCGATTGTGCCAAACGGCAATGTGTGCCAAGGCATCTCATACCAGTGCGTTGAGCGAACTCGATCTGGGTACTGACGCCACTCCTTAGGCGTCATGTCGTGGTATGAATTCGTGGTTACGCCAGAAACAGAATCATACGCCTCAACAGGCACCGCAGCGTTGAGCATGAAGTATTGGTCGTACCGAAGCCCGTGGAACTGCCGCGCGGCGGACACGAGCATATTGCCGAGCGAATGCGCTATCACGTACTTCTTCGACCCGTAAAGGCCATTAACCCCTGTAGCGAACGCGCTTGCCGTGCGGAACGCATTCAGCACGTTCTGATGGTAGTTTCGGCTCGCATATCCATTGTCTTCTGTCAAAAAAGGCATCTTTGGAAGCCAAATCTGCGACTCATTCCCACGCCACAGGACTGCCGTGAACCCAGCGTCCATCCCAGACCAGCGCAGACGCTTGAACATCGCCTGAGACCAGTCCCACGCTTCGCTCGGATGCATGTTGTAGCCATGTACAAACACGACATTCACGTCTGCATGCTCGTTATCTGGCCAGGCAACTGTCGTTCTGTCGTCGTACTTGGCGTCAACCGTCTCATTGCAGGCACTTTCGAGATTCAGCCACCGATACATTCTGTGGACATCCAATGCCTCTATTTGAACTGCCGCCTCAAAAAGCGTTTCTCCGCTCTCGCTGTCCTTTACGGCAATGCGAGGCTCCCGCCGTCCTTCCGACACAAGTTCAACTGCTATCGCCCCAGCATCGGAAGAACCAAGCGCAAGTAACTCGTGCGGAATGACATATCCCGTTTCTCTGGCATTTTCGCTTGCCGTGGTCAAAAGCGCGGCAGAATCCAAATCATTCCCCTCAACCGTCTTCTGGCGTTCTTTTACCATACCGTCCAGTTGTGTCCACTTGATACGCGTAGGGGCAAAACGAATGTCACCGGGAACACTCGTATAAAAAACATACTTAACACCCGACTCTCCCCATGCGTCAATGAACGCAGAAAGGTCGACCGCAAGCGGACACAGGTTCACAAGGTCGTTGCGCCCATTCACGACAAGGTCATCGCAATTGTCCGGAAGGGTCATAGGCCACGGATGGGAGCCTTCGGAATATTGCGAGAAAGCATCGTCGCCTCGCCAGGTATCGTGGTTTGTCCAGAAGTACATCACTCGCCCGTTGCCTTGGTCCAGCACGTCCTTGATGTCGGCGGAGAAATCCCAGTTGTAGTCCGCCAGCAAAGGCGGCTTTACGGTCGATATGCGCTGTTCAGCATAGTCATAGACACGGTCAGTTCCATTGGAGGCCGCAAACTCTAACTTGACCTTGCAACGGCTTGGCCGGGAGGATATCACCTTCGCGAGCAAACTTCTCGACCCGCCGTATCTTCGCATGATGTTTCGCCAGCGGCGAAGTGTCATGTTGCGCACCCTCGTGCCGCTGCTCTGCAGGAGCGCTTCCGGCGGATGCCACACATCGTGCTTGTCCCACCATCCCGGTAGCCAGAGCGCAATGTCACCGCTGACATTCTCCATTGAGATACGAACAAAGCCATTCGTGAGAAACACATCCGTCCGAAACGCCAGAGACGACGCATTGTAAAGGTTAGTGCAAATAGCGACAGGATAGCCGAAGAATTGCGACCTTCTGTTGTATTCCGAGATGTCTGGTCTTCCTTCCTCGGACTCGAACCGCACGCCGAGAACAGTGCAGTCGTGGCGGGAATGCTCTACGCCGTTGGTGACGAACACGACCGTAGAGTCGCCGAAGTCACGGCTCGGAGATACGCCAGAGAGGGTCACGTCGCAGGGAACGTGCGAGACTTTGAACTCTCCGCTTCCGTCCGAGTAGTCCACGGCCACGCGGCTGGTGTAGGCGACCTTGGCGACGTAGTTGGTATGCCGATGCTCCGGGCATGGGCAGCATTCCGCCGGCGTCCCGCTTGGCACGACGAGATGCTTCGCCTTCGTGTTGGCGCGGTAGAGATAGAACACGTCCGCCAGCGCCTGCTGCGTTCCGTCGACGATGTTGGTGAACGGCTCCTCCGCGTCCGAGTCGTCGTCGCCGAGCGTTGGCGACTGGTTGGCGTTGCACGGGCAGTTCCAGCACGAGCAATGGCACCACTCGCCGCTACAGCAGCTGCAGTTCCCGCCCGCCGCGCAGTCGCAGCTCCAGTATTCCGGTTCCTCGTCGTCAGAACCGCCGCCGGATCCGTTCTCCGGCTCGTCCACGTGCTTCGGACAGAATCGGAGCGTCTGCTCATAATTAGTCACGCCGCAGATGTAGTCGGGATGGGTTATCGTGTAGGATATTGAGCGCTCCTGGCTCTTGGGGAAACTGCCGTGAATCTCGGCAGAGACGGGCGGCACGTTCGTAATCGTCACTCCCTGCGCCTCCCTGCTCCATGTCGCCGTCAGTCCGGGGAACTCCTCGCCGTGGACGAGCGAGACGACCCTGCCCCTGGAGTTGAAGTCGTGGATGCAGGGAACCGTCGCCTCCTTGTGCGGAAAGGCAAGCCAGCCGTGCGGCCAGTAGAAGGTCGGCAGGCTGCCAATAAGCAAGTCGTCGGAACGGAGCGCGACGTCCAGTCCGTCCGGCTTCGTGAACCACACCTCCTTGCGAACTCCCCTGCCCACGGCCAATAGCAGAGTGTTGGTTACAGCGCCACTTCTCATCTGGGGTGGCGCGACGAGCGGCACAACCGAGTCGCCGACCACCAGCCGCCCCGTGCCGGTTCCCGACACGCTGACTTCGAGGACAGCAGTATCGACCGACGACTGCGGATAGACGATCACGCCATTCGTCGTGCTGGAGTAGAAGACGTGCTCGAGGACGGTGTTTGTCGAACCTTCAGGGTAGTCAAACGGATTGAGTTCGCCAAGCTTCGCAGCGACTCCGTCAAGATAATCAGCGCTGACGGAATGCGGGTTGAGCGGGTCCGTGCCGTAGACAAGCAACTCCTCGCCGTCATTTAGACCGTCATAGTCTGTGTCCGCATTGTGCGGGTCGGTGTTGTAGAAGAACAGTTCGTCGATTGTCAGCAGCCCATCGTTGTCCGGGTCTTGGTTATATGCATCGTCCTCGGTAAGCGGGTAGAACACCATCGAGGTGACATTTGTCGGGATGGCGTTTGTCGTCCACCCATTGCCCCCGAAAGACGCGCCGGAGAGAATGTTTGTGACGGTATCGGCGTTGAGGCGCGAGAGGTCGTATCGGTAGGTGAACTGGCCGTTTGTCTTGAACTCGATCTGGAACGATAGCGGCTTGGCGGTGTCCCGATCAAGGAGCGCATTCTGCCATGTAATGACAAGCGAGTTCTCAGGCGTTATCGCGTACCACACTTGGCTTGGCCTGTCGGATTCGGAGAGCCTGTTCCAATTCGCCTGCGGCACGACGCCGAGCGAAGCCATGAACGGGGCAAACCAGTAGTTGGTGGCGATTGAGTTGTCCGCCTCGCGTATCAAAGGCTCTATCTTGCCGAAGGCGTAGACGCGCAGCCGCTCGACATCATTGGTGGCGACTTGGAACGCCCAGTTCGTGAAAGCCACGTAAATCCAGTCCGTCGCCGCGCCGAACGCCCGCCAGTCGGATACGATTGTCGCGTTGGTAATCGGAGAGAAGTCAAACTGCTCGTCAGTGCCGACGCGCGTCTGCACAAACCCGCGCTCGAAGTCTTCAGAGGTGATCGTGCGGAGTGTATTCGTCGAGGTGATTGGATTGAGTCCAGAAAGGTTGAGCGTCGTGCCGCCGTTCAGCGTCTGGACAGGCTGAAGCCCGGAGTGCTGTCCGACGAGTCCCGTCTGCTGCTGCAGCGCCCCTCCTGGAAGCGACATTTGCGACGAGCCACCGGGCGGGCCGACCATCTGCGGGACATTGTTCGTACCGCCGTCGCCGCCGCCATCACCGCCACCATTGCCTCCGCCATCGCCCGGCTTGACGCTGGCGTACACCCACATGATGAGGAAGAATGTACCAAACAGGATTCGTCCGACTGTCGTCTGCTTCTTGAAGAACAT
>Ga0310786_10007672_pt1 | contig 14025 bp, 9 predicted proteins | sample AusTroGonzalo_MG_FD_203881 | JGI IMG/M metagenome (GOLD analysis project Ga0310786, IMG submission 203881) | Bovine rumen microbial communities from tropical cattle in Woodstock, Queensland, Australia - Gonzalo_03 (v2) (version 2) | ecosystem: Host-associated > Mammals > Digestive system >... | reverse complement strand
CATGTGCAGGTTACCACCTTCGGCAGGGAAGATAGACTTAAACTCGTTCTTCTCAATGGGGAATCCCAGTTTGACAAACACCTCTACATAGTTGTCAAACGATGTAGGTAACTGCTGGCGAACCTTGTTCTCTTTGCTCACCAACTGTCGGCGCATCTTGCGATGCTTGTCGATATGCTGCACCTTGAAATGACCCATGTTAAAGCGCATTCTCAGGTATTTCGAGCGCAACACCGAGTGCAGGTCGGCCACATGCGTAAACTGCTTGGCTGTCAGTCGTCTGTAGAGTGAGTTCAAGCCCTTAATGCCGTGATACTCCACCTTCAGATCGGCCTCCATGAAGTTCACGTTGGGTGCCAGGTTCTCGAAGAACGGACGGGCAAAGGCACGACTCAGCACCGTGATTCTCACCTCAGGATATTGATGGGCAACAGCCCAGACAATGGGCACCGTCATGGCGACGTCGCCCATAGCCGAGAATCTGATAACCAGAATATGCTGATGCTTCACCCTCTTTTTCTCTTTTACTTTTTTACCTTTTACTTTTTATAAAGTACAGGATTCGTGCTGGGATCATTGTACATCTTCATCTGACGATATACCTTCATCACCTTGCTACCTGACTTGTAATCCTCCAACAGCTGGTCGATGGCAGTCGACAGGTCAACGCGCTGTTCCAGCAGCACCTCCAGCTTAGCCTGGCAACGAGCCTTGTGCTCCTCAGAGGCATCCTGACGCTCAGCCTGCTCCTTCATGTGCCAAATCTTCAGCTCCAGAATCGACAGACGGTCAACGGCCCATGCAGGACTCTCAGTGTTCAGGCGCGCATCAGCCTTAGGCTCTACGTCGCTGAACAACTGACGAAAGTAAGTATCAATCTCCTCAACCAAGTCCGTACGATCTTGGTTCGAGTGGTCAATGCGACGCTTCAACTGCAGCGCTTCTGCCAGGTCGATATGCGGGTCGCGAATCAAGTCCTCAAAGTGCCATTGTACGGTATCAATCCAGCATTTCAGATAGAGCTTGTATTCAATACTGTCTCTCTCATATGGATTATTGACAGGAGTATCAACATTATCTGTCAGATGATAGTCACGAATAGCTTGTTGGAAAATCTTGTTTGCTTGTTCTGTAAAAGTCATATATTTACTTGAATCTTTGTTTTTTCAAACTGCAAATATACGCAGACTTTCTGAGATAACCAACGTTTTCCCTTAAATTTATTGATTTTTTGCATTCTTGGCAAGGGCATAAAAACAATCTTTGCATGGCGAAGAGATACGCGAAAGTATCCCAATATCGCCATGCAAAGATGCTTTTTTATTCAGTGATATAGTTTATTTGTATGTCACCTTCGTCACACTGAAGCCGTGGCCGTGGATACAGAAGGCCTTGGCAGCCACTCTGTTTTTCAGTTCCTGCGTAATCTCTACGGCCACATCGGTGTCCTGATTGATTTCCGTCTCAGCCTGACCAGGCATCAATGCCCACTCCCAGTCGCCGATAGCATACTTATGATAGCCGTCTGAAGGATTAATCTTCAGCGAGATGGTCAGCGTGTGACCCACTTCGAAGGTAGCAAACACATCCTGAGGAATCTCACGCCACTCCTTGTTAGGATTACCGTCGGGCAGTTCCCACGATACGTAGTAGTCGCCCGTCCAGATCACCTTCTCGGCAGCGATAATCAGCAGTGCACTCTCCACCACTTCGCTACCCTTGCAGAACAGGACAGCCTCGCCATTGGTGGTGGTACCCTTCAACTCATAGTCGCCCACGGCCAACTCAGGGATGGTGAAGGTCAGCTTGTCGGCAGTCTTCTCAGTGATAGTACACTCCTGACCGCCCACGGTAATCGTAGCCACATCGTTCAGATAGAAGCCCTCGATGGTCACAGCATCGTTAGCCATGCCAGCATAGGTAGCATTCAGAGCCGTAGGTGTGGTCACCACCACAATCTTGTCGGCACCATATCTCACACCATCCTCATCCATCAGCGAGATGCGATAGCTGCCACCAGCCAGGTCGGCAGGGATGGTATATTCAATACAGTCCTCACCACTCTTGTATGTGGCATCCACCAGTTGTTCGTTGATAACCACCTTCTTGATGTTAGCCATGTTGGTGCCATGCAGCTTCACAGTAGCGCCAGCCTTCACCACACGGTCGGCAGCGTCGCTGCCAGCCTGTGGATCGCTGTCCAGGGCCTTCACCTTCAGTTTCATGGTGCGCGAGGTCTCCTTACCCTTCGTCGTGGTAGCCACAATCTTCAGGGTATAGTCACCAGCCTCAAAAACCTGGTCGATGTTATTGCCAGTAAACACCACCTTACCATCGGCCTGCCATGTCACTGTTGTCATGTCGGCAGGTGTCACCAGTACCTCAAACTTCAGTGGCTCATTGCGGTTGATGTTGAAGCCAGCCTCTGGGAAGTCAGTATTCAGGATGCGTGGTGCATCGTTCTCGCTGACCGTGAAGAACGCATCCTCATCGTTCGAGCAGCTTGTCAGGGCTAAGCCCGCCATACAAGCGAAAAATATATTCTTGAGTTTCATTGTTGTTGTTCTTTTCGTTGTTACGACTCATGTTTTTACTTCACGTTGATGTCTTTGGTATCCCACCACATACGATGGTGCCAGTCGTCCTTGCCGCCCATGCGGTCCAGTGCCTCTTGATAGTTCTCACCGTTGTACTTCTTCTCGAGGATAGGATAGCACAGACGCACAGGTGTGGTCAGGTTATCATCATCGTAAGTAAAGTCGCTGAGGAACTTATCCAGCTTTGAGCGGTCGGTCAGAATGGGATAGTCGGAACGACGCAGGTTAGCCCATCCCTCGGCAGGGTTCATCATATGCAGGATCCAAGCCTGCAGGTTGATAGACTCGCGCGCCTTGTCAGCATTCTTCAGCGGGTCGCCAGCCATGATGTTGGTGATATAAGCGTCGATGTCGGCCTGCTGCATGATAGCTTCGTCGGTCAGGTAGTGCTTGTTCAGCAACTGCATGGCCTCCTTGATGCCAGTCTTGAAGTGGTCAACGGCAGTGCCATTCACCTTCCAGTCCTTTGTGTATGCCTCGGCCAGCAGGAAGTTCACCTCGGCCGATGTCATCAGGATACCTGGACGGTCGGGCTGACAGAAGTCGATAGACAGTGCAGGACGCATCATGCGAGCAGGGAAGTTGTTTTTCTCGTAACCCACCTCAGGGAACATCTTTACTAATTTAGCCAGAGTGGGGATGTCGTCCAGGTTGTCCGGACCGTTAATCCAATTGTTCCACCAGGCAGCACCCGGCTTACAGGGAGCCTCGGCCATATCCTTCTTCTTCAGATAAGCCAGCACCTCGTTGGTCAGGTCCACATTACCCTCCTTGTCAGGCTTAATCTCACTGCGCTTCACGTTGTTATAGTGGCGGCAGATGCTGTACAGGCGAGGGTCGTTATTATCATTCATATAGTCGAACAGCGTAGAGCAGACAAACGTTGGTGAGGTAGGATCCTGACCATAGAGCATCTCGCCCAGCGCATTCACACGGTAGTCCTGGTCGCGCGAACCGTCATAGAGTGTAAACGGACTGTTCGTATACTTGATGAAAGCATCATCGTCGGCCGAAGTAATGTAGTTAGCTTCATCGGCTGCCACAGCCTCGAACTCAGCCTTTGCCTTAGTAGGATCTACATCGCTGATACGCATGGCAAAGCGCAGGCGCAGCGAGTTGGCATACTTCTTCCATTTGTCAGTATCGCCACCATAGTTCGTCACGTCGCCCGTCACGTTGTCGTTGCCCGTACCCAGCTGCTCGGCACAAGCCTTCAGTTCCTTGAAGAAGAAGTCGTAGATATCCTTCTGCTTGTCGTACTTAGGCGTGGGCGTACCCTCTTCCAAACTCGTATTGATCGACAGGCAAGGCACATCACCATAAGTATCGGTGAGCACCGACATCAGATACACACGATGGATGCGCAGCACAGCGTTCAGGTTAGGTCTGTCTTCACTGTGGGCAATAGCATCGCGCAGGTTCTTGATGGCCACCGAGTAGTACTGGTCCCAGATCAGTCGTGTCTGGTCGTCGAAGGCATGCACGCTGCCGCCATAGTTCGACACGTTCCAGCCACCAGCAAAATGCTGTGTGAAGCCCGTGATATAACTGCGATACGTATCCATCATTCCAAAGTCACCATAGGTCTGCAGTAGACAAGTGGTGAGCTGTGCGTTAGGATCCACGGTCAGGGTCTTCGTATCGTCCTCGTTCAGACCCTCCATATAACTGTCGCTGCAGGCGGTCAATCCAATGGCAATGCCGCAACACAAAGAACAGGCAGCGATGGTATTCTTATAAAGTTTTGTAATCATAATCGTTCCTCCTTTTTAGAATTTGACATTGACATTGAAACCATAGCTGCGGCGAGAAGGCAGTGAGCCATACTCCAGACCCAGTCCTGAGGTGTTATAACCAGAGTCGGGGTCAATATTAGGAATGTTCTTCCATACGATGAACGGGTTGCGAGCCACGAACGACACGTTCAGACTCTTCACCACCTTACCCAGCAGTTTCTCAGGAACGGTATAGCCAAAGGTAATCTCACGACACTTCACATACGAGTTGTCGTAAACAAACATGCCAGGTGCATTGTCGGCAGCACTCTTCCAGTAAGCCTCTGGGTTCACAGGAATGGTGTTCTGTGTATAGGTACCATCACCATTGTCAATCACACCAGGAACGATATATCCACGGGCATTGCCAGATGCCAGCCAGTCGGCCGACGACATGCCAGCAGCCTGACGAGCCTCCTCAGAAGCATACCACTCCTCGCGGCCAGCCAGTGTGCCCGATGCCTTACCCGTCTGGTAGGCCGAGCGCATAGACATCGAGAAGATGTCGGCACCAACCTTCACGTCGAAGCCAGCCGAGAGGCGGAAGTTCTTATAAGTAAAGGTAGAATAGAAACCACCGGTCCAGTCCCATGTGGCATTACCCAGCGTACGAATCTGGTCGTCCACCTCGGGCAGACCCGTCTTAGCATTGATAATCACGTCGCCGTTGGCGTTGCGCTTGAAGTCCTTACCCATGATAGAGCCGTAGTTCTCGCCCACCTCGGCACCAACGCTGACGCCACACCATGAGGCCTTCTCCAGTTCGAAGTAGTCCATGCCGTCAACCAACGACTTCACCTTGTTCACGTTCTTCGAGAAGTTCACACCGGCATCCCAGGCAAAGTCCTTCACCTGCAGCACGCGACCGTTCACGGCCACCTCGATACCCTTGTTCTGAATCTCGCCGGCGTTAATCAGGCGGTGTGTGTAGCCAGCTGCTGATGATGAGGCCAGCGCGATAATCTGGTTCTTAGAGATCTGGTCATAATAGGTCACATCCAGTCCTAAGCGACCATTGAAGAACTTCGTCTCCACACCCAGCTCAAACGAGTTGGTCTTCGTGGGCTTCAGGTCGGGGTTAGGCTTCACCTTATTGCTGATAAGACCCATGGCATAACCAGAATACGAATACTTGCTGTTGGTATAGCTGGTCACCAGCTGATAGGGGTCGGTATCGCTACCCACCTGTGCCCAAGAGGCGCGCACCTTACCATAGTTGATAATCTGCTTGTTCTGGATGAACTCCGAGAACACCACGCTACCTGATACAGAGGGATATACATAGACGTTATGACTCGTGGGCAGTGTCGACGACTTATCGCCACGGATGGTGCCCTCCAGATAGTAAGTGTGCAGATAGCCTACGCTGGCCGATCCGAAGATAGAGTTGATCTGCTTCTTGTACGAGTTCTGCTGAATGCTCTGCTCGCCATAGTTCATGATGCTGATCACGTTCTTCATCTGCTGGTTCAGTCCAGTGTTGATGGTGGTCAGGTTGTCCACCTTGAAGATGTTACCACCCAGGGTAGCGTTCACGTCGAAGTCGCCAAACTGGTTGTTATACATCGCCAGCAACTCGGCATTCAGTGTACGGTTCTTGAAGATCTGGTCCTGCAACTGACCAGCCGACTTACCAGGTGTGGTCTTGGCGATATACTCCTCGAAGGTCATGTTGTTGATATCCGTACCTACCGTGCCCTGCAGCTTCAGGTGCTCATCAATGTTCCAGATGGCCTTGGCCGTCAGACGGAAGATATCCTTCTCAGAGGTGTTACCGTTCTTATACAAATCCCAGTAGGGGTTCTTGTTATACTGGTCGTTACCGTTCCAGTTGGCATAGTCGCCCTCGCTGGTCTCGTAGTTCTTCAGCCAGGCCTGGTTATAGGTGCCAGCCAGCGTCATCAGGTTCTTACCCACGTTACTCTGCGAGTCACCCAGTGCCGGACGGTTCTTCACATCCTCACGAGTGTAGTTCACTGTGAAGTCCAGGTCAACAGGACCAGCCGATGTGTTTACGCGCAGGTTGAAGTTGTCACGACTCATGTGCGTGTTGGGCAGGATGTCCTTGTTGCGCATGTCGGTCACGCTGAAGCGCATGCCCGTCTTGCCCGAGTTAACCGACAGGATGGCCGTGTTCTGTGCCGTCACACCTGTACGGAAGAAAGCGCTGGTGTTGTCCTTGTACATCTGGAACGGACGCTGCACGCCGTCGAAGTACTCCACCATCTGGTTGTCGGCCTTTGGACCCCAGCTGCTGTTGGTGCCCGAGGTAGCCGTCTTACTGAACTGACCACCGTAGCCCATGCCGTAAACCTGCTGGATATCATCCCACATGGCGTTCTGCACGTCAATGGTCAGCGAGCCGTTATACTCCAAACCAATCTTATCCTTCTCGGCCTTCTTTGTGGTAATCAGGATCACACCATGTGAGGCACGGCTACCATAAAGAGCAGAGGCAGCAGGACCCTTCAGCACAGTCATGTTCTCAATATCGTCAGGGTTGATGGCCGAGATACCGTCACCCAGGTCATAACCACCCTCCGTGCCGGCACTGCCGAAGTTTGTATTGTCGAGGGGCACACCGTCGATCACATAGAGCGGCTGGTTGTTGCCCGTCATCTCAGTATTACCACGCAGCATCACGCGTGTTGAGCCAGCGTTGCCGCCAGCCGTGTTCTGAACCACCAGACCGGCCACCTTACCAGCCAGCGAGTTCATCACGTTGGTCTCCTTGGCCTTGGTCAGTTCAGCACCTTTAATCTCGGCCACGCCATAGCCCAGCGCCTTACGGTCGCGCTTGATGCCCAAGGCGGTGACCACCACTTCGCTCAATTCTGTCTTGTCCTCGGCCATGATAATCTTGATACCAGGCTGAGCCTTCACGGTCTTGTTCACGTAACCAATATAGCTCACCTCCAACATCGCACCACGCTTACATCTTAGTTTGAAGCGTCCGTTGTTGTCGGTTGCTACACCTGTTGTCGTACCCACCACCTTTACAGTGGCACCAATCAGCGGACCATCGGCGTCCTCCACCGTACCAGTAATCTCCTGGTCGTCGGGGGCGGCAGTCATTGAGGTTCGGCTTCCTTCTGTGGCATTAGCCATGGCTGGCGTCCACATCATTCCTGCACATAGCAGACTGAGAAGCAATTTGTTTTTGTTCATGTTAGTTTGTTATTTAAGTTATAATGTTAAGGGTATTATTTCTTAATAGGATAGAGATAGAGCAGTCCCATCATGATGCCAGCGATGATGGCGGGGAAGACAGAGAACAACGCCCATATCATACTGTTCACGCTGTCGGCATCGGTGATGGTGATCACCGTCTGACCATCGGCATCCGTGCCCGATATAAAGCCGGCGATGCCCAGCAGGAGTGCCACCAGCGAACCACTGATGGCCGTGCCAAACTTCTGGGCCATGGTGCCCGACGAGAAGATCAATCCCGTCGATGATGTGCCGTTCTTCTCAGTGGCATAGTCGGATACATCCGCATACATCGACCACAGCAGGGGCGAGTAGATGCCAATACCTATAGAGGTGATGATGACGATGGCCACCATCAGCCAGATATAGGCCGCATCCATGGGAATCAGGAAGAAGACCACTGATGTTGCCACACAAATAGCAGCTGCCCACATAAAAGCCTTGCGCTTAGAGCCCACCCACTTGGTGAACACAGGCGATACCCCACCAAACACCATGCAGGTGAGTTCGCCGAAGGTCATAAACACCGTATAGTTGATGATGAGGCCACTGATGGTCACATCGCCATGCAGACAGTATTCAAACATATAGCCAGCCACAGCATAGCGGAACCCATTGAAGAAGTTCATGCAGATGCCGATGAGCGTCAGGATCACCCACGGACGGTTGCGGAACAAGTCGCCGAAGGGCTTCAGCGAGAACTTCTCAGCACGCACAGGCTTCAGTCGCTCCTTGGTCAGCAGTCCGCAGGCCAGCGTGCCAGCGGCAGCCAACACACCAAAGAAGGCACCCAGCACAGCATACTGATGCTGGTCAGTGCCACCCACCAACTTCTGCAGATAGGGGAAGCTGAGCAGCGTGATAAAGCCCATGGCATAGGCGCCCACCATGCGATAGCTCGAGAACTGGTTCTTCTCGTTGTCATCCTCGGTCATCACACCCAGAAGCGAGCCATAGGGCACGTTCACAGCCGTATAGACCACCATCATCAGCAGATAGAGCGTATAGGCCCATACACGCTTGCCCACAGGTCCGAAGTCGGGTGTGTAGAGCAGCAGCGCAAAGATGAGTCCGAAGGGGATGGCTCCAAAGATAATCCACGGACGATAGGTGCCCCATCTGCTCTGCGTACGGTCGGCCAGCGTACCCATCAAGGGGTCGGTCACCACGTCGAACATACGAGCGATGAGCATCAGTGTGGCTGTGTCGGCCACGGTGAGTCCAAACACATTGGTGAAGAACAGTGGGAATGCAATCGACATCACCTTCCATGTGATACCTCCTGCGGCGGCGTCGCCCAGGGCATAGCCAATCTTTTCTCTTAACTGTGCCATAGCCTTACATTGTTACTTCTACGACATGCTTACCAGGCGTAGCCGTAATCACACAGCCCTCGATGGGCTTGCCGTCAATCACAATGCTGCTCACGCCAGCCTCCTTGCCCTCAGGGTTCTTCACTGTGATGTCGAACTCAGCATCGCGCAGCACACGGTGCACGTGATACTCTTTCAGCGAAGAAGGAATACAGGGGTCAATCTCGATGCCGTCGTAGGTAGGACGGATACCCAGGATATACTGCGTGATGGTGAGCCAGTTCCAGGCAGCCGTACCAGTGAGCCACGAGTTCTTACCCTCGCCAGGCTTGGCGGCATCCTTTCCTGCCACCATCTGACAGTAGACATAAGGCTCCACCTTGTGCAACTGCTGGTCCTCAATCCATGCAGGACAAATCTTGGTATAGTGTTCCCAGGCATCATTGCCACGACGGGCCACCGTCTCGCCGATAATCACCCAGGGGTTGTTATGACAGAAGATGCCAGCGTTCTCCTTATAGCCGGCAGGATAGCTCGAAATCTCGCCCATCTCTACGTGATAGCGGGTGAAGGCCGGATTGTTCAGCACCATGCCGTGCTCGCAGTCCAGGTACTTTTTACAAGAGTCGAGGGCCTTTTCCACCATGCCGTCTTCGAGTCCGATGCCGGCCATGGTGCAAAAGCCCTGACTCTCGATGAAGATTTTACCTTCTTCGTTTTCCTTACTACCAATCTTATTACCATAGAAATCATAGGCGCGCAGATACCAGTCGCCGTCCCATCCGTGCTTCTTCACGGCCTCGACCATGGCGTCGATGCACTTTTGGGCGCGCTTGGCCTCCTCGTGCTTTGCTATTTTGTTGCAAAGCTCCACATATTCCTTGCCAGTGAGCACAAACAAACCGGCAATCATCAGGCTCTCAGCCTTCGAGCCCTCGCTGTTGTTCTCAGTAGTCTGGAAACTCTCGTTGGGGTCCCACGAGAAGCAGTTCAGGTTCAGACAGTCGTTCCAGTCGGCACGACCGATAAGGGGCAGCATGTGCGGACCCAGGTTCTCCACCACGTGGTTGAACGAGATGCGCAGGTGCTCGAACAGCGTCACCTCTGTGCCAGGCTCATTGTCGAAGGGCACCATCTCGTCGAGGATAGAGAAGTCGCCCGTCTCCTTGACATAGGCCACTGTGCCGAAGATTAGCCAGCAGGGGTCGTCGTTGAAACCACCACCGATGTCGTTGTTGCCACGCTTGGTCAGAGGCTGGTATTGGTGATAGCAGCCACCGTCAGGGAACTGCGTCGAGGCGATGTCGATGATGCGCTGACGTGCACGACTGGGAATCTGATGGACGAAGCCCACCAGGTCCTGGTTCGAGTCACGGAAGCCCATGCCACGACCCACGCCACTCTCGAAGAACGAGGCCGAGCGCGAGAAGCAGAACGTGATCATGCACTGATACTGGTTCCAGATGTTCACCATGCGGTCCAGACGCTCGTCGTTGCTCTTCACTGTGAACTTGCTCAGCAGGCCGTCCCACAGCACGCGCAACTCTCTGAAGGCCGCATCCACAGCCTCTACGGTCGAGAAGCGCTCGATCACAGCGTGCGCCTTCTCCTTGTTCACCAATGTTACGTCTGAGTCCTGTGAACTGATGAGTGTTCCCTTGCGTTTACGCTCGATATCCTCAGTAGAGTATTTCTTCTCCTGCTCGTTCTCCACATAGCCCAGCACAAAGATAAAGTCCTTGCTCTCGCCAGGCTGCAGTTCCACCTCCACATAGTGCGAGGCAATAGGACTCCAGCCGTGGGCCACGCTCATGGCAGGCTTGCCAGCCATCACGCACTGCGGATTCGAGAAATCATTATAAAGACCAATGAACGACTCGCGATCCGTGTCGTAACCCTGAGCCTTGGCGTTGGTCAGCGCATAGTAGGCATAGTGGTTGCGACGCTCCTTGTATTCCGTTTTGTGGTAGATGGTGAGGCCCAACGATGAGTCGTTGGCAACAGCAGCACCTTCAATCTCCACCTCGCCAGTCGACCAGTTACGCTGGAAGTTCTCCATATCCGTGGCAGCGTTCCACAAGCACCATTCAGCAAACGAAAACAGTTTCAGGCGTTTCACCTTGTTGGAGGTGTTTTTCAGCGTCAGCTTCTGCACCTCAGCCCAAGTGTTCAGGGGCACGAAGAAGAGCACAGAAGCCTCCACGCCGTTCTTACTGCCCGTGATACGGGTGTAGTTCATGCCGTGGCGACACTCATAGCTGTCCAGTGGCGTCTTGCAAGGCTTCCAGCCAGGATTCCACACACAACTGCCATCGTTGATGTAGAAGTAGCGGCCACCAGCATCCATGGGCACACCATTATAACGGTAGCGCGTGATGCGACGGAACTTAGCATCCTTATAGAAATCATAGCCACCAGCAGTGTTCGAGATGAGGCCGAAGAAGTCCTCGTTGCCTAAGTAGTTAATCCACGGGAACGGCGTAGCAGGGTCGTTGATCACATACTCGCGGTTCTTGTCGTCGAAATATCCAAAAGTCTTTTTCATTTATTTTAATTTTTCATCTATCATCTTTCACCTATCACTTCTCCATCAGCAAGTCCACCAGACCCTTGTCCTTGAACGTATGCTTCTGCTGATCCCAGAAACCAAAGTCGGCATCATAGCACCAGGTGGTCCAGGCAATATTGTTCTCCTTGAACACCGTCAGCATGTCCTTGGTCCACTTATAGGCCAGTTCACGGTCAACAGGCTCATACACGCCCCATTCGCCGCAGAACAGTTGCAGGTCGTATTTCTTGGCCACCTCGATGGCATCCTTGAAGTCGGCACGAATCTTGTCGATGTTCCATTCCTGCGTGAGATAAGGCTTCAGCAGCTGCTTCATCGAGTCGGACGCAGCCTCGTAGTCCTCCTCCGACACCAGGATGCCAGGGTAGTTCACCTTACCCGTATAGCGGCCGATGGGCGTCCACCAGGCGCCATAGTGTGTCAGGATCATGGGGTTATAGTAGTGGAACGACAGGATGATGTTCTTGTCGCCCTCAGGCACCTTCAGATATTTCATCGTCTCGTAGCCCTGCCACAGGTTACTGCCAATGACCAGCGTACGCTGAGGCTCCAACTCGCGCAGTGCCTGGTGCACCTTGACAATCAGCTGGTTCCATTGCTCATGGTCATCGGCCACAGGCTCGTTCATAAACTCATAGGCCACAGAGTCGTTGCTATAGCCCTTCAGGGCGTCCGACAGCTGATACCACATGTTAATCAGGTCCTGCTGTGCTTTCTCCGATGTGAACAGCGTGTTGGCACTGTTGTTACCCTCGTTCACAGCATTGAAATAGTGCGAACGAATGATGTGCAGGTCGACGATGGCACGCAGGTGATGCTTGCCACACTGGTCGAGGGCGAAGGTGAGCAGGTCCCATGCCTCAGGCAGTTTTTCGCCGTTCTCGTCCCAGAACTGCACCTCGTCGATGGGAATGCGCACAAAGTCGAAGCCCAGCGAGTCCAGTCGAGCGAAGTCATCCTCCTGGATGTGCTTCAGTCGCTGTTCGCCACGCTCCTCGCTCTGCGACAGCCAGTGGCTCAGGTTAGTGCCACGCTGGATGGTAAAGTTGTTCACTTCGTTGTTTTTCTCACTCTTTGTTGTGCAGGCCGTCAGCGCCAGCATCATCATGGCCGTTGCAGCCACCGTTCTCATCTTTATCTTCATTATCTTTAATCTATCATTTTTCATTTATCATCTTTCATCTTTCTCCCATGATGCCCTTCAGAATCCAGTCGGCCTTCACCTTCATGTTGGCACGACGGTCGAAGATGCCAAAATGCTCAGGTCCGCTGCCAAAGGCGTTGTTGTCCCAGACGAAGGTCGAGAAGCCACGCTTCTTCGTCTCGCTCACCAGGAACTTGCAATAGTACGTCATGTTCTCGTGAATCAGGTCGGTCTGACCAGCCTTCTGGCGATCGGTCACACCCCATTCACCCATCACGATGCCCAGTCCCTTGTCGGCCCAGGTACTCACCACCTTGTCGAAGAACTCCGTCATGGTCTTCTCGTCGCTGGCCGAGGCCTCACCTTTACTCTTATAGGGCTCGCCCCAGAAGTTATACTTGCATTCGCCAGCATAGTCCCAAGGTGTGTAGTAATGGAACTCCACACTCATATAGTCCAGTCCGTTGCCCTCAGCATCAGTAGGGATGATGAAGTCGCCATTGTTAATACCAAAGTCAGGATTGCACACATACGTCTGCACAATAAGATGACGCTTCAGGTTGTTGCCACCCGTAGCGCGCACCACGTCGATAAACGTCTGGTTGTATGAGTTCTGCACAGCCAGGTTTTCGGCCGTGGGCTTACCCCAGTTGTCGCGCACGTGCACCTCGTTGGTTCCAGCAAAGGCCACGCGATAGTCGTAGGCCGCAAACTCGCTGGCAATATTCAGCCACAGCAGGGCCAGCTTCTGGTTGTTCTCCTCCTTATACAGGTTGGTGGGTCTCGCCTCCAGCCATTTGTCGTGATGCGTGTTGATGATCACCTTCAGGTTGTAGGCCAGACACCAGTCAACCACCTCCTTGATGCGATTCATCCACGCTTTGTCGATGCTCATGGCTGTGGGGTTGGTGATATGGCACTGCCAGCGCACAGGAATACGGATGGCGTTGAAGCCAGCATCCTTCACGGCCTTGATCATCTTCTTGGTCACCACAGGGTTGCCCCAGGCCGTCTCAGCGTTGATGCTGCCGTCAGGGTTGCCAATCTGTGTCGACTCGCCGTCCTGTCCAGGTGCTGAGCACTCAAACTGGTTGCCCAGGTTCCATCCCACCACGCCTTTGTTCCATTCCTTGGCTGTTGGCTCTTGCTTTTCTGTTGTCTCGTTATTCTCGTTTACTGCCTCACTTCCACAAGCCATGATACAGCAGGTGGCCAGCACAGAAAACAACACAGTAGAAAGAAGTCGTTTCATGTCATTTATAGTTTTAAAAGTTTCATGGCACAAAAGTAGTGTTAATATGTATTCACATGGTTTAATAGCATACAAAAAAGGTTTCAAAACTGAAAAGTGATAGTTTTGAAACCTTTTTCTGATAGATTTTATACCCTATTTCTGATATTTCGAGGGCGACACGCC
>Ga0310786_10007671_pt1 | contig 14026 bp, 17 predicted proteins | sample AusTroGonzalo_MG_FD_203881 | JGI IMG/M metagenome (GOLD analysis project Ga0310786, IMG submission 203881) | Bovine rumen microbial communities from tropical cattle in Woodstock, Queensland, Australia - Gonzalo_03 (v2) (version 2) | ecosystem: Host-associated > Mammals > Digestive system >... | reverse complement strand
TGTGATTACCGACCACGGTATATTCTTGTACTCAATAGACAACGGATGCTTGGTCGCAACTTTGTTCCTGTGTAGATACCCTGTCGCATCACGCTCACCCATTGTGTCAAGGTCACTCTCTTTACCGGAGAAAGATGTAGGGTCAGGGATAGCAGTATCACCAATCTTAAATCCCATGATATAAGTCAGATACGGGCATACCATTGTAAGGTTACGCATCTCTCATTACCTCCCTGTGACCATTGCCCACATTTCAGCACTTCTCGCATTATGCTTACCCCAAGCAGCAGAAGGTTCAACATTCCATTCTTTATCAAGGAGACTACGGAGCAATTCATTCTGCTGTGCAAGCAACCTGTTCTGCTCTGCGTTGGCATCACGGACACCAGAAGCAATTCCTTCTACAATCTGCTGTTGGTTTGCCACAGAAGTCTTTCCACCGATCTGCCCAACCATCTCTGCTCCACGTTCGTTGGCGATGAAAAGGTCGCCACTCGGAATCCCATAAGCACCGTTCGCATGATTTTCTATTGGCTCAAGCCTTTGTAACTTATCAACAAGTGAAATACCACTTATGCCAACAGTAACCTCATCCCACAGTTTTCCGACAAGTGGAAGTGACACGCTTGGTATTTTAATGTTCAATTTATTTAAAAACCCAATAAAGAAATTCACACCGTCAATCAGACCGTTAATGCAATCAATAAAGAAGTTTCCAATGGGCATTGTTACATTATTGTAGAACCATGTAGGGATTGCGTTCCATGCATCAGTGACAGACTTTGTAATGTCTCCCCACAGCATTTCAATATTGCTCCACATACCAAGGAAGAAGTTTTCGATAGACCCTTCACCAGACCCAAACAGTGTAGCAAAGAATCCTGTCACGCTATCCCATGCTTCAACAACATTCCCGTATATATTCGTTGTCCACCAATTAGAAATAGTTCCCCAAGCAGTATTGGCAAAGTCAGCAATCGACCCAGGCACTTCAGTTCCACCAAACAATGTAGAGAAGAAATCACTTACTGCTTCCCAAACCGAAGCAACTTTGTCATAAATGTTTGTTGTCCACCAATTACTTATGGAAATCCATGCATCATTAGCATGGTCTGCAATAGATCCTGGAACTTCAGTACCACCAAATAGTGTTGTGAAAAATTCACTTACAGATTCCCATGCACCTGTTACTTTAGAATAGATGTTTGTATCCCACCACTTAGATATATCATCCCAAACCTTTGTCGCTTCAGTGCTGATGTCTGTCCACAGAGCAGAGAAGAATAACTTTACTCCACCCCATACTCTGCCGTCTTCCATCTTGTCTGTAACATTGGTTGTCCACCATGTTTCAAGACCACTCCAAGTGGTTTTCGCCCATCCTGCAATGCCTGTTCCTTCTTCTGCATTGCCCCAAAGTTTATTAAAGTATGTTGATACGGAATCCCATGCTCCCCTTACTTTTTCGCCAACACCGGAGTCTTCCCACAACTGTGTGATATCTTTCCATGCATCACTTGTACAACCAATAATACCCGTTCCGTCTTCTGCATTACCGAACAGGTTTGAGAAGAACTCTGGGAGTCCATCCCATACTGCCATGATTTTTTCTGAAATACTGTTGTCTGTCCACCATGTTGAGATTGAATCCCAAGCAGTGCTTGCCAAATCTTTTATTTTTGTCAAGGCATCTGTTACCTTGCTGACTATATCTTCTTTACCTTCTTCGGTTGTTGCCTTGTTTGCAATAAGATTCCCAACACCAATCGCAATCAATCCCAAGCCAAGACCAATATGACCTGTTATCATCAGTACTACACCAAGAGCAACAGAAGCAATCCCGACAATCTTAGTAATTTTCTGTATTGTCTCCTGTACTTTCTTGGGCAGTGTATCCCAATCTGTTGTCACTGTCTTTGCGATTGCAGAAGCACCAATCAGCATACAACCAATGCCAAGCCCGAAGTGTCCGGTACAGGCAAGGATCAGACCGACAGCAAGCATGGCTTCACCCACAATGAGTTGGAGGATGCCGTTGAGTTCAGTTCCAACAAGACTCTTCAACGAATTGGGATTGTAACCTGCACCACTGTCGCTTCCACTCTTTCTTTGGATAATATTCAGTTCATCCCATGAAGCAAGCAGATTCTTAGTCTTTTTAGTAGCACCATAATACTTATTGATACTGCTTGTACTCTTGCCAAACAAGTCACTTGTCAAGCCAAGCAGTTGAAACAGATTCTGCAACTGATTGCATAACCACTGAATTGCCTGTGTGATTGTGTGAATGACGGGTACTAACGCTTCAAGAACAGGGGCAAATGTCTGTATGAGAGCAGTGGTTGTGTCGGCAATCATTGTTCTTGTCGCATCAACTGCTTTGGCAAACGAACCACCCAGGTTCTTACTGAACTGATATGCAGCTTGCCAACTCTGTTGGAATCCCTTGATCAGAGAACGCAGAACTGTTCTGATCATCATCATCTTTGCAATTCTGCCAATCTGACCAAGGGTTTTCCCAAAGGTTTTCGCATGAGCATTTGCTTTTGAAGCACCACTTGCAGTGCGAGTCAACGCACTTGTTAGTCTGCTAACACCGTGGACAGCACCACCTGCTGCTTTTCCCAAAGAACGGACATTCCCCGTAAGGGTCGATATCTCTTTGCTTACACCTGCTGCGTTCGCTTTTATTTCAAGCGAAATAGTCTCAAGTGTTGCCATTGTCAATCCGTCCTCTCATTGCTTTTCTTGTTTTTTCTCAACATATTGTTAAGGTAATCAATGACTTTTAACTTCTCTTTATACTCTTCTTGTTGCTTCTCTGCCTTTGTCTTGGGCAGATAGTCAATCGGAGCATCGATATATTTTGCATTTCGGTTTCCAAGTGCGGAAGCAACTACCGCAGAAACCGCACGATATATATACAACCCTTGTAACCACGCATCTTCGTTCTTTGCTCTCTGTTTCAGCAGATATGCTTCCTTGAACGTATGTGTCATATTAGGGTCACCATACCAGAACTGCTCATATGTCATTCCATATAACATATAGGTTGGGCAGACATAATCAAATGCTTCTGTCATGGTTGAAAACTGTGACGGAGGAACATTTTCTTCGCTTACAGTTCCACCGTCACTGTTGCGTTTTTTACTTCACCATCATCCTGTTCGCTTGCAAGTGCATTGAACGGTACTGCCCACAGTTCGCCAAGTCTCTGAGCCAATGCTTCCGTCATGCCACCCATACGGTCAAGCAGTTCTTCTGCTTTCGCAAGGCTAACACTTGGATGATGCATTCTGAATGCGTACCAGAAGAACTCTGGAACTTTTGTCATCGGATAGTTATCAACATCTGCAATACGGAATCCCCTTCCTTCTGCAAACTTGATACTGTCTCTGCTAAACTCAAGGGTATAATCACGGTTCTCTTTTGTGTCATGAATAATGACAGGTCTAATGCGTTCCTTGAGATCCTTTTCCATCGTTTTTTCCCTCCATAATAATAAAAAATATATGTTAGGGCAGTATCCTCTGATACGGGCAGAGGAAGCGAGATATTCATCCCGTTTGTCCTGCCACTAACAACAGTTTGATTAGGTGGACTTGGCTGCCCAACCAATGATTTCATTGGGGATAATGTGCAGAGTCTGCTCCAACACAGCATCAACACCTGCACCATTGAAACCAAGTTCAGTAGGCATTCCTGCAAAATAAAAACTGTCATAATTGGGGATCGCAACCTCAAAATAGGTCTGCTTCCCACTTGTCCAAGCAGAGTTTGCAGCAGCAACGCAAGATGCCCAAACCGTCTTCAGATTAGCTGTCATGTTAGCAGTGGGAGAAAACTCACTTCCACCGTCTTTCACACCAGGAATCGACCTCTTGGCACTGTCCGTGAGGTTTGTCACATCCAGAACGGACGGAGCAAGATTCAGTTCTGGCAGACTTTTAATGTCAGGGATTTCGGTATAACCGGAGGTCGGTCTACCAGAAGTCTCGACACAGTACTTCAGTTTGATACCAATGGTATTGAACTCAAGTGCCATTATCTTTCATCTCCTTGTGTCTTTTTCTTGTGTTTGGTTCTTCTTTAGCAGACTCTTCAGCTTTTTCATCAACAACAGGGATCATGGCTTTGCAATGCTCACACTGATGTTCATTACCGTAGAATCCACAGTAAGGACACTTATACATCCTTTTACCTCCTGTAAGTTTGATAAACAGTAGTGGTGGTTTGGTCTTTCCCTTCACCGGAAACAGTAGTTGTTCCCTTGTCAACGATCACCATATACCTTGCGTACTGCCTAAAGATTGTTCTTTCCACATTGAACGGTTCGCTCATATATGTTCTGCGAAACTTCATGCCTTGCATGATGTCATCAACGACTTTAAGCAGATCACGGCATTCACTTCTCGCTGTTCCTGCCTTATCAGAGTAAACCTCAATCTGATAGGTCAGACGAGTAAAGTTCTCTGCACAAGGATCAGTGTTCATGTCTTCAACCGGAACATTGTTTGTTTCACGGACTACAATGCAAGGGAATTGTGCCATTTCTTCAACAAAGCCTTTATTGACGGTAACATTGTTCCGAACCGTCTGAACACCGTTGAATACAGTATCAAACACAAGATTTTCAACATCGATCATAAATGTATTGCCTCCTGTGCCACTGACATAGCAGTGTTGATAATGTGTTCTTTGGCATGATAAAGACCTTGCCTTGGCTCAACTCTTCCCGTACCACCACCGTAAAATCTGACTCCACCGTAGTACCAATAGCCATGCTCTGCATAGAATCCTGTTCCTACTTGTTCAGACCAAGACCCTGGGTACACATCAACAGGTGGAGGATTATCAAACGGGATGTTTGTCATGGTATCGTCACCTGCACCGAACTCAGCAATAATGGCAGTTTCACCGGATGCAGTAATGATTCCGGTTACCTTGTCCGGTCTGTCTGCCGTTACATCTGCCATATTGCCGTCATAGGCTTGTGCGATCTCCCGTCCTTCATTGGTTAGGATTTCTACAGTTTCATCGATCCCTGCACTGAGGTTATCGATTACCTGTGCAAGACGGTTTAAAGCAGTTTCGATACCATGCTCTGATAAATCCACATTTATGGTCATGAAACATCCACTTCCTTGAGGTAGTAGATGAGATGATTCAGAGACTTTGCCTTACGGACAACAACAAAGTTATGAGGAAGCAGTACAGTTGTTGATACTGTCTGTGTTTCACCGTTAACCTGTTGCTGTGTTTCAACCGTCTGCTCGTGCGGAACACCGTACCATACGATACTGTCTTCACGCAGTTCGCAATTCATGTCTTCCGTTGCTGCCCTGTGGGTATATCCTGTAGTGATACCATATCTTTCCAACCCTGCCATACCTTGAGAACCAAGGTTGTTAGCACCGGAAGAAATTGCTACGGACATCTTTGCCATCTTCGGAGTACCATATGCGATAGTTTTCTCGCCTGTCTTCAGACCATTACTGTCTGTGACATAAGTACTGCCCGTAGGATTGGCAAACCACAGTTCAGACTTATTACGCTCAAGCAATCTCATGCTTATCCACCCACTTTCACAAATGGAGTGAGTCTGCTGAGAATGTCATCATCATCTACTGTTTCATAGGCACGGTTTACACCGTTTTCTTCATGGTTGTTTTCACCTTCGCTGCCCCTACGCAAGAAAAGCCTTGCTGCAAGTTCGCATTGCAGAACATCATACCGGAAAGGGATGTCGCTTTCGCCTTTCTCAGTATCGAACGGATAAAGCCTTTCAAGCATTTTTCTACAGGCAAGAGCAAGGTAGACCGCAACAACTTCATCTGTTGCAGCAGTATCATTCTGAACAAGGGTTTTCACCATTGCTTTCTTTTGAGCATCAGACATTGCCATTGCGATCTACCTCCATGCCTTACTTTGTGCCTTTCCGTCTGCCACGGGTGGCAGTTTTCGGCACTTCCTTAACCTGCTGCACAGGTTCTTCCGGTTCAGTGAACGGGATTTCTTCTTTGACTTCTGCTGACTTGGCAAGCCTTTCAGCTTCCTCTTTCTGTTTCAGCAGCGTCATTGCCATCAGCATACCCATATTATGCTGTCCTCCTTACGGTATAAGATTAGGTGGATTCTGCCTGGATCTTAATAGCCTTGGAAGCATCGTACAGGTAGCATACTTCATGCTTGCTGCCCGTGATAACATTCGTGAAGTCGAGGATATTCCGGTCAGTTTCGATCAGAGTGTCACGCTTCATGATGACACGCAGAGCACCAGGCTTGACGATGTAGGCTACCTCTTCAACAGCAGTGTCGCCTTTCAGTTTGTTGCTGACGATAATCTGGCAACCATAGATTTCACCGACAGCACCACGGATCAGACGATCAGCAGCAATCTCGGAAGCAGGAAGCCAAGTGCCGTTAGTGTTACGGATAGCGGTGTACAGACGGGGAGAAACAAGCACAACACGCTCACCAACATCAATGTCCTCACCGAACAGTTCAAGAGCAGCACTGATATCGGAAGGAGCAACGGCAGTAGTGGTGGAAGCAGTTTCATAGGTCATGGTGGAAGCAATGGAAGCAAGCACAGCAAGCATTTCATTGTCAACCTTGTTCGCAATAGCGGTAGCAATCTGCATACCTGCCTGTCCGTAGGGATCACCATAACCGGACAGAATAGCTTCGTCAGACAACTGCACACCCTTGGCAATCTTATGCACAGTAACGGTCGTGCTTGCGGTCTGAAGAGCAACGGGGGTCAGCGTAGAACCTTCGCCAAGAACAGCAGCATCACCGATGTAGCTATAGGACGGAAGGGTCAGAGTGTCACCAGGATTGCCAACGAGCGTATTGTCGATGGTAGCAAGGGGGGCAAACCGAATCAGATCATGAAGTTTCTTTTCTACCATATCGGAGAGAACTTCGGGATTGATCAGATTGGACAGAGTGGTCAGTGCCATATTGATTCAACTCCTTAACTTGTTTTTGTCATTTCTCTGTAGAGTTCTGGGTTTTCGTCATACAACTTAACCCGTTCTTTATATCCCATCTTGTCAAACTCTTCTTGTGTCATTGTCTTCTTGGCTTCCCCACCGGAAAGGACAGGGTTATTGATCAATGACTTTGCTCTGAGTTCTTTGTCGTGGGATTCAATAAACTTGCGAATCCCGTCAAACAGTTTGGCAGTATCACCGGAATTGATTGCTTCAGCGGTTGCCTGTGCAAGAGTTTCATCAAAACCAATAGCGGTTAACTGTGCCTTATGATTTGCGACATTCCTTTCATTGCGAAGCAGTTCAAGTTCCTGTTGCATGGCAGCGTTTGCAGCTTCCTGTTCTGCTTTCGCCTTTTCTTCTGCGGTCATCTTTTCCTGTAACTGCTTTTTCCACTTGCTTGCATCAGCAGAAGCATTGGTTACACTCTGTTTGAGTTTTTCGTTTTCTGCTTCTAACTGCTTGATGCGTTTGTCGAGTTCAGCAGTATTGTCCTTGGTTTCCTCTACGTTTGTGGCATTCGTAAGTTCATTTTCCATAGTTGTTTATCTCCTTTGCGATTTGTTAGTCCGGTTTCCCTACCGGATTGCGATTTAACAAGTTTCTCTACTTGGCTTTTATCGTCTGTGCTGACTATATCTAAAAGCCGATAGGCTTAAAGATTCCATTCACTCTTGGGGAACGGTTTTACATCATTGTTCATGTGCAGTAGGAAATCTCTATACGTTACACATTCCATCATCAGTGTGCCTTGCTCTACTCGATAGGTTCTGGCAATCTTTGCCATTGCTGCTATCTTCTTTGGTTCAATCTTTTTGTAGTAATCCCAATACTGATGCATGAATGTGCAGTACCAACGCTCGGCAATGCGGTAATCCTTGGACAGTTCCTGTGTGTGCCATGTTTCCTGTTGGAAATCGTAGTACCCGTCAATCAGAGTCTTTACGATGGTTAGGTCAAGGGCATCCCACAGTTCACGCTTTATCAGTTCCTCTGCGATGGAGATCCGTTGCCGTATCTGATGGTTGTAGGTCTTGATAATCCAATTATCGTACTGCCTACTGACAGATTGAGGATTCCAACACCACAGGTAGATACTGCCTTGGATTTCACCGATTGCTTCATCGTCTGCTACTGCCTGAGTCAGTGTGTTGAAGAACACATCCTCATGCAGTGTCAGCTTGGGATTAAACCGCAGGTTCTCTTTGGTCAGCCAATCGTTGCGGAACATCTTGCCATGAATGAAGATGTAATCCCGTCCGTGAGTGTGGTAGATCATTTTGCCGTCTTTGGTGGCAATCTCTTCCATGAAGTGTGACCAATACATAACTTTACTGTCATCCTGTGCAGCAGTGAGCAGTACATGGACGGCATTTACTGACAGGAATGTGTCATCAAAGTCACAGATCATTACCCACTCTGAGTCTTCAGCAGATGCATCAATACCTGCGTTCCTTGCACCGGATACACCTGCGTGTTGGATGGTAAGGTTTGTCACTTCAAAGGGATAGTCTTTGAACAGTTCATCCGGTAGTCTGCTTTCTTCCCCGTCATTGACAACGATTACACCGATATCATCAAAGTTGATGTTCCGTTGCAGTGCCAACATATCAAACCACGGTTTGCCAAGTGACCACGGACTCTTGTAGTGCGTGACTACAAAGTCAAGAATGTGCTTCTTGTTTGACTTACCCGTATTAAGTCAACTCCTTTCTGTTAGGTTACAAGCGAGATCGCACATCGGCAGTTAATATCAAGTTCCGGTACACCAAACCCGCCAGGGTACAGTGTGCTGTCTCCGGTATAGGTATAGAAATAATCGTTTATCCCTACCTCCATACCTTCCATGTACGCATGTGGATCTCTCACACGGTCATCGTTACGGGTCACCCACTTTTTCCGAAGTCCGGTTCTGCCACTCTCGATACCTGCTTGGTATACGGCAGCGTTATAATCTCGGTGTGCTTCCGTATCGATGATGCGTAAAAGTCCGTAGACATCACCGTCATCAAACTGCTCTTCCACACGATCTCTGAAGGTCTTATTCTCGATTTCAAGGTTCACTGTTTTATCATCAAGACCGTCCTTGAAGGGTACGATCCCAACAATCTCTTCGGCATCCTGCCACCCGTATGCGTAGACAAGGCAGAGAACAAACTCAAGGTAGTCACAGAACTTTTCAAACCGTTCCTTGCGTTTCTGCTTTGGCAGTGCCATGACATTCCTTGCTTCCTCACGAATGAGGTTCAGTTCATCCCACTCAAACAGCAGTTTCATTCCTCAACCACATCCGGTTGATTGTTCTGCTGTGCTTTAAGCATCTGTTCTTGCTGTTTCTGTGCTTCTTTCTTGCTCTGCTCATACCACTGCATCGCAAGACGATACGCTTCCTCGGTATCAACAAACAGACCGGATGCTTCGTAAGCACACTTGGGATGAACTTTGTCATTCGCAAGCATGGTTACCAAGGTCTGAGACTTGGACAGGATGTTCTCATAGTTCCGTCTGGTGAACTTGACATCCACGTCAGTAGGATCAAAATCAAGGTCTGCAATCCCATTGCACAGAACAGAAACAACCTGTAGAGTTTCCTGTTCCGGTAGTTTGAACATAGTCTCAAAATCCTGCGCTCTTGTTTCTGCCCCTTCCCAACCGTTCTTGAGGACTACCGCACCATTGTTGGAGGAATCAGAAGTACCGGAAGCAGATTGAGAAGGTACACCGCAAATCTGAAGGACAGTGTTATACATATCGTCTTTCAGTTTCTGGTTCTGTGCCTGGTCTAACTGCTCAGACAGAATCTGAATGTCTGCTTTGTTGTCACCAATGGACTTAAGGAGGATCATACCTGCCTGTCGGATAGTGTTGGCAGTAGTGCCGTCATCAATCTGGCAGTTATACAGAACAATCAGACTCTGAACAAACTGCTGAACTGCTTCATTACGAGCGCAGTCAAAATCATTGATGGCATCAAGCAGTGAGAGACAGATTTCAAAGCAACCCTGTCTTGCAGAATTGTTCTGATACTCGATGATCGGAATCGCACCAAAGGAGTTCACTTCCTTGGAATACGTTCCAGACCCCTTCTTAATGGTGTACACAGCAGTAGGAGTGTAGACAGTGAAGGTGATGTTCTGCTCTGCATCAACGACATAGTTGACACCTGCGATAGTCCGTCTGCTGAAGTCATTCTTGCGAATCACAAATGTGTTGCGAGGATCAAGTGTGAACAGTTCAAACGGGGATTTGAGCAGAGGATTCTTATTCTGCACAACATAGCGGTAGCCAAGACCGCAGATCATGCACCACTCAATCAGTTCCCTGTCCTTTGTATGCTTTCCGACAATCCTCATGAGGTCATTCAGCTTATCAATGCTCTTGGAAGCATCGTCAGATGACGAAGCAGAGATATATTGAATGGGTTTACCTGCTATATATCCAACTTTGAATGAAACCACTTCATTGGCTCGATTTTCACAAATCCGACAGGTAAGTTCATCTCTCAGTTCACGGGTACGGTACAGACTCGGTTGCTTGCCACGGTAGTAATCCCACAGATACTGAATCTCGTCACGGTTCTTCAAGTGATCGAGGTATGCCTGTTCAACAATGTTGACAATGTTGTCGTCAGTGATTGCCTGTTCTCTGGCAAAAATCATCCGTCTGCCAAACAGATTGCGTTGAGGAACACGATCTCTCAAGATTTGCTCACTCGTCTGATGATTCTCCGACATTCGTTTCACCCCCAGATAACAGAAAACGCATGACCACGAACTGAATCGCAATCATGCGTTGATACCTCCCACACAGGGTGAGTTGGATGGTAACCCACCCTGTGCCTTTGGAGGAAAAGAACTATGAAGAAAGTCCTCAAGGTGAATATAAAACAGAAAAAGTGCAAATGTCAATAGTGTTTTGCTCTGTTTTTCACTAATTTTATTGGTTATTTGCTAAAAACACGAACATTTAGTCATGTAACAGGCGGAAATGTTCGGATTTAGAAGACTCGTTTCATGATTTGGACTTCGTTGCCACCAAACAGTGCCATATTGATTGCCATTGCGAGAGAGTCAGGAGCATCATCGTGCTTATTCTTGCCCGTGATGGAGAAGGAATACACATTCTGCATGAAAAGTTCGTATTCTTTACTGCGTTTCCCTTCCTCAAGGAAGACCATATGCTCTCTGATGTCCGGTGCTTTGTCAAAAATCCGTTGCATTTTGCCGTTTCCGGTATAGTGCTTCGTGGTTTTCTCGATATTGACCCTGTGATTCTGTGATTTCAGTTCTTCGTCAATACCGTCAGCGTATTCTGCTGTCATTTTTGTCGCTTCAACACGGATTGCTGCGACATTGTGTCTGATAGCAGTATCAACAATATGCGGTTGAGTGTATTTTTTGTCGCGGTTATCGTAGACCACATCTGCCACAAAGATGTCTGTGCCATACTGATAGCAGACAGGGGAAGCAACAAAGTCACCGCCACCCCAAGCAGGGTCAACTGCCATGAAGATCCGGTCTGGGTCTGCTTCCGGTAGCACACCGTTGTAGAATCTCATGTCCTCTGGGCAGAAAACAGCACCGTCACGCTCAATCGGTTCACCCTGGTACTGAGCATACCATGATGCCATATCGTTGTTACGCTCAAAAGATGCCCTTCGCTGTTGATACGCTTCAGTGGAGAACCCAACATCAAAGGCATAGTCGAAGTTGGACTCGTCATTCTCGTTCAGAGCAGGTACGTTTATCTGCTTCCACCGGACAGATGCAAACTTCGGTTCGTTCTGAAGCAGTTCAACTCTCATGCCCTGTGGGTCAACGAGCGACCATCTTGTACCAATCCATAGGTGTTTTGCGGTTTCCTTGCCACGGGGCAGATAGTTGTTCTCTACTTTCGCCCATGCACCTGCCAACCGATCCTTGTTCATGGCTTCCTCGATACCAGAGATAAGGTCATCTGCTATCTCATACCCGTTGCAATCGCAAGCACCGTTTAATGTGCCATAAAGGGATCTGCCCGTAAAGGATGCATACCGCTTTTCACGGTCAATGTTAAGCAGTAAGTCCTTGGCATTCGTTGAAGCAACACTGCACTCAGGGAAGATTTCTCGCCACAGGTATGTGATAGGGTCATTTAGGATCTCAAGCAAACCCTTGTAGAACACTGTGACCACACTATCTGTATATGAGCAGTATAGATTACTTCTCTCACTGTTTCTAAGGATAATCCATAAGACAAAGAACAGTACAAGCGTTGTCTTCCCTACCCTTGGTGGCATACTTAAAAACAGTTCATCCAACTCATCGTTTTCTAATGCCTGTAGTGCTTCAGCTACAAACAGTAACTTCTTCCTCCTTGGCAACCAATACTGCTGTGCTACAGGTCTGTTCCACTCCAAGCAGATCATGAAATCATCAAACACATCCCTGGCAGTAATGAAATATGCCCTTTTAACCAACTCTTGCATACCCACTACATGAACTATAACAGACCTAAACTCTTTTATTAGCTTATAAACAGTATCACTCTTCTCTATCTCCCATGCTTTCTTTAATGCATAGTATGCCCATTCATAATCACTCTTACCCATGAATATATTATAACTCTTTATCATCTTCTCTAACTCTGTCACCACTATCACCACCCTTATATATCTATCTATAACTAAAGAAAGAAAAGAAAGTATACAAAGAAAAGAAAGAAAAGACTTTAATTTTATATTATATATTACCTATAAACCCTTATATATCAATGCTTATAACTGTTTATATCTCTTACTGTATCTATAAGCAGATATACTACATATACTAACAGCAATATCTCAATAACTATCCCTGTTATACATACCCCTATATATAATCTATCCATACCCTTATATTACCCCTTTTTATTTTTAAAAAATTTTTACTACTACCATTATCTATAACAGTATTATATACCCCCTTTTTTATTTAAAATTTATTTATACTACTACCACCCTATCTATATCTGTACTATATATCCCTTTTTTCTATAAAATTTACTTTTAGTACTATCCCCGTTGCTTTTTAATTATTGTATTTCCCTATAGGGATAGTAGGCAATAGGTATAGCATACCAGGAACAATAACACAGCATATAGCAACAGATAAAACCATAAAAACAAATAGTGAAAACAGGTAAACAGCTAACAAAACAGAGTATAAATATTATTGCATATTATACAGAAAACAATGCATAGAATAGTTATGTTATACATATAGTATACCTGTCTTTTACCTATACAACATATAGTATTCAACTATTCGCTAAACTATACATTTACGAATAATTGCTTGCTATAGATTTTGTTTATATGTCAATCTAACAGCCCTGCCTTGTCTGTAATATCATCTATTCCAGGATCTGTATTATTGTTAGCTGTTATGATATGGTCGGTTGTGTCTTTATATCCCATATTATTCTTCATTAAGAATATACCTGCAACAGGGTTTATCTTTCCTGTATTCATATAAATTTCGTATTGACTATTGATAACATCATATGCACTTTTTATAGCGTTAAGGCATTCCCTGTTTTTAATAACATCATACTTTCCTGTTATCCAATTAAAAAACGTTATTCTGTTACAACCGAACGCAAGTGCAAGTGTTGCAATGGCAGGTTTGAAGTCGTGTTCTTTTGATATCCTGAAAAAATCATATATTCGCTGTTTCACTTGTTCCAGGCTGTTTATATCAATAGCAGGAAGGGAAGAGACAGCAAGAGTATAGTCAAGTATTTTTGCATTGTCGCCTTGTTCCGTTTGCAATTGATGGTCTTTACGGACAGACAGATTTTTCGATCCTTTTGGCCTTCCTCTTTTACGGACAGACGGACAGACGGACAAGCTGTCATTATCACTGTTTTTTTGATTAATTAATTCATTATTTATTTTTTTCTGTCTTGGCATATTGTTTTCGATCCCTTCTTTTCCCTGCCATTCAGCAGGTTTTATTTATTCATAATAAAAATATAGAAAAAAAATAAAAAAATCAATAAAAATATCT
>Ga0310786_10007669_pt1 | contig 14028 bp, 6 predicted proteins | sample AusTroGonzalo_MG_FD_203881 | JGI IMG/M metagenome (GOLD analysis project Ga0310786, IMG submission 203881) | Bovine rumen microbial communities from tropical cattle in Woodstock, Queensland, Australia - Gonzalo_03 (v2) (version 2) | ecosystem: Host-associated > Mammals > Digestive system >... | reverse complement strand
ACTACCAGAAGCCCACCTATCGGCAACAGCCGTTTCAGGCGCCATCGCGTGTAGGTCACCAACAGCAGGACGCCCGCCAGCATCATCAGGAAGCCCGTATAGACCAGCGGCAGCCACGGGTCGCTCACCAGTTCGAGAATCGAGATCTGACTCTCGGCACCCATCTCCATGTCGTAGCCGTACTGGTAGATCTTCCAGCCATCCACCTCGTAGGGCTTGTTCACGTCGATGGTGGTCTCGATATTCTTGCCCGACTTCGTCAGGATCTGAATCTCCGAGGCATAGCGTTTAGGCTGACCACTATCATAGGTCTCCATGATGAACTTCTTCAGTTCGATGGCAATATCCATCTCCTTGATGGCGCCCTCCTCCGTCATCACCCGCCATTCCGGCTCGCCGACACCACAGATCATTTTCACCCGTTGCATATCCGCATTGCCGAGCGTGGCTGCGGTGAGGGCGATAAAAAGGCCTAAGTGATTCAGCAGAAACGGCACGTCGCGCTTCATCGACCCTGCACCTCTGAATATTTTACGCAATCTGCGGTGGATGGTAAGTCCAAGAATGACCGTGAGATAGACATAGATAAGTACGAACGGCCAGAACGACAGCATATTGTTCAGCCACGAGCCGCCCACTTCCTGTCGCGTTACTCCCATGATGATGGTCAGCGCCACAGCATACACCATCGCCGGGATGGCTGCTGTATAGGTCGTCATCCATTCGAAGGCATATACCTTCTTGCGCAAATAGACCATCGCTGTCAGCATCACCATAAAGCCAGCCAGCACGATGCCGTTGACAGGCCACGCAAACGCCTCCCACGCGACAGCCCCGACGCTCAGTTGCAGCGCCAGTCCCACAAGGATAAGGCCTCCTCCTATGAGAAAGCCTTCTTTCATATTCCAAGGTTTACTCCACACCTTCTTAATTTACAATTTGACGATTTACAATTTACAATTTTATAACTCTATGAGTTTTTCGTTCTTCTTAGCTTCCTCAATCCACTTCGGCTCGATTTCCTGCAGGAAACGCTGTTTGTTCTCGTTCAAGGTCTTCATGTCGAGACCGATGGCTGCCTGAGCCTTTGCCTTAGTGCTATAGTCGGGCACGGGAATGACATCGGTATGACCATACTTAGCGGCTACGCGGGCGATGAGCAGGCGGGCCTGCTGGGCATAATCGACAGAGCGGGAGAGCAGGCGGGTAACCTCCTGGGGCGCGTGGAAGGTAGCACCATGCGAGGCGATGGCATAGTCCCAGCGCCACTGGCTCTTACGCAACAGGGCCTGGATGGGAGCCATCTCGGCCTCGGTAGCACCCTTGTCGATGATGAACTTAGCCTCGAAGTGGGCACGGGCCAGTTCCTGTTCGGCACGGTCGCGCACCTCGTTGCACTTCTCTTGACGGTCATACACGTTCTGGCGCAGCACCTCGGCATCCGCACGGTGGCAGGTCTGACAGGTGCGGTCGATCTTGGCCAGCGGCGACTGAATCTGGTGGTCGCTGAACTTCACGCCGCCCTCCTGGTTATAGGGCATGTGGCAGTCGGCACACGACACGCCGCGCTGGGCGTGGATGCCATGCTGCGACATCTCCCAACCCGGATGCTGAGCCTTCAGGATCTTGGTCTTCGACAGCGGATGGATATAGTCGTAGAAGCCAATGGAGTCGTAGTATTCCTCGGCAGCTTCACAGGTCAGACCCTTGTCGTGTGGGAATACCAGATAGTTCGCCTTGCCGGGATTCTTCTCATCGTTAGGCTTGATGAAGTAGTACTCCACGTGGCACTGGGCACACACCAGCGAGCGCATCTCCTGATGGGTGGCCTTCTTCACGTCCAGACCGCGACGGGCAAAGGCCTCATAGAGAGCCGGACGGGCAGGGCGCAAGTCCATCGTGCGGGCATCGTGACAGTCGGAGCAGCCGATGGTGTTCACCTCCTCAGCACCCAGTTCACTCCACTTCTTGGCGTAGAAGTTAGCGGGGTCGAACTGATCCTTACCATTACCTAGTTCACGCATCATACGAGGCACATCGGGACCCTTGCACGTCCAACATGTAGCGGGCTGCATATCGGCGGCGATGGAGTCAGGCGTAATCTGAATGCCAGGATTACCCGTACGCAGAATCTTACGCATATCCTCCAGCGCATGCTTGTGGCCGCGAGGTGTGTTGTAGTGGCGCGAGAATGCATAGCCAGCCCACAGCACCACCATCTCAGGGCGCTGCTCGAGCACATCCACCTCCTGCGACGAGTTGTACTTCGACTTGAAGGTCGTGTCCTCCGTCATCGCCCATGTCTCGTACTCACGGGGATAGTCGGCCTTGAACTTCTCGTTCTGGGCTACAATTTCATCCTCAAACACCGTACGCTTGTTGTTGAACACACTGGCCACCTCGGCCCTGCGCTCCATCAGCGACGAAACGAGCAGTCCCAGGATAAAGACCACAGCCATTGAGCCTCCGAAGAGTACCCAACCTTGCCATTGTTTCAATTGCTTTGCCATAATATTTCGTTTTTTACTTTTTTACCTTTTTACTTTTTTACCATTCTTTGCAGCCACTCAGGTACTGGCGATGGGGGTAGGGGAGTCACGCCCTCGGCTCCGGGTGTCGCCATCAGCGAGTTCATGCCGCCGTGAGGCACGTTACGATGGCAGTCCCAGCACACCTTGCCGCCCTGAGCCTGCTGCGCCATATAGCCCATGCGGCCCGTCTTTACGAACTCCGTATTCAACTGCTCGTGGCAGCGGATGCAGTTGTCCATCACCACCTGGCCCGTCAGCGTCTCGGCCTTGATAGCCTGATGCTCCATGTGGCCCACGAAATAAGCCGTGTGCTTCAGTCCGTCAACCGCCTTGAAACCGTAATACACGGCCAGGTTCTGATGGGGCACGTGGCAGTCGTTACAGGTGGCACCGTTCTTCTGATGGTCGATACGTCCGTGCGACGAGTGGCTCCACGTGGCGTAGTAAGGTGTCATGATGTGGCAGTTGACGCAGGCCGACGGGTTGTCGCCTATAAAATAGGTATGCGCCCTGAGCAGATACATAAACAATCCGCCGAGGCCGCACACGACGCCCGCAATCACCAGCAAACCTACCTTTTGTCGATACGATAGCCAGTCTTTAAAAGCAAAGATTTTTTTTAGTTCCATCGACTATTGGTATATTTGGGGGCGAATTTACGAAAAATATTCCAAACTTCCAAATAATTTGAGAAAAATGTGTATCTTTGCATCGCGAACAAATATGAATGATAAAATGCGACGCACGTTGCTCCTGTTCATAGCCCTGTGGTCTGTTATTGTCAGTATGGCGCAAACGGTCATGCTGACGGAACGGTATAATGTGTCGTATATCGACCTGAAGAGCGGTCTCCCTCACAATAACGTCAGTGCCGTCTTTGTGGATTCCAATGGGTTCCTGTGGGTAGGAACCTACGGAGGTGGCTTGGTACGCTATGACGGCTATGGGATGATGACACCCGTGATGTGGTTGAACAGTAATTCGTGTAAAAGTATTGCTGAGGATCGTTTCAAGCGGCTTTGGGTGGCCTTCGATGAGGGAACGAACATCATAGACCTTAAAACCATGCGGGGCGTTGCTCCGGAATCCTTATCCGATGAGGTGAAGACCCTATTGTCGGAATCGAGTACCAAGACGTATTGCGATGCCTTGGGCCGTATCTGGCTGGTTACCTATTCCTCGGCCAATCTGTTAGAGTTCGACGACCAGGGCCATGTTAGCGGGATATATGCCTATCGCTATCGGGGAAACACACCAGATGTCAGTATCCGTGACGTCGAAGGTAACGGAAAACCCTGGATTGGTATTGACGGCGGATTATACCGGTTGGTGGAGAAAAACGGCAACTTAGTGCGTGAGGAGATCTCACCGTTGTTTCGTTCTTTGGACGGCTTGTATATCACGGATATGATCCGTCGGGGCAATGCCATCTGGATTACAACGAACCATGGACTATTCTGTTATGACCCTTATCAGCATCAATTGGTCAGTTATCTGCATGATTCCAATGGTAAGGGTTCCGTATCACATGAGTTTCTCTCCAGTCTTGCCCTGACACCCGACAACACCTTGCTGGTGGGCTCGCTTGCCGGTGTGAATGTCTATAACGACCAGACCAATAGTTTTTCCGTCTGGAATACTACCAGCCCCCTGCCGTTGCGAAGCGACTTTGTACATTGTCTCTTGGCCGACAAGGGCCTGATATGGATCGGCACCGAGTCCGGGGGTATTGCCAAACTCGTGCCGCGGCAGTTGCTGTTGCAAAACTATGTCCATACGGCTTTGCCGGCCTCTATCTCACCAAATCCTGTGAATGCCATGTATGTCGAGTCTGACGGGACGCTCTGGGTAGGTACGGTGGAAGGCGGACTGAACCGAAAGGGGAAGGGACAACAGGCTTTTGAACACTTCACTAAATCAAACTCCGCCTTGTCGCATAACAGCGTGTCAGCTTTGGTGGCCGATAATCAAGGACGTCTGTGGACGGGTACCTGGGGTGGGGGACTGAACGTGGTCAATCTCTCCACCCGTGCCGTACAACGCGTGCCGATGACAGAAGACCAGGCCCGACTGACGCTGTTTATCGGCGCTTTGGCTTATGATGCTATCAACGATGCATTATGGATAGGCAGTAACGATGGTATTTTCCTTTATGACCTCAAGACCCGACAACTCGTGGAGCCCTTTGACGGTTGCCATTTGATACGTGGCTGCGTGGGGTCGATTATCGACAAAGACGGTGTTCTCTGGATGGGTTGTATGCGGGGTGTCTGTGCCATCGACCTCAAATCACGGAAAGACGGCCAGTTCAGTTACCGCAATCTGATGTATCGCCTGAACGACCCCGACTCTCGTATCTATGAGAAGATTTCCTCCTTCTGTCAGAGCCGGGATGGTACGCTTTGGTTAGGCAGCAATGGCTATGGCTTGTATCATCGTGTCGTCGGGAAAGACGGTCAGGAGACTTTCGAGGTACTGACGCAGGCCGACGGACTGGTGAATAATGCCGTGAAGGGTATCGTGGAAGACCAGAACGGCAAACTATGGATTACCACTCAGAACGGCCTGTCGGTCTATGACCCACATCTGAAGACGTTTACGAACTATACGCAGACCGATGGGCTTGTCAGTTCACAATTCTATTGGAATTCCGCTGCTATTGCCCAGTCGGGTGTCATCTATCTGGGTAGTGAGGCCGGACTGATTGAGGTGACAGGAGAGAATCCGGAGGCCACTTATCAGGGACATCTTGTGTTTACCCATTTGATGGTGGATAATCAGGACATACAGGCTGGCAGCGACTATCTCGATGATGACATCTCTATTGCCAAGATGATCAGGCTGAGTGAGGGTAACCGCTCATTCTCGATCGACTTTGCCGCCCTGAACTATGGCTATGAGACACAAGGCACCTTCAGTTATCGGATGAAGGGCTTCGACGACGAGTGGACGCTCCTGAAGCCAGGGCAGCATTCGGTTCGATATAGTGTCCTGCCCGTTGGTAATTACACTTTTGAGGTCAAATACGAGTCGGTTCTGTCGTCTGTCGAGGAAGAGACCATCGCTATTACGATTGTGGTCGAACCGCATTTCTGGAACAGTTGGTGGTTCCGTCTGTTGCTCGCGCTCCTCTTCATAGGTCTGGTCATATATATATATAATAGGTGGGCTGCCGAGTTGAAACGCCGTGAGGCAGAACAGTTGTTGAGTCCCATCCGTAAAGTCCTGGAGGAGTCAAAGGATCCCAAGCAACTCCAAAAGCGCATCAGTAATATTCTCGACAATCAGGAGCGCTACCAGCAAAGTGTGACGAAGAGTGTCGAGGCTGATAAGGAGGAGGTGATGAAAAACACGCGACCGCTGATGGAACGGGTGATGGAGATTATGGAACAGCATTACATGGATTCCGACTTCGGCGTACAGGAATTCTGTGATGCCTTGGGCATGAGCCGTAGTGTGGCTAGCAAGCATCTCAATGCCGAAGCAGGCTTGCCGGTCGGACAATTCATCCGCAACTATCGACTGAATATGGCGAAGGAACTTCTTTCGTCCAAGACGGGCAATCGCAACATCACGGAGATCGCCTATGCCGTTGGTTTTAACGATCCCAAATACTTCACCCGTTGCTTTACGAAGATGTTTGGAGTCAGTCCGAGCACGTTCGGGAATAATTGATTTATATCATTGATATACCTCAAGAGGTAGAAAAAACGCGCATCTGGGATTAAAATCCGTTTTGTCCACCATATAAAACGTTTTGTCCACCTTTGCTTGGTGTCTATTAACTACTTTTGCAGCACAATTCACTAATTATTAATTTAACTTTCTAAACAAAAAAACAATTAAGATGAGAAAACAAGTTCTATTCTCTGTGATGTTCATCTTGAGTATGCTGGGGGGACTAACCGTCTGTCCGGTATCGGTGATGGCATCAGTGGCGCAGCAGACCATTCAGGTCAGCGGCCAGGTTGTTGACCAAAACGGAGAGGCGCTGATTGGTGCGACCGTCAAGGTTAAAGGATCTACGACAGGAGTTGCGACCGACTTTGAGGGCAACTTCCAGTTGAATGCTCCTTCGGATGCCACGCTCGTGGTGAGTTACGTAGGTTATAAGGATCGCGAGATCGCAGTACGCGGACGCGCGGTACTCGGACAGATTCAACTTGAGTCCGACGCCCAGATCCTCGACCAGGTGGTGGTCGTAGGTTACGGTACGCAGAAGAAGGCCGACCTGACCGGTTCTGTCTCGGTTGTCAATGCCGATGAGTTGAAGCGCGTATCCCACAACAACATCTCCTCCATGCTCGAGGGTAAGGTGGCCGGTGTACAGATTACAACCGACGGTCAGCCTGGTGCCGATCCTTCTGTCCGTATCCGTGGTTTGGGTACTTTCGGAAGCACTGCTCCTTTGTATGTGATTGATGGTGTGCCTATGGGAACGACCATCCGCGACTTCTCTCCGAACGATATCGAGACCATCCAGGTGTTGAAGGATGCTTCGGCAGGTGCCATCTACGGTTCTCGTGCTGCTAATGGTGTGGTCATCATCACGACCAAGGGCGGTAAGAAAGACCAGCCGTTGAAGGTGGATTACAAGGGCTACTTCGGTATCGATAAGATTTCGAGTGGTGTCTATGATGTGATGAACGCCGAGCAGTATAGCCGCTATCTGGGTCAGGCTGCTACAAATACGGGTGTTGCTGCTCCCGGTGGATACAGCCTTGGTGCCGATGGTTACTATCATTTCCAGGACAATACCGATACCGACTGGTTCAAGGAGGTCTTCAAGACCGGTATCCGTCAGAATCACAATGTCAACCTGAGCGGTGGCGGTGCCCACAACACCTATAACATCGGTCTCGACTACTATAATCAGAAAGGTACGCTCGAGGGCGCAGGTCCTAATTATAAGCGTTACACGGCCCGCGTGAACAACACGATGGACACCAAGTTCATCAAGTTCCGCACCAGTTTCGTCTATTCTCACTCCGATCAGGACAATACCTCTATCTCGAATGCCAACGAGTATGTGCAGGGTCTGTATGGTAACCTGCCCAACGTTCTGCTTGGTGTGTTGACCATGCAGCCGACGATTAAGGCTTACGACCCCTCTACATGGGTGCTCGACGATAAGGTGGGCTCTGCCAGCAGTTGGCATTACGATGCTTTCGGCTATGGCGTCTATTACGACACGGTTCATGGTGATATTTCTGCCTCTAACCCGTTGCTCATCAACAACCTGCTGACGCGTAACACCATCGTTGACCGCTTTGTGGGTACAGCCTCTGCCGATGTCGATCTCTTGGAGATGGTGGGCGTCAAGAGCAAGAACCACAAGTTGAACTACAAGATAAATCTCTCCTACAGCGCCACGCACGCCAACGACAAGACCTGGATCCCCGCTTGGGTACAGAGCAACCGCGTCTATCTCGCCAAGGAGAATGAGCGTCTGACCAAGGCACACCGTAAATATACCGATGCCTTGATAGAGAATACATTGACCTACGACGGTACCTTCGGACTGCACCACGTCAATCTGGTGGTAGGTCAGACCTACGAGGAAGAGACCACCAACACGTTGTCTGGCTGGGGCGTGAACTTCTCGGAGCCTTACTTCCTGCAGTTGCAGAACGCCAACGACACCTATTCTGAGTCGTATGAGTACAAGCATGCTCTGGCTTCTTATATCGCCCGTCTGAACTATGACTACGACGGCAAGTACCTGCTCTCGGCCATCATCCGTCGTGACGGTAGTTCCCGTCTGACTAAGTCCATCCGTTGGGGCACCTTCCCCTCTGTCTCTCTCGGCTGGCGCTTCGATAAGGAGAGTTTCTTCCCCATTGACCGCAATATCGTTAGTATGTTTAAGGTACGCGCGAGTTACGGTGAACTCGGTAACGAGAACATCGGCGAGTATGTCTATCAGGCTACGATGATGCGTAACAACATGACTTACAGTTTCGGCAACCAGCCTGTCACGGGTTCTGCCGTGTCAAACTTCGTCAACGAGCAGTTGGCTTGGGAGAAGAAGACCACCATGAACGTAGGTATCGACCTGGCCCTGTTCAACAACCGCATCGAGTTCACAGCCGAGTGGTTCAAGAACAAATCGACCGACCTGCTTTACAATGTGCCCGTTCCCGCAAATGCTGGTGTAGCCAATACATCGGTAACCATGAACGCTGCATCCATGCAGAACACCGGTCTGGAGTTCTCGGCTACCTATCGTAACAACGACCACGCCCTGAAGCATCAGATCAGTGCCAACGTGAGCACCATCAAGAACAAGGTGACCTCGCTGGGCTTCGGTACCGACTATTACCTTACTGGCGACTATATCACGTATGTAGGCGATGAGATCGGTCAGTTCTATGGCTATGTCTATGAGGGTATCGCCCGCACACAGGAAGAACTGGATGCCCACAATGCCGTTGCCAACCAGGCTGGTGCTCAGGTGGGTGACTGCATGTATAAGGATTTGAACGGCGACGGTCAGATTACCTCTGCCGACCGTAAGGTGCTTGGAAGTGGCATGCCGAAACTCAACTTCGGTCTGAGCGCACACCTCGAATATAAGATGTTCGACCTGAGCATCTCTACATACGGTGCGCTAGGCTACCACGTGGCTGACCATATCTACAACGCCATCAACTCCTGCTACGGCTATGGTAACAAGGACGTTGACGTACTCGATGCCAACCGCTGGTCAGACGATCACTCGACCTATCTGTCAGGCGTTCCCCGCACCTATATCACCGCCAATGGTGAGGGCTGGAACGACTACTTTAGCGACCGTAAGATCCAGAATGCCGCCTATTGGAAGATTGCCAATGTAGAACTTGGCTGCAACCTGCCTAACGACTGGTTTGCCAACTACGTCACGGGCGTACGCATCTATGTGTCGGCACAGAATCTCTTTACTTTCACAGGCTACAAGGGCTACAATGTTGACTTTGCCCCTGGCACCTGGACGCCGGGTTATAACTACTGCTCTTATCCAAGTGCACGTAGTTTCATGGCTGGTATTAACTTCACCTTTTAAATGAAATACGATATGAAACTATATAAAATTTCCTTCGCTCTTTTGCTGGGTCTTGGCATGATGACTTCCTGCGAGGACAAACTGGAACTGACGAACCCCAACCAGCAGACTTCGGGAACATTCGGCTTCAATGCCGACGAACTGGAGGAGAATGTGATTGCTGCCTACAACCATATCCGTATGGAGGGTACTTACGCCCGTGTAGGCTATACGCTCGACGTGTGCCGTGGTGATGAGGTATGGAACTCTTCACAAGTCTGGTACATGCCTTTCGACGATCTGAACGCCCCTGTGACCGACGAGATCGGACAGTGGTCTTGGCGCGACTGGTATTATACCATCAACGTGACCAACTTCACGATTACCCGTTGCGGTGACGACAATACCGCTCTCTCTGAGAAGATGAAGCGTATCAAGGGACAGATGCTGTTCCTGCGTGGTCTGGCTTACTATAACCTCGCCGGATACTATCAGAATCCGATTCTGATTACCAGTTACGACGCCTATTCATCCCTCGACGGCCTCTATGGGTCGAACGTACAGGAGGACGATACCGATGGTAATGATCAGTACGATCGTGTCTGGGATCAGGTAGAGAAGGATTTCTCCGAGGCCATGACGCTGCTGCCTACACGTGATGCCGGCGGTGAGTGGGCCAAGGGACGTGCCACGAGCGGTGCCGCTGCCGGCTACTATGCCCGCGCCCTGATGATGCGCCATAAGTACAGCGAGGCACTCAACGTGCTGAAGGCTATCATCAACGGCCAGTATGGTACTTACAGACTGATGGCCAACTATGGTGATAATTTCCGCGAGGGGGCAGCCTATGAGAACAACGACGAGAGCCTGTTCGAGGTGCAGTATTTGGACTACGGTTCGCAGGGTGTCGATGACGAGTGGACGCCGGTGAACACCAGTCCGAACGCCACACAGGGTCATGCCATCGAGAGTAACTACGGTCCTGGCGACTGCGGCGGTTGGGCTGACCTCTCTGCCTCGCCCTGGCTTTACGACCTCTTCAAGGCCGAGCGCACAACGACTGGCAAGTTGGATCCGCGTCTCTACTGGACCATCGGTACCTACGAGGCCGACTGGGACGGATTCGAATTCGGAAATGTTTGCTATAATCAGCCAATAAGTACTGATCGTCCTTATCAAACCAACAACAACAACGGTGGTCTGCCAATCGCCAAGAATACCAACATGCGCACGGGTCTTTACGATAAGGTGGTGACAGGTCTGCATTGCGGTATCAACCTCCGCATGATGCGCTACTCCGACGTGTTGCTTCGTGCCGCTGAGTGCGAGAACGAGATTAGTGGTCCTACCCAGCAGGCTATCGACTGGATCAACCAGGTGCGCAACCGTGCCGGTCTGGCCAACCTGAACCTCTCTGACTTCGGAGGTGATGCCGACAAACTCTTCGAGCAGATTGCAAACGTTGAGCGTCCGAAGGAGTTCGGTTGTGAGTTCGGACGTGGCTTCGACCTCCTCCGCTGGGGATTCTTCTATAGTGCAGACCGTCTGCAGCAGATCAAGGAGCATGGCACTTTCCGTCGTCATAATTATATCATTAAAGATAATGATGGAAACATTATTGCTATTGATGGCGATATTAAGGAAACCGTCAACTATTCTCAGGTAGGTGTCGATCCTGAACTTAAGAGTTCGTACGACACTTGGAAACCTGGTCATGAGTTCTTCCCGATCCATCTGGGAACCCTCAACGACAACCCCAACGTGGTCGGCAACTCTGCCAACACCAATAGCAGCAACGATAGTTACTTCTGGGGCAAAGGCTGGACACTCCACCCGGTAGTAAATCTTTGAAAAAGTTGAAAAGTTGTAAAATTGAAAAGTTGAAAAAGATATGATTAACAAGATATATAATAAGGTAGTTGCAGGCCTGTTTGCCTGTCTCCTTGTCTCCCTGTCTCCATGTCTCCTCACTTCCTGTGAGGGCGGTGACCTCTACAGTATCGATTCTCCCGACTGGCTCTCTGCAAAGGCTGACTCCATCGCACAGGCCAAGGCTGCTAATCAGGGCGGCGAAGAGGAGATCGAGGGTCTGCATGAGGACGTCTATACCGTTGGTGCCACCGACTACACCACAGGCTGGTGGGCCGTCTTCTCTAAGTATTATCAGATTCCCGAAGGCGAGAAGTGGGTCACCCAGTTCAACCTGAACATCAATCCCAACGCCTCGAACACCTATAAGAACTACGCACTCATTATCACCAACGATGAGGATCGTGGCTCAGGCAATTATATGGAGTACGGTGCTATCCGTTACGACTACCAGCCGAGCGGCAACTCGGAGTGGGGCGACTATATCGACCGCAGTCTCGCCACGAGCGACCTCGAGTTCCAGACCGATACCGATGCCGGTGTCGATAAACTCGGCGGCAAGGTGACGCTGACCATCGACCGCACGGAAGGTGGCCTGATCGTGACCATGACCAATGGTAAGGTGACGAAGACCTATACCCAGAAGTCCGCTCTGGTGAACCTGAATGCCGATGCGTCGAACACGACCATCCGTGCTTTCCTTGTACCCGAGGGCTCTTACATCAACTTCATTGGCAGTACCATCGAGCCCATCGGTGGCTTTACCTCAGCCGAGGACAAACTGCCGCTGTCGATGACCCTCAATGGTGTTCCCAAGAAGGTGCTGCAGGGTACCGCACTCGAAGATGCCTTCGCCAACGTGACCGCTACCGTCGAGTACGAGCAGGCTGTTTCGAAGGTGATTCCTTTCAATGAACTGTCCTTCCAGGTGATTCCCGACCTGGTTAACCTCGGCAAGAAGACCCTCGTGGCCGCTTACGCCAAGACCTTCAAGGGCGAGGCTGCCGATCCCGTCATCGGCTCGGCTGAATTCGAGGTGGTTGACAAACTCTACACCAGCATCGGCGCTACCGACAACTCGACGCCGTTCTGGGGCGCTCACTCTGAGAACATCAAGGTGGCTCCGGGCGAGACCTTCATGACAAGGTTCACCAACTACACCAGTGGCCAGAACAACTGGAACAACTTCTGCGTGGTGCTCTGCAAGGCAGACAACTCAGAGTATGCCGTGGTCCGTGCCGACAACTACGGTTGGGGTGTCGGTTACGACGGCAATCCGAACCTCGTGCTCTCTGGTGGCCAGAACGACTGGGCCGCATGGCTCGCAGCCATGGATGGCGCCAAGGTAACGACCGCCGTGACCAACAATGGCGACGGTACGGCTGATGTGCAGGCCGTGATGGAGGGTAATGACGGTGCCGTCTATCTACAGGAGTACAAGGGCATCGCCATCGACAATCCTGACGACTTCTACTTCCGCTTCACGGTGGATGGCAGCCATATCGAGTTCGACGATGTCATCGGCGCAGAGGATAACTCCACAGCCTTCTGGGGCGCTCATTCCATCGACATGGAGGTGCCCGTAGGCAGGACGGTTACCACACGCATCAGGAACTTCACCAACCTCCAGAACAACTGGAACAACTTCTGCGTGGTCCTGACCAGCAACGGTAAAGATGAATACGCTGTGGTCCGTGCCGACAACTACGGTTGGGGCGCCAGTTATGAAGGCAATCCGAACCTCGTGCTCTCCGGCGGTCAGAGTGACTGGGGCGCTTGGCTCCAGGCCATGGACGACGCTCTGGTGACCGTGTCTGTCACTAACAACGGCGGTTCTGCCGATGTAAAGATGATCATGCTCGGCAACGACGGCGTCACCTACAATCAGCACTACCTCGGCATCAGTCCTATCAAGGACGAACTCTACTTCCGCTTCACTGTCGATGGCAGTCACTTGATCTTTGAGTAATTTCGAATGAAGAAGTATATTTATATACTGTTGTCTGCATTGGTTCCCATGGGTGCTATGGCCTACACGCTGAATCGTGTCAGCGTGCACGACCCCAGCATCGTGTGGGAGCCAGTGTCCCAGACATACTATATCTTCGGTTCTCACCGGGCTGCCGCCAAGACCACCGACATGATGAACTGGACGGCGCTGTCTGCACCTTTCGCACCCGTGACCGGCAATACCGCCTACAACTGGTCGGCGGCCTACGGCAACTATAGCGTCGATGGTAACATGTGGGCGCCCGATGTCGTCTGGAACAAGGTGATGCAGAAATGGTGCATGTACCTCAGCATCAACGGTCCCAAATGGAACTCCAGCATCGTCCTGATGACATCCGACAATATCGAGGGTCCCTACCAGTATCAGGCACCCGTCGTGTTCTCGGGCTTCAATGTGGAGGCGAAGGACGGCGTGAGTTACAAGAAGACCGACCTCGAGAAGGTCATCGGCGAACAGGCCACGCTGCCGGAGCGTTACAACGTCGGAGGCAAGTGGGGCGACCGCTGGCCGCATTGCATCGACCCGTGTGTGTTTTACGACGAGGAAGGCCAGTTGTGGATGTCGTACGGCTCGTGGAGCGGCGGCATCTGGATGCT
>Ga0310786_10007668_pt1 | contig 14028 bp, 6 predicted proteins | sample AusTroGonzalo_MG_FD_203881 | JGI IMG/M metagenome (GOLD analysis project Ga0310786, IMG submission 203881) | Bovine rumen microbial communities from tropical cattle in Woodstock, Queensland, Australia - Gonzalo_03 (v2) (version 2) | ecosystem: Host-associated > Mammals > Digestive system >... | reverse complement strand
GCGGGCGGCGAGGGGGTAGGCGAGGAGGTCGATGTTGTCGAAGGAGAAGGCGGGATCGGCGGCGAGGAGCGGCTGGAGGGCGGCCTGGAGGGTGCCGGGGGGGAGGAGGTCGGCGGGGACGAGGCCGGGGGTGTAGGTGAGGTGGAGGCGGATTCCGGCGTAGCGGGGGTCGCCGGCGTGGCCGTGGCGCTGCCAATCGGCGGGATGGACGTGGATTTCGACATCGCCGGAGACGCGGCGCATTTCGGGGGCGAGGACGAATACGGCGCCGAGGAAGTCGGGGCCGGGGCCGGTGTTCCAGGTGCCGGGGGAGACAACGCGGATTTCTTCGCCGGCGGCGGTGCGGAGGACGGGGGGGCGGAGGCGGTCGTCGTACCAGATGCAGTGGAGGTGGCGTTCGGAGAAGGCGGGATGGGCGGGGCGGGGCGGGGGTTCCTGCACGCCGCAGGGGAGGGGCCAGAAGGTGCCGGCTTCGCCGAAGGGGACACAGGGGAAGCAGTCGTCGAGGGGGTCGCGCATACGGGGCGGATGATGGCGGAGGGCGGGGGGAAAAGCAAGCGCGGGGAAGGCCGGGGGCGGGCGGCGGGAAAACGGATGCGGGCGGAAAGGCGACCGATTTTGTCGGGTTCGGCGGCCGCAAGGGGCGGATTTTGGGTTCCAGGGGAGAAAAAGAGATTCAAAATTTCAAGGAAATTTCCAATGTTTTCCTTAATCTTGAATCCGGAAACGGGGGAAAACCGGCGGCGGGCGGGAAAGGCAGGCGGACCGGTAGGGATTGGCCGGGAAAGAGGGGGGCGCGGCCGGGGAAATCAGGAGGGGAGGATGGGGCGGAGGGTGTCGGCGGTGACGGGTTTGAGGAGGATGGCGTCGAAGCCGTCGTTGGCGTGGGTCTCGCCGAGTTCGACATCGGCGGTGACGGCATAGACGGGGAGGTTGGCGAATTCCCGGTTGGCGCGGATGTCGCGGACCAGGGCGGCGCCGTCCATTTCGGGCATCCACATGTCGGTGAGGACCGCGTCGAAGGGGGCACCGGTGCGGGCGAGGAGGGTCTGCCAGGCTTCGCGGCCGTCGTTGGCGGTGACGATTTCCTCGGCACCCATTTTCTTGAGGAGGCTCTTGAGGACGGCCAGGTTGACGCGGGAATCGTCGGCAATCAGGAAGCGGCGGCCGCGGAAGGGGGCGGGGGCGGCGGAGGGCGCCGGTGCCGCCGCCGGGCCGGGGTGGTCCGGTCCGGCGGAAAGCGGCAGGGCGGGGGCAGGGACGGGCGGGACTTCGACGGGGACGGCGTTCTTCGGGGCGAGCTGGATTTCGGGGACTTCGATGGTGAAGGTGGAGCCCTTCCCGAGCTCGGAGGAAATGACGAGCGAGCCGCCGAGGCTTTCGGCGAACCGGCGGCAGATGGCCAGGCCCAGCCCCGTCCCGCCGTGGCGGGCGAGCTTGGAGCCGGTCTGCGCGTAGGCCTCGGTGATGCGGGCGAGGTCTTCGTGGCCGATGCCCACGCCGGTGTCTTCGACTTCGAGGAGGTAGATGCCGAAGTCGCTTTCCCCCGTGCGCGTCCACTCCGCGCGGACTTCGATGTGGCCCTCCTCGGTGTACTTGACGGCGTTGCTGACGAGGTTGAAGGCGATCTGCCGCAGGCGGGCGGGGTCGATGAGGAGGAGCGGCAGCCCGTCGGTCTTCCAGCGCAAATCCACGCCGGGCCTGGGCGCGTGGCGGAAGGCGTCGGCGAGGTCGGCGAACACGCGCGAGGCGTCGCAGGGGACGGGGTGGAGGTTCGTGCGCCCGGCTTCGAGGCGGGAGAGGTCGATGATGTCGTCCACCAGCTGCAGGAGGGTGTTGCCGCCGGAAACGATGGAATCGAGGGCGCGGTCGCGTTCTTCGGCGGAGCCGGGACCCATGCGCAGGAGCCGGGAGTAGCCGATGATGGCGTTCAGCGGCGTGCGCAGGTCGTGGGAGACGGTGGAGAAGAAGTAGCTCTTCGCGCGGGCGGCCTCGCGTTCGCGCCGCGACATGGTGGCGAAGATGGCGCCCAGCACGCTCAGGGAGAGGACGACGAGGCCGAATTGGAAGGAGTGGTAGAGGTTGATGGCCTCCTCGAGGTCGTCGTGCACGATCTCGGCGAAGGCGGGCGCGTCGCCGACGGCGACATGGCGGGTTTCGACGTCCCGGATGAGGGACATGGCGGCCCGGTGGTTGGCCTGGCGGACCCACATGTGCGCGGCGTAGAAGATGAGGGCCAGGAGAACCACCCACACGAGCATGGACCTGCCGAAGCGGTGGCGGGAATCGGCGCGGAAGACGCGCAGGAAGTAGAGGCAGCCGAGGATGCTCCAGACGGAGAGGAAGAGGTAGGCCTCCGGGGCGAAGGGTTCGACGGTCCAGGCGTTCGGCACGAGAAAGTAGACCGCGAAGGCGATTGCCCCCGCGACCGCCGCCAGCCCGCACGCGGCGATGCCGCGGTTGCCGTCGGCGCGGGCCTGCAGCCAGGCGCAGGCGCCGACGTAGCCGTACACGATGCAGGCGCCGATGGTCGTCACTTCCACGATCCAGCCGATCGCCGTCCGCCCCACGAAGAGCACCGCGCACGATGCCGCCACCAGGAAGAACTGCGCGTTGCGCGGGTTGCCGTCGGCCGCCAGCGTGCCGAACCAGGCGGGCAGGATGCCGTCGTAGGCCATCGCGTGCATCAGGCGGCTCGCGGCGACGATGTAGCCGATGAGGGCCGTCAGCACCGCCGCCGTCGTCGTCACGCCCAGAAGGACGAAGCCCGGCCGCCCGAGCGCGGATTCCACCGCGTAGAAGACCGGCAGGCCCTCCTGGCCCGGGAGGTTGGGGAGCGCGGCGACGTAGCCCGGCCAGTCGGCGAACCCTTCGGGCCGCGCGCAGGCCGCCACCACCGTCAGCCCCGCGTAGGCCACGAAGCCGCACCCCAGGGCCGCCGCCATGATGCCGAACGCGCGGCTCCGCGGGAAGTGGAACCCCTCCGTCGAGTGCGACACCGACTCGAAGCCCACGAACGCCCACGGCGCCAGCGCCAGGATGCAGAAGACCTGCGCCGCGCGCCCCTTGCCCGGCGCGAAGGCCGGGGAGAAGACGCCGTCGAACCCGCCGCGGCGGGCGAGCACCGCCGCCAGCGCGACGAGGATGCCGCCCATGAGGAGCAGCGAGAGGACCGTCTGCGCGCGCGCCGCGAGGGTCTTCCGGCCGAGGCAACAACCCGCGCCGACCACCGCCAGCACGCCCACGCACAGCGCGATCTCCCCGGCGTACACGTCGTAGCCCGCCACCGTGTAGCGGAAACCGGTTTTGAAGATTCCGCCCAGGAAATTGCGGCCGATCAGCGCCAGCGCCGTCGCGTTGGCCCAGATGATGGCGACGTAGGCGAGGATGAGGAACCACGCGCAGAGGAAGCCGTGGTCGTAGGTGCAGAGGCGCTTGGTGTAGCTGTAGGCGCCGCCCGCGTCGGGATGGCGCTGCATGAGGTACTGGTAGCACGCGGCGATGACGAGCATCGCGAGCATGCCCAGCAGCATCCCGAGCGTGGTTCCCAGCGGACCCGCCACCGGGAGGAAGGTCGTTCCCGGCATCACGAGCGACCCCCATCCGACGGCACAGCCGAACGAGAGGGCCCACGCCGCCAAGGGCGAGAGGTAGGGCTTCAAGTGGTCGTGCGGGGCGTGCTCGGAAGCGGAAGAAGCGTTCATCTGGGTGGGAGGGAGCGGGGCGCGATGCAACGCGCTCCGCCGGAAAAGGTGACGGAGTTTTAGCGCCCGCCGCGGGCAAGTTCAAGGTCGTTTCGCCCTGCGGAGCGGAGTTCCGGAAGAGGGGGGGGGAAGCGGGGCGACGGAGGCGGAGAAGGGGGAGGCGCAGAAGGCAAGGCCGGGATGGGGAACGGGGGGACGGGAAAGGGCCGGAAAGGCAACCGATTCGGTTGGATTTTGCGGAAGACGAAGGAAAACTTTTCGGATTTTCCGGAAAAAAGCGCATCCGATTTCAGTGGAATTCCAAATCTTTTTCTTAATCTCGAGCCGGAAACGGCAGGACGCGCGGGGCGACGCCAAAGGCGGCCGGTTTTGTCGGGTTTTGGCGGGTTTTGGCGGGGAACGGGGTCGCGGGCGGGCGAGGCGGGGGCGCGGGGGCGGGAGTTTCGGTTTGCGTTCGCGGGGCGGGAGGGGTAAATGGCGGGGCATGAGCGATTTCTTTTCTTCCGCATCCCTTCCCGACAAGCCGCTTCCGCCGCCCGGCGGCGAGGGCGAAAGTTTTCTCGACCAGCTGTCCGGCGCGTTCTTCCGGAAAATCGACTGGGCGGCGTTCTGGACGGTGTTCGTCGTGGCGTTGGGGGTGTACTGGTGGACGCTGGCGCCGACGGTGACGCTGGAGGACTCGGGCGAGCTGGCGGTGGCGAGCGACTACCTGGGGGTGCCGCATCCGCCGGGGTATCCGATTTGGACGCTGCTGACGTGGTTCTTCCAGTGGATTTTCCATTTCGTGAAGTACAACGGGCATCCGAACCCGGCGTGGGGGGTGGGCTTCTGCTCGGCGGTGAGCGGGGCGGGGGCGTGCGGGGTGCTGGCGCTGCTGATTTCGCGGTCGGGCGCGGAACTGCTGCGGCACCGGCTGGCGCAGGGGACGGGGGCGGCGGTCTCGTTCGTTTCGGCGGTGTCGGGGGGGCTGCTGCTGGCGTTCAGCCCGGTGCTGTGGTCGCAGAGCGTAATCGTGGAGGTCTATTCGCTCAACGCGCTTTTCCAGATGGGTGTGCTGCTGCTGATCTACATGTGGATGTGCCGGCCGAAGAGCGACAAGCTCCTGTACCTCGCGGCGTTCCTGTTCGGGCTGGGGCTGACGAACCACCAGACGCTCCTGTTCCTCGGGCTGGCGCTGGCGGTGGCGGTGCTGATGAAGGACGCGGACCTGTTCCGCGATTTCGCGGTGGTTGCGGTACTCATGGGCGCGGTGTTCGTGATGGCGGCCAAGGGGGTGCAGCTGCTGGTGCCGGAATCGGAGATGGCGCGCTTCGGGCAGTCGGCGGACGGGCGGCTGTGGAAGTGGTCGCTGGGACCCGATACCGCGTGTTTCTGGGTCTACAACTTCGCGTTCCTGGCGATTCCGGTGGCGGTGGCGACGGGGACGTTCACGGCGAAGATGGAGGCGGGGAAGCGCGCGCTGTGGGCGCTGGGGGCGGTGGGGGCGGTCTACCTGCTGGTGGCGGCGTGCTGCGCGGGGTTCGCCTCGGCGGAAGCGAAGGCGGCGGGGAATTTCAGCCCGTGGCTGTTCGGGTGGCTGTCGCCGACGGAGGCGGAACGGGGGGCGTCGCCGTTCCTGCAGTGGCTGTGGACGGAGGGACCGGGGTCGCGCGCGGTGCTGCTGTGGCTGGTCTTCCTGGCGATGCCGCTGGCGGTGGCGTTCCTGAAGCTGCCGCACGGGCGGACGGTGGCGGCGGCGGTGCTGCTGGCGGAAATCGGCGTGGCGTTCTACCTCTACCTGCCGGTGGCGTCGGAGCAGAACCCGCCGATGAACTGGGGCTATTCGCGGACGTGGCAGGGCTTCATGCACGCGGTGACGCGCGGGCAATACGACGCCATCACGCCGACGGACGTCTTCAGCGTCAAGTTCATCCAGCAGCTCGGCGCGTACCTCACCGACCTGCGCAGCCAGTTCTCGCTGCCGATCGCGATTCTCGGCTTCCTGCCGTTCTGCGCGTGGAGCGTGTCGGCCGGGAAGCGGCGGATCCGGGCGTTCCAAGTGGCGCTGGGGCTGGCGCTGGCGGCGACGCTGTTCATCGTGCTGGAAACGGTGTCGGGGGCGAAATTCCCGGGGTTCGAAAAAGCCTACCGCCTGCTGATTGCGGGCGAGCTGTTGCTGTCGGGCTTCGGGCTTTTCGCGATGATCGCCCTGTGGCTGAAGAAACTGGTGGTGGACCTGAAGACCTATTCGGCGACCACGCGGGTGCTGATCGTCCTGTTCCTGCTGGGGGCGGCGGGGGCGGCGCTGTGGGTGGACTGGCAGAGCCTCAAGGCAGCGTTCGCGCCGGGGGCGACGGCGCTGCTGAAGGGATTCTTCCTCGCGGCGGTGTTCGGTCCTCCGGTGGCCATCGCGGCGGCGATCGGCCTGCACCTTTCGCCGGTGAAGCTGGACTGCGACCTGGACGTGCCGACGCAGCGGTGGCTGATTACCTCGATGATCGGGTTCCTCTCGGTTTCGGTGATTTTCCTGATTTTCCAGAACCCGACGCTCGACCTGCAGAACCTGTTCATCGGCCGCGTGCAGTTCATCCAGAGCCATGCGTTCTACGCGCTGTGGATCGGCTACGGGGCGGCGCTGGCCGCGGCGACGCTGCTGGAGCTCGTTCCGGCGCGGCACGCGGGCCGGATGCTGGCGGGGACGGCGGCGGTCGTGCTGCTGCTGCCGGCGGTGTTGCTGTGGCAGAACGCCTTCGACGAGGAGCAGATCAAGACCGTCGGCGGCGCGGAGCAGAACGGGCACACGTTCGGCTGGCAGTTCGGCAACTGGGAACTGGAAGGCGTCAAGGGCATCAAGGAAGACTTCGGCTTCTGGTATCCGAAGGCGGAGGATTTCGAGCGGGAGTGGGGCGCGTTCACCAACGCGATGGGGACGGCCGAGCCGGACTTCCCGCCGCCGATGACCGAAGGCGCGGTGTTCTACGGCGGCACCGATCCGGGGCGCTTCGTGCCGACTTACATGATTTATTCGGCGGACGTGCGGCCGGACGTCTACCTCATCACCCAGAACGCGCTCGCGGACAACACGTTCATGAACATCACCCGCGACCTCTACGGCGACACAATCTACATCCCCTCCGCCAAGGACTCGGACGACGCCTTCCGCCAGTACGTCCAGGACGTCGAGAGCGGCCGGGTCTCCGCCGGCGCCGACATCGCGATCGAGAACGGCCGCGTGAGCGTCAAGGGCGTCCAGGGCGTCATGTTCATCAACGGCCTGCTCGCGAAGCTCATCTTCGACGAAAACAAGGCGCGGCACGACTTCTACGTCGAGGAAAGCTACGCGATCCAGTGGATGTACCCCTACCTCACGCCGCACGGCCTGATCATGAAGATCGAGCGCGAGCCCCTGCGCGAAGTTGCGCCCGACATCGTCGAAAAAGACCACCGCTTCTGGACGTGGTACACCGGCTGGCTCCTCGGCAACAGCAAGTTCACGCGTGACATCTGCGCGCGCAAGTCCTTCTCCAAGCTCCGCAGCGCCATCGCCGGCGTCTACGAATACCGCGGGGACTACAACGAGGCGGAGTTCGCCTACAAGCAGGCCATCGACCTCTACCCGCTCTCGCCCGAAGCCGTCCTCCGCCTCGCCCAGATGTACCTCAACATCGGCCGCAGCGACGACGCCGAGGCCCTGTTGAAGGACTTCATCGCCAAGGACCCGCACTCCGATTCCGCCATCGGGTTCCTCGAGCAGATCGCCCGGGCGAAGCAGATTGCCGCGCGGCGCATCGAAATCGAGCGGAAACAGAAGGCGGACGGCGCGATTTCGCTCTCCGAGGCGGTGGAACTGGTGCAGATCTACCGCGCGCAGCGGGTGCAGAACCTCTACCGCGTCCTGATGCGCCAGCTCATCGCGAATCCGCAGCTCCCGGCGGACTACCTCGTGCACTTCGCCCAGCTCCTCGCCCAGGACGGCAACATCGACCTGCTCGCCATGGCGCTGGAATCCTACACGGCGCGCGAACCGCGAAACGCGGCCATCTGGCTCGACCTCGCCGCCGCGCGGACCATGCTGGGGCAGTACGACAACGCCATGACCGCCGTCCGCCGCGCATTGGACCTCGATCCGGTCCGGTCGCGCGAATCGATCATCCAGGACGGCCGCTTCCAGCGCCTCGCCGAGCAGAAGCCCGAGCTGGTGGAATGGGTCCGCACCGCGGGTGCCGCCCCCCTTGCCGGCCGTCCCGCCGCATCGCCCCTGCAGCAACTCCCGAAACTCCCCGGCCTCGTGCTGTGACCCTGCCGGGGGGAGCAAAGGTTTTGATTGTCCCGGGGAGGGGAAAGGCGTATAAACGCCCGCCAAATCGTTTCCATCCTCTAAAAGAAGGAATTCTCCATGCGTAAAAAAATCGTCGCCGGCAACTGGAAAATGAACAAAACGACGGGTGATGCCGAATCGCTCGTGGTCGCGCTGAAGGCCGAACTGGCCAATTTCCGCGAGGCCGACGTGGTGCTGTGCCCGCCGTTCACGGCGCTGGCCACGGTGAGCCGCCTGGTGCAGGGGACCCACATGGACCTCGGCGCCCAGAACATGCACTTCGAGAAGAGCGGCGCCTTCACGGGCGAAATTTCCGCCGAAATGCTGCGGGACCTCTACTGCCACTACGTGATTCTCGGCCACAGCGAGCGCCGGCAGTACTTCCACGAGGACGACGCGCTGGTCAACCGCAAGGTCAAGGCCGCGCTGGCCGCCAGCCTGCACCCCATCGTCTGCGTCGGCGAAACCCTCGCCGAACGCGATGCGGGGCGCGTGGAAGACGTCGTCTGCGGGCAGGTCCGCGGATCCCTCGCCGGGCTTTCCGCGAAGGAACTGCTCGACACGGTCGTCGCCTACGAACCCGTCTGGGCCATCGGTACCGGCCGCACTGCCACGAGCGCGCAGGCGCAGGAAGTCCACGCGATGATCCGCAAGACCCTCGCGGAAATGTCCGACGCCACCGTCGCGCAGTCCGTCCGCATCCAGTACGGCGGCTCCGTCAAGCCCGGCAACGCCAAGGAGCTGTTCTCGATGCCGGACATCGACGGCGGCCTGATCGGCGGCGCCGCCCTCGACGCCAAGTCCTTCATCGACATCGTCCGCGCCGCCGTCTGACGCGGTCCCGGCCGCCGGAACGCGGCCGCCTTCCTTCCCGTTTTCGTTTCCCCCCAACCCGGAGATACCCGCCATGATGATTCTGATGACCCTGCTGTTGATCGTGGAAGTGCTGAGCGCCTTCCTGCTGATTGTCGTCATCCTCGCCCAGAAGTCGAAGGACCAGGGCCTCGGGATGGCGTTCGGCGGCGGCGTGGGCGAAAGCCTGTTCGGCAGCCGGACCGGCAACGTGCTCACGCGCATCACCATCACGCTGGCGATCGTGTTCATGCTCGACACGATGGTCATCGGCATGCTCTACGCCCACGGCAAGGCCGGGAGCGGCGGGAAGTCCCTCGCGGACCAGCTCCAGGCTGGCGCCGTGCCCGCCGCCCTCCCGGAAGCGCCGGAAGCCGCGGCTCCGGAAGCCGCCGTGCCGGAAGCGCCGGCCGCCGATGCCGGCGACCTCGCCATCCCCGTTTCCCTGCCGGGCGACAGCCGTCCGCAGGTGCTCCGGATGGGCGAAGACGGCCAGCTGGTGCCGGTCGAACCGGAAGAAGCGCCCGCAGAAGCCCCGGCGCCCGCGGAAGAAGCGGCGGAACAGGTCCAGGACGCCGCGGAAGCGGTTGCGGAAGCGGCCCCGGCGGCCGAAGAAGCCGCTCCGAAGACGGCGGAAGAGGCCGTCGAAGCGTCGGCCGAAGCAACGGCGGCTGCGGCCGTGGCGGCGGCGGTGGAGGAAACGGCGGGCATCGTGGCGGATTTGGAAGCGCCGGTGCGGGAACAGGCGGAAAAAGCGTCCGCCGCCGCGGAAAAGGCGAAGAAGCCCCGCAAGTCCTCGAAGAAAAAAGCGGCCAAGGCGGCGGAAGAAGCTCCCGCGGAGGCCGAAGCGCCCGCCGAATGACGGGATTTCCTCGACGGCACGACATGGCGTTCCTCCACAAAACGCTGAATCTGCTCAAAAAAGCCCGCCACCGGGACATTCCCGGCGGGCTTTGGATGAAGTGCCCCGCCTGCACCGAACTCATCTACCGCGAGGAGCAGGAAGCCGCCAACGGCGTATGTCCGCGTTGCGGCCACCATTTCCCGCTCGGGCGCAAGGCCCGCATCGCCCTGCTGGCCGATGCGGGGAGTTTCGAGGAATGGGATGCGGGCCTGCGGTCGGTCGATTTCCTCCACTTCGTCGGGAAGGAATCCTACCGCGAGAAGCTCGAAGCGAACTGGAAGAAAACCGGCGAAGCGGACGCGGTGACTACCGGGGCCTGTACGCTGGAAAAGCGCCCCATCGCCCTCGGCGTGATGGATTTCTCCTTCCTCGGCGCGAGCATGGGGTCCGTGGTCGGCGAACGCATCACGCGCATGATGGAGCGCGCGGTGTCGGAGAAGCGCCCCGTGGTGATGGTCTGCGCTTCGGGCGGCGCGCGGATGTACGAGGGGATGCTCAGCCTGATGCAGATGGCAAAGACATCCGGTGCCGTCGGGCGTCTCGCGGAGGCGAAACTGCCCTACATCACGGTGCTGACCCACCCGACGACGGCGGGCGTGATGGCGTCTTTCGCCGTGCTGGGCGACGTGATTTTGGCCGAACCCGGCGCCCTGATCGGTTTCGCCGGGCAGCGCGTCATCCGGGAAACCATCCAGCAGGAGCTTCCGAAGGGCTTCCAGACGGCGGAATTCCTCCTCCAACACGGCCTTCTGGACGCCATCGTTCCCCGCGTCGAACTGAAATCCACCCTCGCCCGCATCCTTTTCGCCCTCGCCGGTCCCGTTCCGGCCTGACGCGCGGGGGGGATGGGGTAAGAGGAAAAAAGGGGTATGCACGGCCCGGACGGAGGAAAACCTTTTCGTCCGGGGCGAACGTTGGCGGGAAAACGGCGGACCGCCCGGCGGTCGAGGGCTGTCACGGGAGGCAAGCCTTGCGGGGTGGAGATTGCCGGGGGGCTTCTGGAGAGGATGTGACGCGGGTCGGAAACGGCCCGCGTTTTTGCCGCCGGGGGGCGGGACGGCGGGCATCGGAGGAGGGAAAAAGACGGCGGACGGGATTCAAGATTTAGGAAAAACAATGAAAAACAAAGCATTTTCCTTGATCTTGAGAAGGTGGATCGGGCCAAATGCGGTCGGAATGAGAAGCGGCGGGCACCGGGGATGCAGCCCAAGGGGTGAGAAGGGGCGAATAGTGGGGACAACGGACCCGACAAGCGGGTCCCTCCCAACGGCTTGCCGGGGACGCTTGCCCCACCAACGGGTCGCCCGGCATTTGGGGACAAGGGGAGTGGCGGTCCGTCCTTGTCAAGGGACGCGGGTCAGGGGGCGGGGGAGGAGGCGGGGGGGAGGTCGAGCCAGTGGTCGCGGGCGAGGGCTTCGGCGCGGTCGAGGGCTTCGGGGGAGGCGGGAACGCGGGATTCGGCGAGGCGGCGGTAGATGGCGGCGGCTTCGCGCCAGTCGCCGGCGCGTTCGCGGATGGCGGCGGCGGCGAAGGCGGAGCGGGTGAACCAGACGGCGGCTTCGGGGGCGGGGGAAGGGAGACGGAGGTAGGAGTAGACGACGTCCATGTAGTGGTCGAAGGCGGAGGCGACGTGGCCGGCTTTTTCGAGGTAGCGGGCGATCTTGTAGAGGGCCTGGAGGCGGAGGTCGTCGGGGACGGAGGGAAGGTCGGCGAGGGTGCGGTAGGAGAGGAGGGCTTCCTCGAAGCGGGCGGGATCGGCGGAGCCGAGTGTGTACTGGCAGTCGCCCTTGCGGCCCCAGGCGACGATGGCTTCGGGGGAGTCGGGGGCGGCGACGATGACTTCCTCGAAGGCGAGGATGGCGGCTTCGAAGTGGCCGAGGGCGGCGAGGGTGTCGCCCTGGGAGAGGAGGGCGCGGGGGAGGAGGGGGGAATCGGGCCAGGCGGCCATGAGGGCGTTGAAGTGTTCGTTGGCGGCGAGGTATTCGCGGCGGGCGAAGGCGGCGCGTCCGGCCCAGTAGAGGGCTTCGGGGGCGCGGGGGGAGGAGGGGAGTTCGGCGGCGAGGGCGGCGAAGCGGGTTTCGGCGGAGTCGAGGCGTCCGGCGTTGTAGTCGTGCTGGGCGAGCCAGAAGAGGGCGTCGGGGCGGAGGGGGGAGGAGGGGCGGGCGGCGGCGAAGGCGGAGAATTCGGCGGCGGCTTCGTCGAGGCGGCCGAGGGCCTGGAGGCACCAGGCGTGCATGAAGGCGGCGGGGGCGGCGGCGGGGGTGGCGGGGTAGTCGCGGGCGACGGCGGCGAAGTCGTCGAGTGCGGCGGCGGGATTTCCGGCGGCGAGGCGGAGTGCGGCGCGGGCGCGGAGGGCTTCGGCGCGGGCGGCGGGGGGCCAGGCGGGGGTGGAGGCGATGCGGTCGTAGAGGGCGAGGGCGGCGGGGGCGTCGCCGGCGTCGGCGCGGAGGGCGGCGAGGCGGAGGGCGGCGGCGGAAGCGTCGTCGGGGAGGCCGGGCAGGTCGGCGAGGGTTTGGAGGAGGGCTTCGCCTGCGGGGGCGTCGCCGCGGGCGAGATGGCATTCAGCGAGAGTGGCGAGGGCCTGGGCGCGGAGGGCGGGGTCGGGTTCGGGACCGTCGGGGGCGGCGGCATCGGCGGCGGTTTTGGCGGGTTCGATGGCGTCGGCGTGGAGGCCGGCGGCGGAGGAGGCTTCGGCGGCGCGGAGGAGGAACGGGGCGCGGGGGGCGGTGGCGGGCAGGGTTTCGGCGGCGCGGAGGAAGAGGGGGGCGGCTTCGGCGGGGCAGCCGGCCTGAAAGAGGGCTTCGGCGCGTCCGGCGAGGGCGCGGGGGGTGTCGGGGCGGCCGTCGAAGGCGGAGAGCCAAATCTGGTATTCGGCGGCGGCGGCATCCCAGGCGCGGAGGGAGGAGAGGGTGTCGGCAAGGCGGAGCTGGAGGTCGGAGGCCTTTTCGGGGTCGGGGATTCCGGCGATGGCGGTGCGCATCTGGCGGGTGCCGGTTTCGATGTCGCCGGAGAGAAGGAGGAAGCGGGCTTGGCGGATGCGGGTTTCGAGCTGGAGGGGGGCGGATGCGGGGATGGCGAGGGCGCGGTCGAGGGTGGCGAGGGCGGCAGGCCAGTTGGTTTTGGCGGCCTGGGCGTCGGCGAGGATGTGGAGGCGCTGGACGCGGATGTCGGGGTCGGCGCCGGAGGGATCGGAGAGGGCGGCGGACGGCGCGGCGGTTTCGTCGGGCGGGTCGGCGTCGGCGGGGGATTCGGCGGGAGCGGCGGAATCGGGGGACGCGGCGGCGCGGAGGGCGAGGAGTTTCAGGTCGGCTTGGTCGGCCCAAGGGGTTTTGGGCCAGGTGGCGGAGACGAGGGAGAGAAGGGCGGCGGCGCGGTCGTCCTGGCGGGCGGCGGCGAGGGCGGTGGCGAGGTCGAGGCAGGCGGAGGGGGCGACGATGGCGGGATCGACGGGGCTTCCGGAGGCGGACTCCTCGGGGGCTTCGAGGGAAGGTTTCGCGGCGGTGGCGTTGCGGAGGGCGTTGCAGATGGTTTCGGCTTCGTCGAAGCGGCCGAGGGCGCCGAGGGCGCGGACCTGTAGCCAGCGGGCCTGGAGGAGGAGGGGGTCGGTGGCGGCGGCGGGTGCGTCGAAGGGGGCGAGGAGGGAGAGGACTTCGGGCCAGTTGGCGTCGGCGGCTTCTGTTTGGGCGCGGAGGAAGGCGCAGGCGTGGCGGAGGGCGGGGGTGGCGTCGGCGGCGGGGGCATGGGCGGCGAGGATGGCGCGGGCGGCGGGGATGTCCTTCTGTGCGAGGCGGATGCGGCCGACGAGGAGGGCAGCGCGTATCTTTCCGGCGGGGGTGCCTTTCTTGAGGACTTCGTTGAGGCGGCGGATGGCGACGGCGTGGAGGCCGTCTTCGACGGCGGCCTGGGCGGTGGCGAGGAGGGCTTCCTCGCGTCCGGAATCGAGGGTCGCGGACTTGGCGGCGGCGGGGTTGGCGGGTTCGGCGGCTGGGGCGGCGTTGCCAGCTGGTTTGGCGGCAGGGGCGGCGAGCGCGGCGGCGAACAGTGCGGTGGCAAAGGGGAGTGCGTGAATGAATCGCATGGCGGGGAATGTAGCGGAAGGGAGGTCGGGGGAAAAGGGCGAAGTCGGGGTGCGGGAACACGCTTATCCCGATTTTTGACGGGGCTTGAGGTTTTCGGGGCACAAGGGCTGGACAGGGAGAGAAAAAGAGCGGCGGCATCCGGGGATTCTGCCATAATGGCAGTGCTCAAACCGAAAGGAGCCGCCGCGAAAA
>Ga0310786_10007667_pt1 | contig 14031 bp, 26 predicted proteins | sample AusTroGonzalo_MG_FD_203881 | JGI IMG/M metagenome (GOLD analysis project Ga0310786, IMG submission 203881) | Bovine rumen microbial communities from tropical cattle in Woodstock, Queensland, Australia - Gonzalo_03 (v2) (version 2) | ecosystem: Host-associated > Mammals > Digestive system >... | reverse complement strand
TCCAATGTTTCCACGGCATCTAACAAGTGATGCCACGGCACTCGTAGGCAAATGCTTTTATCTGCTTCGCAGACATATTCTTCTGCTTCGTTATCCCAATAGAAGTTTTGGTATCCGTCTTTCATCATGGAGTATCTGATCCGTTTCGGCATCTTCTCGCCAGCGATGTACCACTTCATTAGCTGTATGATCAGCATCACTCGCCCTCCTTTCGCTCTCCCCATGCACAAAATCCATAAGTCCCCGCACAGTCGCCTATTAACTCACACTCGGCAAGTCCTAAGTACCATCGACACTCTATGCACCACACGAGATCGACGCTCGGTGCGGTATCTATCGCCATCTGTGAGTATGCCGTAAAACCATCGTGATACTCGCTCCACTCTGTATCGCACTCAAGTGCATCTGCGTCTATGTACCTACTCATCTGCGCACCCCACTTGTCAGACACATCCACAGGAGCGATCCTGAGAACAGTGCCATTGCTATGATCATCTTAATCATGTTCATCTCCTTCTCTGATCTTCTCGATCGTCATCTTGTAGCCGAGCGCATAGAGTATCTCATCAAACACTCCTATTCTCGGCTCGTACCTGTCATTTTCGTAATACGATATCATCTGCAGGCTGATGCCTGATCTCTTACTAAGCTGTCTCTGTGACAGCCCTTCGAGCCTACGCAGTGCCCGGATACTATCACCCCACCAGCTCATAATTTCACCTTCCTTGTCTTGCGTCCTTCCTTGCGGATCTTGTCAGCCTGGTCCGCGACAAAGCAGGTCGTGTCAGTGTGCCCGCTCCGGTAGCAACGTGGGCAGAGCAGCTGGATGCGTCTGCCGGTATTCAGCTCCTCCATGTCCGAGGATCTCCACGTCTTACCGCATGACGAGCACTTTGCACTGCCTACCAGCTTGGTGCCCTTGCGGACGCAGGCTACCTTGTACTCCTCGAAACTGTAGCCCATATCGTCTATATGTCTTTCGAGGTAGTAGCCGTAGAGCTCCCCCTCCGAACACTCCGCTATCTTTCCGTCTATGATTTTCAATTACTGTACCTCGTTTTCTTTTTTCTGATGCAGAAGTCGAAGCCTGTCACCCTCAGCACAGCGAGCAGGCTATCTGATCTCGGGCAGCATTTGCGTGTCTCCCAATTCCAGACGGTTTGCTCGAATACGCCGATGCTTTCCGCCAGCTGTCTGCGCGAGAGTCCTGCGCTGATCCTGCAATGTGTTATAAGTTCTGCCGCATCCATCAGTCGCCTACCCTCCTGAGCCACTCATGCGCGAACCAGAACGGCACACCATATTTCGAGCGGCAACCTTCGAGCGTGTACATATACGACGCGCTGTACCTCTGCCAGTGCTTGACTTTATAGCAGTTACCGTCGAACTCTTTTACCATCGGATAGTTTATTTCGCCCTTGGGCACATGGACTGCGACCAACGTGCCCGGCGTATAATATGCAGGGGCTGTCATCCCTTAAACCTCCTTATCATTTGCCCCGCCATGTTTCCACTCACAGCGGGGCCACTTTTGCAAACGACACGCGGACTGACGTTTACCTCCTTTGTGTGATCAAACGTGTCGCTATGCTCTCTTCATCTCCTCGAGCCTCTTCATGTGCTCGAGTCTGTTTCTTTCATGTCTCGCGCGGATCTCTGCCTTTATCTCCGGTAACTGTGACACGAACCGTGCTCTTGCCATGTTCCTATTGCTGTCGATCTCTTTCCAGATGGCACGCAGCCCGTCGATATCCTCGACGTATTCCTGTATCTCTTCCGGCAGCTGCGCGAAGTCGTACTGCGTGTACGAGCGGTTATTGATGACCACCTCCGCATGATGGTATACGTTGCGCTTTCGCTCCGCGTCCCATCTGAAGCCGCCTGGATCTACGATAGATGTCCGCCTGAGTCCCTTTGCAAGGACCTCCGACATCCGCGCCATCATGTCGAACAGCCTGTCGCCTTCGCCGCTTGCACTGTCACGCGGTCCCTGGTGCTGTGCGTTCAGCATATTGATGATGTCCGCGACCTCCGGCATGAACGGCTTGCCCTGCCTCATGTATGCACTGACGGCCTCGTCTACCCTGCTGTACTCTTCGTCGACAAACTCATCTGACCATGTTTTGATCATGAGTGACCGCTGTTCCGTCGTTAGCTTCCTCGCCTGAGTAACATACAGACGGCAGATTCGCTCGAGTATCTTCTTCGTTTCGTCTCTTGTCATCCGGTTCTCCTAATCTATGTCTTTGAAGAAATAGAATTCATCGGGGGAGGGATCGCCGCTTTCAGGCGGCTCTGTATCTTTCCCTTTCCCTGTTTTTGTATTTGTATTTTTATTTTTATTTGTATTGGTATCGTTCGTATACGGTCGTATACGATGGTATACGACCGTATCTTTTTCACGGTCCCAGCGCTTCTTAACGTTCTCACGATTCCTCTCGCACTTCTTCTCGTACTTGTCCGAATCGCGGTCCATCTGCTGTTTTATCGGAATAAAGACAAACTTGAGGACCCCGGAGAACTTCGGGTCTTTGCCGTTGACAAAGTAATCAACCATACCTCTGAATAGATGTGCGGCCTGCTCATCAGGCAATTCGTCAAGCACCGCTTTGATATCTCCATATACTATGAATCCCTTTTGATCTTTGCTCATTCCTTCTCCCATGCCTTATACATCTTCATCCACTCTTCGAACGGCATCGTCACGAGCCACTTTGCGCGGTTCTTCCGGTGCAGTACGATCGGGATCTCGCCGTCCCTGGCATCGCGTATCGATTGAGCCATAGCCGTATCGACATTCAGCTTCTCGACTCGCTTGACCTCGATATGGATGCCCGGAAGGCCAACGACATCAGCATCGCTATTGATGCCCGCGTACTGCTGTGACCGTCTTGCCTCGTAGCCGTACTCTTTAAGTAAATGCGCGGCTTCAAGCTCGCCGCGCTTGCCTTTGTTTCTCGAGTTCATGTTCTTTAATCGGGAGCGGAACAGTTTAGATGATTTTTTGATGTGCGCCTTATTAAGTATTAAATTGTTGCCCCGCTCCCGAACCTCCTCTCATCAGAATGGGATATCGTCTTCGACCGCTTCGAAACTGTCAGGAATGTCGCCAAAATTGAACTGTTTCGGCGGCAACGGTTTGTCCTCTGGGATTTTAAAGTCGCCACTCTGAATAGCTTCGACAGATCTGAATCCGAATGGCACGGTGCGCCATGAGGTCGTATTGTTGTATTCATGCTCTTCTCTGCGGAATATGATGCCGACCTCCATATCCTTGAGGTTTCCGATCAGCAGCTCGTCATCTTCGTTCCAGACCACATTGCCGCTATCCTCGAGAGAAGTGCAGAAGCTCTTGAAGTCTCTGCTGGTCTTGCCATCGTTGTTCTCGAACAATATCCATTTGGTACCGCTGAATGGCCATTTGACTGTCGCAGGATCATCAGATCTGTCCTTCCATCCGTTGAACAACTCTCTGAAGTATCCGGCGTACTCGCCCTCCGTGATGTCAAAAGCGACTTTGAGCATATCTCTGCCTTTTGCGCTGCGCGTCTGCTCTGCCTTGAGTATCTTGCAGACATATCCATCAGCCGGAAGGATCTGGAAGCCTCCAACCTTCACGTCGTTATAATCCTTGCGCTTCTTATATGCCATTTACTTAATCTCCTTTCCGTAGTATTCCCTGATGATGTTGTCGACCGCAAGCAGGTCGTTGTCTATCTGTTCTTCCTCAAACATTCCGAGCGGTGCCTTGACCGCATCAGCTCCGTTTGTTTTCGTCCTGAAGAAATATCCGTCGGACGTTGCGATCGCTTTGATGACGATGCTGAAGCAGCCCTCTACGACGATGTAGTTATCGACCATCTTGCCGACAGTCTTGGCTTTTTCCCGGCCCGAGTCATCGAGTTCGATGTGGTGCATCATATAGACGATCCTGTCGCCCGGCATCTTCCTGATCGTTTCCAGCAGCTGGAAGAAATGCTGCCCGATCTCGCTGTACTTGCCGAATCCCGCTTCTGATGCTCTGTACATATACTCATGGCTCATGAGATACTGGCTGTCATCAATAATGATGCTAGGTGTCTTGCTTGCCCTAAGTGCCGGGATGATGTCCTGATAGTTGTCTGTATCGTAGGTCTTCAGCTCTGTCCTGAACGGCAGCGGCTTCCCCTGCACATTTATCACGCCGAACCTGTCCGCGGTGCAGTTCCTCATTGAAGTGCTTTTACCGCTTCCGCTGTGCCCGAGTATCAATACGCCGATTCCCATTTATTCGTACCTCCTGTTAAAAGTGCTCTCCATCCTGCCGATCTTGTGCAGGATCTCTCTTGCTCTGTGCCTCTCTTTGGCGATGTATGTCTCGAATGCGTCTTCGTCATCCTCGCCTGGACGAAAATATCCGTCACCCGTGTTGATGATGCAGTCGCCCATCTGATTCGCGTCTGCAATCAGTCTACGGAGCTGCCTGTCGACTCGTGCGTCCGAGGGTCGCCTTAATGCCCGTTCCGAGCCTGTACCGATTCGCTCGAAGAGCCTTTCCGCTTGCGTCATTTCTCTCGGAGGTGTAGAATAATCTTGTCCAGAGATTTGCGTTCCGAGAGGGACGCTTTTCTTTTTATGCTGGCTCCCTGTAAAGCTCGCACTCATTGCTGTCGTAGTAGACATATTCATCTCCTTGTCTTTCGTAGTAGGCGACTCTGTCATCGTCTTCCTCCTCGTCATATATGTCGTACTCAATGTCTATACTCATGCCGCACTCCGGGCAGCTTGCAAGCGTTCCGTAATGCCTGTCTGGAAACATCGAGCCGACACCGTACAATTCTTCGAAGCAAACAGTCTCGAATACCGGTTCCTCGAAGATCTTGCCGCATTCACTGCACTTGTACATTTTCAATAGCCTCCTTGACGAGTGCCTCCTTCAGCTTTGCGATGAGTGCGTCCTTTGCGATGATGATCTCGCTCGACTTATCGGCGACCGCGTCATTGACTCTGTCCATTCTCGCCAGCTCGCGTTCAAGTGCCCTGATAGTATTCCTCGCCTCTTCGAGTTCTGATCTCAACTTCTTGTTCTCCGCCTCGAGATAGCTTATCTCCGGCACGTCCCATGTGAATGTGGCCTTATCGTGTTTGCCCATTACTTCACCTCCTCGTTCAGTCTCTTCGCGAGAGCCTCGGCTTCTTTTTTCGTGGTCCAGAGTCCGCCTCTGCTGATCCTGTTGCTCGCCTCGTCCGGCTTGGCCTCGTCTTTCAGTCTGTAAGCCATCCAGCACTCGCCATTCGGCACCGGTACGGACATGACTTTCCACGTCTGCCTTGCATCCTTCTTGGTTGTTGTTTTTCTTCTCGTTGCCATTTACTTCTCCTCCTGTAATGTCTTGATCTCAAGTGTTATTGTTCTGCCCTCCGCGCCCTCGATGATGTAGCCGATGAAGCTGCTGAAGTCTTCGAATTCATTGAAGACGAATCTCTCGCTTGTTTCCTTGCGTTCGTAGCTGCCGTCTTCTTTGCTGATGTAGCACGAGACCTTGAGCGATGCCTGATATCTCATTGTTTACCTCCCTTCTAATTTGCCGCGATCATCAGGATCATCATGAGCCCGAATCCCGCGTAGCCTATTGATATGACGATTTTTTCAATAATGTTTTTCATGCCTGTCCCTCCTTCGCCTTTGCGGCTTCTCTGATTTTCTCGATGATATCGGCCTGCGCCTTTGCAGACAGGTCATACTCGTTCAGGATGTTCGAGAATTTCGGCTCGTTTATCCCGAGTATCTTCGCGACGTCACCCTGATTGAACCCTGCCTTCAGCATCTCCTGCCGTATCCTCATATTGGTCATGTCAGAATCTCCTCCTTTCCTTGTCATTTAATCTGTAGTACGTCTCGCAGGCAGTGCTGTCGATGTTCGTGCGCTCACCTGAATGACCGCACGTAGCCCACTTCTTTCTGCCATCGATATTCCCGAAGCGATTAAGATCTCTCATGCAGTACATACAGTCGATGCAGTGAGCTCTTTCGCCTTCCATCTCGTGGCGCTCCGCGAGTGTCTCCGGCTCTTCAGTGACTACCGTGTAATAGATCCAGAACATACTTCCGTCCCTCTCGTATGTCGGATTGAGGTCTGCGAGCTCGCGCATCGCCTCGTTGAACAGCATTGCGGTCTCCTGAGGCGTGTTCCCCGATATTGCCCTTATCTGCGTAGTAGATTTGCGCTTCATGTCTTCTTTCCTCTCGTTTCATCCATAAAAAAATGCGCCTACCCATTTAGGTAGACGCATCTATTATGCTTTATTATTACCCTAGAATCTCCCCTTCTCTGTTATCTTAAGGTTTATTAAGACTACTCTTTTACTTATGATTTTAGGAAGAGTTGCGAATCTTTACATAACGGTGCCGTAAAAAGCACCGTTCCCTCGTCTACCTTCTAATATATTACTCCTGACAACGCCATGCGTCAAGGCGTATATTATAAAAACTTTGTGAATGTTTTGTAATATTATATAATAATGTTCGGAGGTGAAATGATATGAGAAAATTGATTTTGTTAGTTGTTTCTTTTGCGCTGATTCTTTCAGCGTGTGGCGGAAACGACCCGGAGTACGACTTTACCACAGCCGAAGGGATAAAGGCATACACCGAGGCGTATTTTGAAAAGGATAGTTCCGTTACCATCAAATCAGTGACCGTTAATGAAAATGCTGAGCAGCCTGGCGAATTTATCGAAGTGATAAATTTGACCTGGAATAATGAGAACGACGAGGAACTGTCGAAGAGCGCATCGCAGTCAACGTCAGATATGTTTGTTACAGACATCCAGGAGAAAGCCCCGGATCTGACGAGGATCGTCACGAATATTGACGTCCCTCACCTCTCCGGGCACGGCAAGATAGAATACAGCCGCAGCGGAGATCAGTTTGGAATCGACGATCTGTTTTATTCATTCTGAATTTTCAGCCACGCAAAAAGACCCGAGGAACTTCCCCGGGTCTTCTCACGTATGCTTTTAGAAAGGAGGTGAACCGCATCCGGCTCATCTCGAGCCGCCTTAAAAAGTACACCAAGTAATTATGATGAGTACATCACCCAATATGTGTACTCGATGTTGTCTGCAAAGCCATAGCTCGTATTAGCAATGAAGACGGACATTGATGTCTTGGATTTTATCTGCACTATTTGAACTGACTCTGATGCGGCTGTGTTTTTTAGAACCACTGCAGTTGTTGTCATCCTCTGGGAGAAATTTTGTGCATTTGACGCACTGCCTTTATAGGATTGAATTATAAACATTTTGTCTGAATTAGACCAACCCTCCCATGATGGAGTCGTATCGAATTTGTTTTTGACCGCAAGATATTGCTCACAAGCGTAACGCTGAATCAAAGAATAGAACGCACCCGAAGAATTGTATGATCCTTCGCTTGGATAAATCATAATTGCTATCGGATAACCGCTACCGCTGTAGTTCAACGTCACATCCATAGCCGCACCTTTTGTCGTGCCTTTAAATGTGCCTGTTACGATGTTTGACGCACCGCCCCCACCGCTGACATTAACAGTGACAGGGCTATAACCGTCCACCCCACCGCTTGCAGTGTACGTGCCGTTCTGCGTGACGTTCAATGCTTCAATAGTCGCACCGCCACCGCTTGCCGTGCCTGTTATCTTCGTGCCGTTGACATACGCTGTCTTCCCACTTGCGATGTCAGCCGCTGTTGCGTCTGCGTCTGTAGTGTCATCGAAGCTGACCAATCCACCGCCTTGCTGTGGAAGTCTGATGCTCGGAACGTCTGGGAATACTGCGCCCATGAAATCAATGTTTTTCGCCATATAGAACCCCCTCTACTGAATCGTCAATACTTTTGTTGTGCTGTCTTGTGATACTGTCGGTACTGTCAAGCTACCGCTGACTCCAAGTATGCTTTTGCCTGTCAGAATATTTCCGCTCACGCAATCGGTCACGTTTGTAAGCGATACTGTGCCACCAGAAGTGTATCCGCTTGGTATCGTGTAGGTTCCTGCCTTTGTACCAATAGTGCCGCCTGTCGCTCCGTTGTTAGCCATCGAGCCAGAAACAGACCCGGACGCACCGAAAGCTGTCTTTCCTGTCAGAAGGTCTGACGCACTGAAATTCGCCCCTGTTGTATCGTAGAATTTAGCCGTACCGCCACCGCTCTTTGGTATGTCTACCTCTGGGACGTTCGAATAAGTTACTCCGTTGATAATTACGTTCTGTGCCATGTGTTTTATCTCCTTATGAAACTGTTAGTGTAGAGCCGTCCCAAGTTATCAAGCCGTAGTTGCTCGGAATCGGATTAATGATTACGTTGCCATTCATATAAAATGAATCTGTTTCAAGCGTCTGTGCTTCTGCGCTTGGTGTGATCTCATAAGCACCAGAATAGGCAGGCGGATACACGTACTGCGGTACAGTTAGCGTACCCTTTATGCCCTTCGGTGCTGTCAGCGTTCCGATTATCTCTCCATAAACGTGCATTTATTTCACCTCACCAACTATGTTGAGTTTCCCACTGATAAACGTATCCACACATCCATCTTCATGCGTGATTTCGACATCATAATTGTATGTTCTGTAGTCAAGTGCCGTTTCAGCGGATGAACAAGTAAAGGTCAGCGTGTCGTGCGGGATCTCTTTCGAAAGTTTGAGCTCATATCCCGGCTCGCCTTTGTAGCCCTTCGAGACTGCAAAACGTATCACGTCGCCCTCTTCGGGAGTGTACGGTTCGATGGTCGGTTCTGTTGCCGGCGGTACCGGCTCGACCTCGTGCAGAAGCGTGACAGTCAGCGTCAGCGTATCGCCTCTTGTCAGCGTTATGTTATTGTTTCCGTCTATCTTGAGCATAATGCCCTCCTATACCTTCTCGAGGTGTTTGATTCTCGCCTCGTGGTCGACCGACTCAGCTCTGAGGTCATCGATCTCCTCGCCGTGTCTCGTGATCCTGTCAGACAGCTCCTTCGTCCTCGACTCGACCAGCTTTTCAAGATTCTCGATGCAAGTGGTCAGCCTTACCACTGAGCCGTTCAGCTTCAGAATCGGTGAAATAATAGCGATCAGCCCCACTAAAAAGCCCACCGCCGCCACTATGATTGAATCTGTCATCTCTTGACCTCCTTCGCCTTTGCTACGGTCTTCGCTCCGACAGTCCCATCCGCGGCGAGACCGTTCGCCGCCTGAAAGGCCGTTGTATATTTCTTGGTGTAGTCACCGAATACGCCATCCTGGGCGACTACCTTCGAGCCGTTGTACCAGTTCAGAAAGGTCTGCCACTTGGTCACGTCTGGACCTTTCGCGCCTTTGCCGAAATACGACTTATACGGCAGATTAGCGAAGCCGCAGAACACGCTCGGTTTGCGTTTGTTATAGGTAACTCCCCCACCGACGTTGCCGTCCCATGTGTAAACGTATCCGCCCTCGTATTTGACGAAAATGCACGTATGTGTAGGCGACTTCTTACCTTTGAAAGCAATCGCTCCCGGCTTTGCCTTTTTCACGCTTGTCACGAGATAGCCTTTGCTCTTGTAGTATTTCATCAATGACGGAGCGTGCCACCAGTAGCCATTCTTCTTCGAATTCAGCGTGTTGAACGGCACATACTGACTCAGCCCGATGTTCACAAGGCAGTAACACGCGAACAGTGTACAGTAGCCCGGAGTATAGCCGTAACAGGTCGACATTTCGCCTTTGCTGTTGACGCCCGGTTTACCAGCGAAGAACAGCGTGAACTTGTTGTGGTAAGGCTTCTTGTCCTTGCCCGCGTTCGTCCTTGTCGGGTATTTGCCCTTCTGAGATGCGGCGAAGTTAATCAGCCTTGCCGAGTCTGTCACGCTCGGAAAAGCTCCCGAATATGACTTTGTTTCGCCTCTTTGTTTCGAGCCTTCCGGGAGTGTTGCGCACCATGCGTCTGTGACACATCCGCGCATTTTGTCCTCGTAACTGTACCAGCCCGAATGATTGCGGCTGCCACTATCGAACAGATAAAACTCATGCTTGCCGTTCCTGACCCGATAATCACCATATGCGATATAGTGTCCGCCGCTCGTCCAGTAGTGATTGCGATTCGAGTTAAATAAAAGAACCCCCACATGGGAGCCCTTTGCGTCTAATCTTTTGAATAACTCTGACATTGGCTTGTCGCCACATCGGTACACGTCTTTAAATCCGAAGTGTTTCAGCCCTTCCGTGATGCCGACACGCTTAGTACCGTCTCCGGCAACAGCGTACTGTCTCATGTAGTCATATACCATTTTCATGATATCGACTACGCTCTTGCCCGCGTATTTCTGCATTTCGAGAACGCAATGAAAAACGGATAGGCATCCGCAGCCACATCCGTTTAAGTACCAGCCTTTTTTCGGGTAGACCCACCAACGCCAGCGGGAGTCGTACTGTTTGTACGTTGTAGTATTCTTCACTCCTCCTCACCGCCTTCGAGTGGTTCATCCCAGTCATCTGCGAGTGATTTTTCTTCCTCAGGAATGACCGCGCCGTCTGTGAAGTTCTTCGAAGACAGCCCGAGCAGTGCCGCTATAAACAGCCCTGTCGCGCCTATGGTCGCACCGATCTCGGTGAGGTATGGAAAGTCCCACACCTTGCCGACCGTCAGCCAAAAGACCTGAAAAGCCGGCAAAGCTATCAAAGCGACCCATTTGAGGAAATCATAAGTTTTGTTTGATAGTTTCATAGTGTTACCCCCTTTATGTGGCGTCCGCTCTTACCCACAATACTTCGAACGAAATGGTGCCTCGATTTTGTGACGAATCAAGGTTCCTGACTGCATAGGATATTGTGCCTGCACCGAGCGAACGCGATGAGAAGTAATAATAATAGACGTTTCGTGCGCTTGTTAGACCAGATGTGTAATTGCATCGAACGCCCACTATGCCCAGCGGCACATATCCTGCTTTAGATATTGAAAGCGTCTGTGATGATAGGCTTGTTAAACCCGAAATCGTCAGTTCTGCGGTTGTTTCTTCTGTAGTGCTAAAAAGCGCACTCGACTTCGACAGCGTGATCACATCGCTGTTGATGGTCAAATCGTTGTTGTCACTGTATATATCACTTCCAAGATGCAAGTCCCCGGCTATCGATACCCCGGAACTCGTATCTAAAAAGTGTGCGTTCATGTTGCAGTAAAACCCTGCCTGCGAGGCTGGCTGTCCAAATGCGATGCCGTGACCGCCCGCGAGGAAATCGACAGTATAAAACGCACTTCCTACCGTCTGAACGATAGCTGTTCCCGTTCCTTTGTTGTCTCGTGGCCTGACTGATATCTGATAAGAGTAATTCGTGTTCAGCCCGGAAAAGATGCCGTACACGGTGTTACCGCTCGATACGTTCGACCAATCGACGACGTTCGAAAGTGTCCCATCCGCCGCCCTTGTCGTGTACCATGTGACTGTCGGAGTCGTTTGTGTTCCGTTTTCGTCAGTTGCTACGACGGATGGAGCCTGAGCTGTTGCAACCGCGTCTGAGAATGTCAGAACTGCGGCGATAGTGCAGTACGTTCCTTCGTCATCAGGAGCACCAGTCGACAGTGTTCGCTCTGCTGTAAAGGATACCGACGGAGCCGTATACGTTTTGACCGTGATCGGTGCAAACTCATGAACGTATGTCTGCCCTCTTGAGTCTGTGACCGTTACTGTCGGCGTAAATGTGCCGCTCGCGTTAAGCGCGATCGACATCGTTCCGTCACCCGTTCGCGTCGTCGTCTGGCTGCCTATCGTAAAGGTCGCGCTCGAAACCGTGCCGCCGTAATAAGCGGTCATATCGCTCACGGATACACTAACAGTTGTCAGACCCGCGTAAATGTAGCCCGTATCATATGACAGCGCGGACACCGTCGCCGTCGGCGGTACATTAAGTGTCAATGTCGCCGTGCCGGTTCCGTTCGCAGCTGTAGAGCTTGCGTGTGCGCCACCGTAATCGCTTACGATATTGAAATATGTGCGAGTGCCGGATATCGACAGCGACCTTACCGTCGGGTTTGTCGAGTTAAAATAATCCGCTGTGTTCAGCGTTACACCCTCACTTGATGCCGTCCAGTTTTTTGATGCCCAGCCGCTCGACGAGCCGATATACATATATCCGTTTTTAATGAAACTTAATGTTTTCACGGATGAGCCCGCGACCTTCAGAGCCATGTCAAACTCTGCATAAGTCTGATACTCTGACTGTATATATGTCGCGGAGTTGTATGTATAACTCGTAATAGTACCCGAAATAGTCGGGATAGTGAACGTAGCACCCGAAGCGGTTATATCGGGAACAGTTATGCTTGCGCCCATTCCCATTGTATTACCTTCAACTGTTGCCGTTGCTCTTGCGAATGTTGTCGTTGCCATATTAGCCTACCCATTTCAGATTTAAATTATTACGGCTCGGATTGTCGCCGTTCGGATGCACCTTCCACGACCATTGACCGAGCCCGCCGTCGTTAACAGCAATTCCGAGATCCATCTGCTGAAGAACGACAGACTGAGTTATATACAGTTGGTTGTTACTGATATACGCTACCTTCCGCGATGCCTGATAGAATCCGAGCTCGGTGCCGTCCATCTCGATGTGAAAGCCCGCCGCGTCTCCGATCTGAGCCGTCGAACCGTACTTGCCGATTATCGTACCCTCGGGACCGTACAGCACAACACCGTCCGTCGCGGATAACAGGATCTTCGTCTGCATCGAAGGCTCTTGCACCCACAGACCCGCCGCGGTGACTGACAGCTTGCTTACGAGGTAATTCTGTACGCTCTCGTCGATGCTTACTAATTCGTAGTATGTAGACAGATCCGCATCGACAGGATCAGTAACGACCGTGTACGCGTATGTGCTCGGGAATGTCGCCGTCACGTTGCCAGTATCAGCCCACAGATAATTAGTACCCTCGATAGCTTTGACCTGTTGCGGTGTGAGTTGGTAGGTTAGTGGCGTGTCGAGTCCATATACAAGCGTCTGTCCTGTTACCGCTGTGGTATAATCTTCAACACTATAACTTGCATATGTTTCGGAATACGTAAGCACACTGCCATTAGGCTGAACGCCTACGCCCTCGACGTTGTTATATTGTGTGTTGCCAGCAGTTTCTCCAAAGATTGAACAGAACAGCCAGCCCGTTACCATGTTTGATGATGGTTTCTTAATAACTGAATTAAGCGATGTCGTCGAGAAGCGGTACTTACCGGAGGTAGCCGTCGAATAGCGTCCCCATGATAGCGTCCCCATATCCACAGCTGCATGTGTGACCGTCAACAGTCCCGTCTGTACGTTCAGTGTGCCGCCGTATACTGTGCCTGCGGTTGAGAACGATACGTTGTAGACGTTGCCCGTATACGCATGATACGACGTGTCCGTACTCGGATAATTGATACTGATATCATTGTTATACGGTGTCCATGTGTTGGCACTGTTGTTTCTGAACCGCATATAACGAGCGTTTTGCGGAACAGTGAAAGTCTCGTTATTTGTGGACGTAGAACTGACGTGTGTTTTATTTATATCGTAAAAAATGACTGCCATTCCTACAGGCGACTTGAAATAGTATGTCGTGTTCGGAACTACAGATATATAATTCTTTGAACGATAAAAACCTGCTGTCGTTGTCTCTGCGCCCGTATTGGTGTTTATACCACCGACTTCCCATTCTTCGTTCCAAATGTTTGCACCCGTCCGATAAATATTTGCTTCGGCAAGTCCGCTTATCGGTCGAACGTTGCTCGGTGTAGGTGTTCCGCTCCCGCTCTGGACATAGTCAATGTTTGCAGTTACGGCGATATCATTTCCCTCGGAAGTCTGAAAAGATACTATTGAACCCGTTTCCGTCCCGCTGGCATAGCCAGATCTTGTGAAGTACCACTTACCCGGAGTGACAGTTTCGTCTGCTGTCAGCTGATAAGTTGCATTGGTCGACAGTAAATCGAGAACGCCGACCACATCCTGAACGATGTTCAGCTGATCGAGTGCCGAGTTCGCGTAAATATTCGCCGCCGATGCCTGAAGCGCAGCCGAATCTGCTGAAGCTGCT
>Ga0310786_10007666_pt1 | contig 14032 bp, 11 predicted proteins | sample AusTroGonzalo_MG_FD_203881 | JGI IMG/M metagenome (GOLD analysis project Ga0310786, IMG submission 203881) | Bovine rumen microbial communities from tropical cattle in Woodstock, Queensland, Australia - Gonzalo_03 (v2) (version 2) | ecosystem: Host-associated > Mammals > Digestive system >... | reverse complement strand
GGCGATGTGGTGCTCGAAGTGAGCGGTCTCCATGCAGACTCCGTCATCAAGGCATCACAAATCGTCCTTGACCGAGTCCAGCAAAAGATTGACGGCATCGTGGATATCAAGACGAGCTATGAAGCCGGTAAGCCTGAAATCCGCTTGATCCCGAACCGCGCCGCCATGGCCGACTATGGCGTAACGCTTGAAACAGTCGCAAACTACAACTACATTGCAGTGAACGGTTTCGAAGCAGGCCAGTACACCGAAGACGGTGAAGAATACGACGTTTACGTACGCTTGATGGAAAAGGATAGGCAGAGCCATGCCGACATCGAAGACCTGCCTGTCAAGACACCGAAGGGCTACGTAAGTGCTAGCGAACTCTTCCACATCGAAGATGGTGCTGGTCCGACACGTATTGACCGTAAGCGCAAGATGAGACGTGTAGACGTTTCGATGAACTTGCTCCCGGGACATACGACTGGTGAAATTATGGGCAAGCTCGGCAAGCTCACTGCAGAGATGAAGGAAGAACTCCCTGAAGGCATCACGTTCAGCTTCGGTGGTAACGCCGACATGCAGAACGACATGCAGAAGGAATTCATGACGGCAATCGTGATGGCAATTATCCTTACCTACATCTTGCTTGTTGCTCTCCTCGAAAGCTTTGCACAGCCGTTTATCATCATGACAACCATCCCGATGGGTGCAATCGGTGTGCTCCTCGCCCTCGTCATTACTGGCAAGGCACTCTCCATGATCGCCCTCATGGCTATCGTGATGTTGATCGGAGTGGTGGTGAACAACGCTATTCTTTTGCTCGACGAAGCTAACCGCTTGCTGCGTAGTGGAAGCATGGGCCGCCGCTCGGCAATGTTGACCGCCGCCAAGGCAAAGTTCCAGCCGATCGTGCTTGCAACTCTTGCCTCCGTGATTGCACAGCTCCCACTGGCATTCGCACTCGGTGGTAACGTCGCAGCCATGACTCAGCCGATGGGTATCGCCTCTGTGGGTGGCTTGATCGTGTCCGCCATCCTCACGATGTTCCTCGTGCCGACATTCTTCTGGCTTCCGAATGCCCTGTTTAGCAAGGCTAAGAAAGGCGCCAAGAACATCCAAAAGAAGATGTGCAAGGCATAATAAAATTTCATTAGACTCCTTAAGTCCCCCACCCCGGGGGACTTTTTTTGTTGAACACTTTTGCCACTTTGCAAACAACTGCTTGCAAAATTTCAAAAAAACGCTTTTTGAGGATTTTAGTTTGTAGTTTAGGCGAATGAACTTAAGCAAAAAATGGTGCCAAAAGAACGGGACTGCAATTATCGATTGTAGCAGCGAAGGCGTCGCCCCTATGAGAATCGCCATCCCGAACGCAAACGACGAATTTCTCCTTGAAAAGATCCGCTTCATCACGCAGCAATGCATTATACCAGAACAGCGTACACCTGCAGAAATCAGGCTATTACAGAACCCCGGCGAATCCATTGACGAAGATGACCTGTTCAAGAATCTAGAAGTCTCGCGCAATCCCTCCTGGGAATCGGAGCCCATCATCAATCTCGTCGATAGTCTCATCTGCAAAGCACTACAGAAAAAGGCAACCGATATCCACCTCGAACCGTTGGCGGATTTACTGCGTGTAAGGTTCCGCATCGACGGGCTTCTGACAGAATACCGAACGCTTCCGCAGTGGCTTGCCGAGCCCATCATGATCCGCCTGAAAGTCATCGCGAACGTCGACATTACGGAACGGCGGCTCCCCCACGACGGCAGTTTTGCATTTGACGGACTTCACCAGAAGGTGAACGTCCGTCTCAGCACCATTCCCGTAAGCAACGGCGAAAAATGCGTGCTGCGCCTGCTCCCTGCAAACGACACCGCCGAGACGCTCGAGAGCCTCCACTTTAGCGAAAAAACGCTCCAAGCAATTCGAAAAATTTTTAACGCACCGCAAGGGCTGTTCCTCGTGACAGGCCCCACTGGAAGTGGCAAGACAACAACGCTTTACGCAGGCCTCCGCGAAATCATCCAGCGAAAAATCAATGTCACGACCATCGAAGATCCGGTGGAATACGAGCTCCGCGGAGCAAACCAAGTCCCCGTCAACGAGAAATGTGGATTCACATTTGCGGCCGCCTTACGCTCCATTTTGCGGCAAGACCCCGATGTTATCCTCGTCGGCGAAATACGAGACGCAGAGACCGCGCAAATCGCTTTACGCGCCGCACAGACCGGGCACTTGGTACTGAGTACGCTGCACACCAACAACGCCAAGGGAGCCGCCACGAGACTTTTGGACTTGGGCATTTCTAAAAGCGTTTTGGACGAAACATTGCTCGGCGTATTCGCCCAGCGCCTTGTGCGTAAAAAGAACGGGGGCAGAACCGCCGTCTGCGAACTCCTATTGCCAAGCGGCGCCTACATCGATGGCACCATGCAAGAGTCTGCATCACACCTCATCCAAGAAGGCGTTACCGACAAAAACGAAGTCATCCGCGTTTTAGGAGAATGTTTCGACAGCCAAGGCAACCCTTAGTACGAAAGGACATCCTCGATAAACTTCTTTTCGAGGAATTCGTCAAATGCAGCCGGCTTCATAACGCTTAAGCCCTTGCCTTTGCAATAGACCAAGCAGTCACCATCTGGGCCGCCCACCCAATTCAATCGCTTTAGCATCAGCGTTATGCTATCGCTTATGGCATAATCCGTGATATCGTATTCCGAGGAATCCGATTCTTCTATCTCGGGATTTTTAAACAGCACCGCATTGTACTTAGGCTTGAACTTATGCAAAAGCGCATTTTCGGTCTTTAGCGAAAGCAATTCCATCGAAGGCAATTCTTCGCCGTTCAACGGAACTTGAAATTCGTTTACAGACATGGAATTGCCGATTAAAAGGCTGTTGTCACGTTCCAAGACATCAAAGAACAAAAGGACGGCCTCATCTCGAAAATCTTCGTCATCTTCGATTTCCGATTCGAGAATTTCGAGAAAAGATTCGCGCACCTTACGCTTTTTTAAAGCGGCAGGGCTCGTCACCTTTCCGATGCGGACAACTTCATAATTCCAGAAGAAATTTTTCGTCTTGTCAAAGTTCGGGATTCGGAGCAACTTTTTCGAATACAAGTACAGCAATTTTTCTGGAGTCAACCAAGCGACAAAAGAGTCGTCATCAAGGCACTTTTTCAATTCCTTGTCGCTAGCCTTCTTATAAAAGGCGTCATCCACCTCATAGAAACGAATCCCATAAGTTTTTGCGAATTCTTCATTTTTCGCAAGGATATGAGTTTCCTTAAACCCGACATCTAAAACAAGTGTTTTTTTGTCGCTCGGTTTAAAGATCGGTTCGTTCGAGGGGATTGTAATGCTAACACTACCAAGATCACCAGAGATATCCAAAGCAATCCTGTTGCCGACAACCTTCACATTGCGAAAGCAAAGGCGAGACTTTTTTGCGACCATATAAACGCGAGCTTTTCCAAGGACATCTTTGAAATCGACATCATACTTGGCCCAAGCTATATCGTTAAAAGCTAGCGGGCTGCATGCCAATTTCAATGTCGTAGAAATCACTTTCATCGCGGTCTCACAAAATCTCCCATATCAGAGGCAAACTTAAAACTTTTGTAAAAAAAGGTTTAGCATAATTGCTGTAAATAATTCTTTCAAATATACTACAAAAACCAAAAGTTTTACAAAAAATAGCAAAACCGAAGTTTTGCCATTCAAGCCTTTACAAAATGTGAAATAGTAAAAGAGAATCCCGGAACGGAGTCCGGGATGACAAGTTTCGTGAACTACAGCACACCCTTGCTGCTGGGGACGCCCTTCACGTTACGGGAAGGTGCGACAGCCATGGCAACGGCGCGGGCAAAAGCCTTGAAAATCGATTCCAGGCAGTGATGGTTATCTTTTCCATAGAACAGTTCTACATGCAAGTTCATACGGGCGTTTTCACAGAGGCTCTTGAAGAAGTGTTCGAACATGCTGGCTTCGATTCCGCCTGCAGTTGCAGCCGGGAGATTCACGTTCCACACAAAACCAATGCGGTTGCTAAAGTCGATGCAAACGCGGCTCAAGGCTTCGTCCATCGGAACAAAGTAAAAGCCGTAACGTTCGATGCCCTTCTTGTCGCCGAGGCATTCGACCAAAGCCTGCCCAAGCACGATTGCGATATCTTCCATGCTGTGGTGCATATCGACTTCGACATCGCCCTTGCAGGTCAAGTCCAGATGGAATCCGCCGTGAACCTGGAACAAGTTAAGCATGTGATCCAGGAAGCCCGAACCCGAGCTAATCTTACCTCTCGAAGCATCGTCGAGGTTCAAGTAAAGCTGGATATCGGTTTCACTCGTCTTGCGAGAAATCTTAGAAGAACGCATCAAAGGCCTCCTTAATGAAGAACACGACCGTCAAAGACGCTAAAGCGAGCCACACGGCCAAATTTCGGCTGCGGAATCGGGGTTTCAACGCCATTCAAGAACATCTTGCCAATGGCACGCGGTTCGCCAATGACGATATACAAGGTACCAGAAGCGGCATAGACAAGCTTGTTGTCGACAGTCGCAATGTTCGCTTCCTTCACAAAGTCGTCATCATCTTCGTCACGCTTGATGCCCACCCAAGAGCGCATTTCGCCAGAACCCACAAGCTCAATCTTGGTGCGGCCATTATCCGAAACCGGTTCCGTGCTAGCCTTCACGGAATCCTTCTTGGAAGAAGAAGAAATGAAAATCGTTGCAGAAGCCGGGAGGTTTTCGGCCTTTTTCACAGCCTTGTCGACAACCGCTTGCGTCACTTTTTCATTCTTTTCGTCCTTGATCGAATCTACAGGAACAGCAACAGCACCTTCAGGCATATCCTGGTTCAGTTCTGCAGCATCTTCAGAAGCAACCGCCGCCGGAGGATTGGCACTGCCGTCAGAAGGAGCATCATCCTTCGTCATGAAGTGAAGTCCGACAAACAAAATGACGGCAAGAACAGCAATCGCAATAGGCACGGCCTTGCTGCGCGGCTTCTTTTCGGCTTCGGTAATCGGAGCGATATTCTGCATCAGCGGTTCCATATCGCGTTCGATAAAGGTAGAACCGACTTCGTCGCTATATGTCTGAAGGATGGCCTTTGGATCCAAGCCCAGCTTACGGCTTAAAGAGTTAAGGTAGCCACGAACGTAAGCTTCCACTTTAAAAGCCTTCCAGTCGCTAGCTTCGATTTTCTGAATAATCGAAACCGAAATTTTAGTGCGTTCCGAAAGGTCTTCAATAGAAAGTCCTTGAGATTCACGAACGCGTGCAAGAAAATCGCCAAGGCGTTCGTCGGGATTCTTCTCATCCATTTGAATCATTTAGTTATACCTTAACTTGTAAGCGATGTAACATTTCTAATGTACATGCAACAGGTAACCCAACCACGTTGTAGTAACATCCATTGATGGACTTGATCAGGCGCGCACCATTCGTCTGAATGCCGTATGCACCCGCCTTATCCATCGGGTCCTTAGAATTTACATAATCTTCAAGCTCTTGTCTTGTGCAATTTCTAAAAATGACCTCCGTTTTCTCCTCGGAGGCAGCAAGAACCTTTCCGGCTTTGGCCACAGCCACTCCGGTAATGACCAGATGACCACGGTTATTTAGTTTATTCAACATTTCAAGAGCATTCGCCGCCGACTTGGGTTTTCCAAGCGGTTCGCCATCCAAAAAGACAAGCGTATCAAAGCCGAGTACGTAGGCATCGGGTTCCTGGCGGGACACAGACAAAGCTTTAGCACAGGCGTTTTCACGTGGAAAGTCTATGGGATTTTTACTTGTCGGTTTTTCGTCTTCGCCCGAAACAACAACGCGGAACGGGATTCCAAGTTGCTTCAGGATTTCGGAACGGCGCGGAGATCCGCTTGCAAGTACAATTTCAGATTTATTCATAAGAGAACTTTTTAGTTACTAGTTAATATCGCAAATTTTTGACGAGAAGGTGATCCCGGAACTTGTCCAGGGCAAGCTCAGTCCGGGATGACAAGCAACACATTCATCTTTCATCTCTCATCTAACTTAGTCATAGCTCTTCGTATCGGTGCTACCGGCATTCAGCTTGATATCCGGCAGGTCACGTACGTAAATAGAGAAGCTCCAACCGGCAGCAGGTCCCGTCGGAGTCCACGTAAAGTCGAGCTGCCAGCAATGCAACGTGCGATTGAACGTAAACTCGTGCGACACGAACTTGCCTTCGTTGTAATCGTAACGCGTACTGTAAGAAACGTTCCAGTTGACCGTCGGCTGGAATGTCGCCGAGATGCCGGTCGAATGGTTTATGTTATCCTTAAACAAGTTCTTTGCCACACGGGTGCTGCTGAACGAATAACGGTAATCCAGGCTCAAGGACCACTTCAGCATTTCGTACTTTTCCATCTGCGACGGAAGACCGCCGTTGAACGTTCCGCTCCAATGGAAGTTCTTCGAAAGTTCATAGCCCCAGTACGTGAGTTCCGGGAAACGGACCTTGTTCGGATTCGTATCGTACTTGTGATAGAAGCTGTGACGGGTGTTGATGGTGAACATGTAGTCCGGCAAAATCTGGAAACCGAACGACGACGAAATGTCCGAGAAGTTGAGCGAATCGGCCGCAAAATTGTACGAGAAGCTGTGCCTTGTCGTAAGCAAACGGCGCGTACCGTACTGGTCTTCGACGGCCTTTGCCTTTTTCGTAGAATCACCACGAGTCGTATCGACATGGCCTGCCACCTTGAGGTACTTGATGTCGAAGTCGTTGCTCAGGCTAAAGCCAACCGTCTGTTGCTTTTCCTGATACGCATACTGCCCAAGGAGCGGATGCGGGGCGAATTTCTTGACGGTATCGATCTTCGGGGCGTAGGTATAAGAAATGCTCGGAGAAAGCACGTGGCGCACACCCGTGAACCTTCCGATTTCGGGCACCCAGATACCGTAAAGCTTGGTATCGGCGGTGAGGCTGTAGTTGTGGTTGTAGGCCACTTCACCATAGCAACCTTCATCCGGATTAAAGCTTATGTAGCGTTTTCTCAAGTGCAACGAGTCGTTAGGATTGCGCCAGGATGTACCCGTCCAATACCCGGAGAATGTTGCCCTCGGGGTAATGTTGATGACATTGAACAGACGGCCAGAATAGTCGAGCGTATAGGTTCCCGCATAACCGACATAATGGGCGGTCGTGTCCTCGTCCAGCGTTTCATCCTTGTCTCGGCGCATGTAGTAGTTAAAGCGGTTCGTAAAGCTGTAGTTGAACTTTTCGAGGAACGACTGGAACGAACCATCCTCAGCAGCCACCTCGCCTTCTTCCAGTTCAAAGTTGAAGAGGTTTCCGCTCATGCGGAACTGGATATCGGGCAAGTTGCGTTCGAGCATGCCGGTCGTCAAGTTGTGGTTCTGCGAGACCTTGACCGTCAAGCTCTTGTTGTTGCCGAACTTACCGGAATAAGCAAGCGAGGCATTTGCCTGCTGGTTCAAAATCGTACTGGCTTCAAGCGAGTTATCCTTACGGACACTCCTGTTACTCACAAAGGAACCCTGGCCGCTCAAAGTATGCTTGGCATCAGGAGTCAAATTTTGGTTATGCGAAAATTCAATATCATAACCGCTGTTGGCAAAATCAAATTCATTGAGGTAACTCGTATAACGCAAGTAACCATCCAACAGATAACGTTTCTTATAGCGGATTTCTCCCTTCAAAGTCGAACGTTCAAAACGGGCCTCGTCACCTTCAATAATGTCAGCAGAAATCGTCGCATCCCAATAATCGTTTGCGGCGTAGTAGAAACCGATATTGCGCAAGTAGTAGCCCTGCTTCTGGTCACCACCGAACTTGGGCGTCAAAAGGCCCGACTTGCGCCCGCTCTTGAGAGGAGCGACAATCATCGGGAGAACCGCCACAGGCACATCGGCAATGTTCAAGACCACCGGACGCGCGGTAATGGTTTCTTTGGGCTTCACCACCATGCGGCGGCCATAGAAGTAGAAGTGCTGGTGCGTCGTATCGTTACACGTACTAAAATCACCACGGACAATCTGGATTCTCGTATCGGGCAGGCGGCGGACTTCCATACCGTTCAGCTGCTGGTTGTCCTGGAACGTCGTTGCGTAATAGACTTCGCCGATCTTGGACTTGAGATTGTACTTGAGGCGCATCCCCGACAAGGACGGGTTCTTGGATTCACGGAGTACGGGGCTGCCAGATGCGGCAAGAATCTCGTTCTTCTGGTCCATCCAGATGGTATCGGATTCAAGCGTTGCCGTACGGTACTTGAGCTGCGCCGACTTGTTCAGGTTGAACGTCGATGTTTCGACGTCATAGACCAAGTCCACAGCGTGATACTCAATCGTATCCACCCCAGTCGTATCGTTCATCCAGTCGACTTCGGTCGTGTCTTCTACAGGCTGTTCACGCTCCTCGAGTTCAAAACGGGTCATGTCCTCGCCGTACGAGCAAGGAGCAAAGACCGCAGCAATCAGAAAAGCAAAAACGGCCCACAGATAACGATGGGTTGCGGATAAAATCACGGTTCCACAAGATAGCAAAAAAGAACGCCCCAAAACCAGGAGCGTCCTTTTAAACTTGTGATAATAAAGCCAGCTCGGCGTGAACCGAGAAGCCCAATTACTTCAGCACGGCGTTCGTACCGCTTACAGCACCATTGTGGTCAATGGAAATAACGTAGCGGCCGCTCGGAACCTGGGAGCCATCCCAGTTGAGCGTGTTGACGCCAGCCATGGCGTTGTCGAGATTCAAGGTCGTCACGAGTTCGCCATCGGCGTTCATGATGGAAATAACGGCACGGCCCTTGGACTTGAGCGTAAACGAAATGGCCTTGCGGTTGAAGAGGCGGAGGCTTGCGTCGCCCGTGCGGACAGCGGTCGGCTTGGAAATCTTCGGAGAAGACTTGGCCTTTTCAACATAAATGCCGTTAACACTTGCCGATTCGACAGCCACATCCTTCTTGATGAGGTTTCCACGGCTAAGGACTGCGACGAGCTGCTTGTCGTTTTCGGTAGCGCTAGCGAACGTTTCAAGTTCCTGGACGTTTACGCGTTCCTTGTCGCCATACCAGCTCTTGACAGCCTTGTTGTCCAAGTCCTTCACCGTGATCTGGGCACGGCGAATCACCGTGGAGTAAGATTCACCATTGCTCGTGTAGGTGATTTCGAGCGGCTTGTTTACCTGGCCGCGAAGCTTGGACTTCGAAAATTCAATGTCCTGACCCTTGAGGCTTACGCCGTCAACGGAAGTAATGATGTCACCAGCCTGGAGATTGGTCTCTGCAGCCGGAGTACCCGGGATAACTTCTGCCACATGGACGCCGTCCTTCACCTGGTAAATGGTAATGCCGACGCCACCAAAGGATTCGTCAGCCATGAGCGGAGCCGTCATCATAGCAGCAATCAGAGAAGCCTTCACAAAACGATTCATAATAATCTCCTTAAATTTCACATTTAATATATAATAAAAAAAATCCATTTCAAGCGAAAATCGGTCCGAAAATGGCGCATTCGGACGCTTTTTTCAGGGATTTCCCAAAATCACTGCTTAGATTTCAAAATTTCGAGTTCATAGGCATTCTGGGGCATATTGCTAAATTCCTTCGTGGACCTCCATCCACGCCCTCCCCAGCAGACATAGCAGTCGGAATCATTCGCACAGGCGTACGTTTCTTTTTTACTAATAAGGCAAGGGCCAAGTTCATAGTCAAGCTCACCGAACAACCGAATATACATATCGGAATCTTTATCACAAAGCAGACTATCCTGATAATGTCTAGAAAGTTTGTTCGTCACAACAGTGCGACCACCCACATTTTCGCAGAGCTTTACACCGAGGAAATTCTTGAGGAGCTGCTTTTGGCTACCGTAAAAAAAGTTACTGTCCAGCATACGGTCCACTTTTTCAACAATGCCTGCGGTATCAACGGTTCCATCCGAGAACTGGTCCCTGAATTTATTGAGTTCGCCCATATTAAACTGGTTTGAAAAAACAATCTTTTTCAAATTATCGTCAGAGCAAGAATCCCCACCCCATATACGTTCCAGCTCACTACGGGCCGTCTTCTGTGCCGGAATATACGGAAACCCATCTTTCACTAACTGTTCCACCCGCTTCTGCGTCACATGGGAGCAAAGGTTTAAAGTGGGAGAATCCATATCAAGATTCTGTTCGACAAAATATTCCAGACCCGATACAGAATCCTTATACGCATCATAGGAAATCCGGAGTCGAACCCATACAAACTTCGATTGAAGGTTCGCCTTAGTCAAGTCCACATAATAATACTGACTCGTGTAACTCGGATGGTAATGTTTCGTTTCCCCGATTTCAACTGGCAGTTCCTCGGACGAAGTGATGTCAAAAAGCGAGTCAAGTTCGTAAGCGACAACGGAAAAAGAAGAACCGTCATTCAATGTTCCGATATTCAGAATTTGCGAACCGGAATAATCCACAAACTTGCTGACATCCATAAAATTGGTGTCATCGCCATCAGAACAGGACCAAAAAACAAGGGCAAAAAGTAAAACAATGTATTTCAAAATCTACCCCCATATAGGATCAATATGGTAATCGACCCATTCTTCGTATTCGCTTTGGCCTATTTGGATATTCCAGTCCAGCGAGAGCCCCTTAGCATCAATCTTGAGATTAAAATGATGGAACACGCTCACGTCGCCCTTGGCGCCAACGATATCGGAATTTTTTAAACTCGAAATGGAAAATTCATCTGGTTTTATCAGGCGTGAATATTCATAATTTGAGCTATGCACCACAATCTTATCAGCATCATGACAATCGTAGGTGTTACAGTTATAAATATCGATATACAAGTAGAAGGTATGGCGTCGGTCTTGCCAATCATAAAAAGGCAACGTCTTCATCTCAAAATCCAGATAGACATCGACATAAATGGTCATGGGTTCATAAGTTTTTTGTTCAGATGTTCCGCTAGAGACATCGAAACCGAAAGATTCTGGTTTGTACATAACATCCGCACAAGAAAGATTCTTGCATTCGGCATCACTTTCTTCGGCAAGCGCATATATTAGGGAATCCAGGTAATCGAATTGAGTTTCCGTATTCGGAACAACCTTCGTAATATTGTCCCGAAACGTTTCATAGCCACCGGAACAACCAACGACTAAGGACAATACTATTGCAGAGAGCAATATTTTCACGACTTTAGAGTTTATCATATTTTTAATATACAAAATTACGTCAAGGCAAGGACTTTTCCCTAACATTTCACACAACAGAATGACTTGCACGTGCAACAAATTCAATCGATTCAATAGAGCCCTAACATATGTGAATTGCCCCGACACAGCCACTTGACATACTGCACAGATGTATCTAAATTCCCCTAAAAATTCTAGAATCCGTAAAAAATCAATGCAGACCCCGCTACAAGTTTTAAAAACAGTTTTTGGCTACGATTCGTTTAGACAGCAACAAGAAGAAATCATCAACCATGTTTTAGCCCGCAAGGATGCCCTGGTACTGATGCCCACGGGCGGCGGCAAATCGCTCTGCTACCAAATTCCGGCATTGGTTTTTGAAGGAACCTCGGTCATCATATCGCCGCTCCTTTCGCTGATGAAGGACCAGGTCGACGCGCTCAACGCAAGCGGGATTGCTGCGGCAGCTCTCAACAGTTCCAATTCCGAAAGCGAAAACATCGACATCCGAAGGCAAGCGGAATCAGGCAAACTGAAGATCCTTTACATTTCGCCGGAACGGTTGCAAAGAGAAATTCCTTGGCTGCAACGGATAAACATTCCCCTGTTCGCCATAGACGAAGCGCACTGCATATCGCAATGGGGCCACGACTTTCGTCCCGAGTACACGCAACTCGGATGCCTGCATCAAAAATTTCCGAAGGCCACCATCATGGCGTTGACCGCCACGGCAGACAAGCTGACCAAGGAAGACATCATCCATCAACTTGGGCTCTATGCGCACAAAGTATTCATCAGTTCATTCGACCGACCGAATCTGAGTCTGGAAGTCAAGCGAGGTTATTCAAGTCTCGAAAAGATCCGTGAAATTTTATCCATCATTTCGCGACACAAAGGCGATTCGGGAATCGTCTACTGTTTATCGCGAAAGAATACCGAAAAGGTGGCGCAACTCCTCTTAGAAAAAGGCGTTCGCGCCAGGGCTTACCACGCAGGAATGACCACGGAAGAACGGAATTCCGTTCAGGAAGAATTCATCAACGATAAAATCGATGTGGTCTGCGCCACGATTGCATTCGGCATGGGAATCGACAAAAGCAACGTCCGGTTCGTCATCCACTACAACTTGCCCAAGAGCATCGAAAGTTTTTATCAAGAAATCGGCCGCGCAGGTCGCGACGGCTTGCCTTCGGAAACCGTGCTGTTCTACAACTTCCAGGACATCGTGACACTCCGCAGCTTCGTCAATGCGAGCGGTCAAAAAGAAATCAATGCCGAGAAGCTGGACCGTATGCAAGAATACGCCGAATCCTTGATTTGCCGCCGACGCATCTTGCTGAATTATTTTGGAGAAAGCAGCAACTGCGACTGCGGCAACTGCGACATCTGCAAAAGGCCGCCCCGCCGTTTTAACGGAACCATCCTCGTGCAAAAGGCACTTTCGGCCATCAAGAGAACGAACGAGCAAATCGGATTTACGATGACCGCACAGATTCTCAAGGGATTCAGCAGCGAAGAGATCGTGCAAAACGGATACGACAAGATCAAGACATTTGGAGCTGGATCAGGAACCACGTTAAAGCATTGGTACGACTATCTTTTGCAAATGCTCCATTTGGGATTCATCGAGATTGCCTACAACGAATCCAACCACTTAAAAATCACCGAAAGCGGAAACGAAGTCCTCTTTGGGAAAAAGCGCACGGAACTTGCAATCCCCGTCGACAGAGAGCCCGAAAAAGAAACCCGTTCCCAGCGCAAGCCAAAATTCAGCAGCAAGAGCTTTGTAAACGAGCCCGACGCCAACGACGACTTATTCGAAGTCCTGCGCAAGACGCGCAGACAAATCGCCGAGGAAAACGACTGGCCCGCATACGTCGTACTTTCGGACCGCACCTTGAGAGATCTTGTCGCAACGCCTCCCCTGTCCATAGACGACCTGTATAGCGTTTATGGATTCGGCGAACGAAAAATCGAAATGTTCGGCCAACGCTTCATCGACGCCGTCAGGGATTATTTGAGACAGTGAACGAGCTAGAAACTCATTTTGTTAAAAGTCTTGTAGTGGTCGCTCGTGTAATAAATATTGCAACCGCTCGTATAAACCAAGCGTTTTGTTCCGCGGTTTGAACCGAAATAGTCCACATCGGCTTCGCGGTAGTCGCCCGCAGGCAACAGCCCTTCGCGATTGCTAAAGGAATCACCGCCAATCATCACGCCGAGAGTCGTCAGCGGATTGAAATTCCATTTTGTAAAGCTATTCCCTGTTTTAGATTCGTACAGCCGCATGCCCTCACTCTTGCTGACGTAATTCGACGGCAAATAACCATAATCGCAAATGAACTTCGCTACTTCATCTTTTGACGTGTATTGAGAAGTCTGCGTTTGTGCAGCAAAAGTTCCCGGCTGTTCGGAAGCCGAGCCTAATTTACCGACAATCGACAAAGCCCCCGCAATAACCGCAAGGACAATGCATACGGCAAACATAAACTTGCGGAGAGACTTATTCTTACGCGGTCGTGCAAAAGACGCCTGACGGGAACGCGCACGTTCTAAAGAAGGAACACCCTCAAGAACGCCGTTCTCAATTCGCGGTCCCTTTTCACCATTACCAAAAGTCGAAACAATAATCGTATCACCAACGCGAGGAGAACGAGACGGACGCCCCAACGCATTGATATGCACAAAATACTTGACTCCGTTTGCAGTCGCAAACCCGAAAGCTTTTTCACTGTTCCACTGAGTAATTGTCGCTTTATCCGTGATAGTCATATTGGAAAGATAAATAATGTTGAAAAAGAGAAAAATTAGTCTACCGAGACCTTAAGCCATTCCGTCACTTGATTTGCAATCGAACGAAC
>Ga0310786_10007664_pt1 | contig 14033 bp, 9 predicted proteins | sample AusTroGonzalo_MG_FD_203881 | JGI IMG/M metagenome (GOLD analysis project Ga0310786, IMG submission 203881) | Bovine rumen microbial communities from tropical cattle in Woodstock, Queensland, Australia - Gonzalo_03 (v2) (version 2) | ecosystem: Host-associated > Mammals > Digestive system >... | reverse complement strand
CATCGTCCACCACGAGCTCTTCTGGGTGTGCGTGCCGTACGTGGGGCTCTGCGCGATCGCCGCGGCGATCTGGTTTTTCTTCTTCTTCCGCAAGCCGACGGAGATCGACCACGTGGCGGCGGAGAAGACCAACATCGGCGAGATCCTCTCCATCCTCGCGCATTCGCCGCGGTGGTACTGCGGCGTCGTGGCGCAGGTGTTCTACGTGGGCGTGCAGATCGCGGCGTGGACGTGGATGAACGTCTACTGCCAGAAGGAGCTCGGGGTGACGCCGAAGCAGGGCGCGTCGTACTACCTCATCGCGCTGTGCATGTTCATCGCCTGCCGCTGGCTCTGCACGTTCCTCATGAAGTACTTCGAGCCGGCGAAGATGATGGCGGTCTTCGCCTTCGGCGCGATCCTCTCGAGCTTCGGGGTGATGTACCTCAGGAGCGACGTCGTCTTCACCGTCGGCTCGCTGCCGTTCAGCTGGAACGTGATCGCGCTCTGCTCGATGAGCGGGTTCATGTCCCTGATGTTCCCGACCATATACGGCATCGGCCTCGGCGGCATCGACCCGCGCGCGCACAAGCTCGGCGCGGCCGGCCTCATCATGGCGATCGTCGGCGGGGCGCTGCTCACGCCGTGGATGGCGGCGATCATCGACGCGCCCGGCATCTGGGCTTCGCTGGTGCCGATGTTCGACGCGACGGTCGACGTCAACCTCCACGCCTCTTCGCAGTCCCTCAGGGCCTCCTTCGTCGTCCCCGCGATCTGCTTCGCCGTGGTCTTCGCCTATGCGCTGGCCTTCCGCGGGAGGAAGCCCGTCGACAAGCCGGCCGAGACATGAAAGGAACAGCAATGAACAGAAGGAACTTCATCAAGTCGGCGCTTTCCGCCGCCGCGTTCCCGCTGCTGCCGGGATGCTTCTCGCCGCGCGGCTACGTCGCGAACTCCAAGGTCCGCATGGCCTTTGTCGGCATAGGGCAGCAGGGATGGTACGACATTTGCCAGTTCGGGCTCTTCCCCAGGCTGTTCGAGTGCGTCGCGCTCTGCGACACGGACATGGGGGCCCCGCACACGCAGGACTGCCTGCGCAAGTACCCGGACGTGCCTCGGTTCCAGGACTTCAGGAAGATGTTCGACAAGATGGCCGGGCAGATCGACGCGGTGATGGTGGCGACGCCGGACCACAGCCATTTCCCGATAGCCATGCATGCCATGAAGCTCGGCAAGGCGGTGTACGTCGAGAAGCCGCTCGCGCACACGTTCGAGGAGTGCGACCTGATGATGCGGGCCGCGGAGAAGTACGACGTCGTGACGCAGATGGGCAACCAGGGGCATTCCTCGGTCAAGTACCACCAGTTCAAGTCCTATGTCGAGACGGGGCTCGTCCGCGACGTGGAGAAGGTCGTCGTCCACATGAACAACTCCCGCCGCTGGCACAAGTGGCAGGGGCGCGTTGCGAAGTTCCCCGGGCCGGAGCCGGTCCCTGAGACCCTTGACTGGAAGACCTGGCTCGGTACGGCGGCGTTCCACGAGTACTCCAGCGAATACGTCAACGGCGAGTGGCGGGCCTGGTTCGACTTCGGCAACGGCTGCATGGGCGACTGGGGCGCGCACCTCATGGACTGCGTTCACCAGTTCCTTCTGCACGGGGACCTGCCGACGAAGGTCGAGGTCGTGTCCACGAAGGGCTGGAACAAGTTCGTGTATCCGATGGACTCCACCCTCCGCTTCACGTTCCCTGCCACAAGAAGGCACGGGGCCATGGAGCTCGACTGGTACGAGGGCGCCGAAAACCTGCCGCCGCTCCCGGAGGGATTCGTCTACGCGACCCCGGACGGAATACCGAAGAACTCGGCGAACGACGATGCGGAGGTGGTAAGGCTCTTCCCCGGCAAGGAGATGTACCAGAGGGACGGAACCGTCTGGCAGTCCCTATCCCACAAGCATCCGCTGCATGTCGTCGGCGACTACGACCGCAAGCTCCCGGATTTCCCGGCGGAGAACTGCACGCACTACGAGGGCTTCCTGCGCGCCGTCCGAGGCGAGATGGAGACTCTCTCCCCGCTTTCCGTCGCCGCGCCGCTTTCGCAGGTGTTCACCCTCGCCTGCATCGCGCAGAGGCTCGACCGGGGATTCTCCTTCGATCCCGCGAAGAGGCGGATCGTCGGGGACGACGAGGCTGACGCGCTTTTGAGGGGCCGTGCGCCGTCCGAGGAGTGGCGCTGCTACTACGAAGTCTAGTATGGGCGTTCTGGCGATATGCCTGGCGGCGGCGATTGCCGCGGATGCTGACTTGGCGCAGCTGAAAGGCGCCGAGCTCTGGGGGTGCCGCGCTTCGCATCCGGCGGTCGTGAACCCGGTTGTCGGACGCGACTCCAGGGACGTGGTGTCGCTCCGCGGCGAATGGGAGTTCTCCAGGCCGCAGCGCGACCTGCCGAACAGGAACGGCGTCTGGGGCAACTTCAACGCGGCGCAGAAATGGGGTCGGTCGCGTACGGTCCGCGTGCCGGCATGCTGGGAGGCCGAGGGCGTCGGCGAGCCTGGCCCGGGCGAGTGCTGGGATCCGAAATGGGACCAGAACGCCAAGGACATCCGGCACAAGTACATGGGCGAGGGATGGTACCGCAAGGTGGTCGCCGTCCCCGAGTCGTGGAAGGGCAGGCGCATCTGGATCAAGCTCGGCGGCGTCAAGTCCGTCGGCTGGGTCTGGGTGAACGACCGCCAGGTCGCCCACGTCTCCAACTACTGCGCGACGGAGAAGTACGAGATCACCGACCTAGTGGAGCCGGGCCGCGAGGCGAAGATCGTCATCGACGTCGACAACCGCAAGCCCTCGCGCAAGGGCCTCATGAGCGCCATGCACAAGTGGGGCGGCGTCTACCGGGACGTCGAACTCGAGGCGACGCCGGAGGTCTTCATCGACGATGCCTGGGTGAGGGGCGATTTCGACGCGCGGTGCGCCGAGGCGCACGTTGCGGTGGAAGGTGCGCGCTCCGCCGCCGGCGGCGACGGGGCGGACGCCGTCCCTCCAGTTGTCCGCTTCACGGTCGAGGGCGCGACGGTCAGCGCCGCAGTCGCGCCGGACGGCGAGACTGTGCTGAGGCTTCCGCTTGCCGGTTTCCGTCCGTGGTCGCCGGAACGCCCCAACCTCTACACGGGCCTTGTCGAGCTGGTGCGCGGCGGCGAGGTCGTCCATGCGCGTCTGGAGCGCTTCGGGGTGCGGAAGTTCGAGGTCAAGGGCTCCGACTTCTTGCTGAACGGCAGGCCGTTCTTCGTGCGCGGCTTCGGCGACGACGCGGTCTATCCGCTGACGGGCGTCAGCCCGGCCGACAGGGACGTGCACCGTTCTCATCTTGCGAAGGCGCGCGCGGCCGGGTTCAACTTCGTCCGCCTTCACACCCACTGCGAGCTGCCGGAGTATTTCGAGGCCGCGGACGAACTCGGCGTGATGATCCAGGCTGAGCTGCCGTACTACAGCGACGTGCCCTGCGAGGGTTTCGAGTTCGACCCGGTCAGGGACGTGACGGAGCTTTGGAGGAACTACCGGCGCCATCCGTCGTTTTGCGTCTATTCGACCGGCAACGAAGGGTCGTTCGGCCCGGAGCTGGACCGCCGCCTTCACCAGTACGTAAAGGCGATGGACCCCGACCGCCTGAAGATCAGCCAGGACAGCAACAGGGCACAGCTGAATCCGCCGGAGTCGGCGGACTATTGCGGCGGCCCCATCAAGGTGTGGCCGCGCGGCAGCTACGACCCGCACCGCCCGTTTGTCGCGCACGAGTACCTCAACCTCTGCGTCAAGCTTGACTCGCGCGGCGAAGGCGGCTACACGGGCGCATGGCTGCCCCCGGTGACACGGGCCGCCCGAGGCAGATGGCTTTCCAGATTCGGGCTGGACCACGACTGGGGCGACCGCCTCCAGGACGCGCAGCACGCGCTCCAGGCAGTGTGGCAGAAGCGTGGCATCGAGTCCGCACGGGCCGACGCAGGATGCGACGGCTACCATTTCTGGACGATTGCCGACGTGGTCGTCTGGAACGAGAAGTCCGAGACGTACTCGGCGCAGGGGCTGTTCGATCCGCTCTGGAACGAAAAGCCCCACGGACTTACGGCAGGGCAGTTCGCCGTCTTCAACTCCCCGCTTTGCGTGCTGGCCGACTTCCATCCGTCGAACGTCGTCTTCACGGCCGGCGAACGCATTTCAGTGGATGTCGGATTCGCTAACTTCGGCGAGGAGCCGATCGCCGACGGGGTCGTCGAGTGGAAGCTGGGCGACGTCGACGGCGCGGTGCTGGCGGGGGGGGCGCGCGAAGCCGGAGCGCTGCCGCTTGGCCCCGTGCGCTGGATCGCCGCGCTCGACATCCCCGTCCCAGCTGTCGCGAAGCCGGCGCGGGCGTCTTTGTCCATCGCCGTGCGTTCGTGCGACGGAAAGGTCCGCCAGTCGAACGAATGGCCGCTTTGGCTTTTCCCCAGGGGACCCTCTTTCGGCGAAATAGCGGCGGCTGCGGAAAAGCGAGGCGTCGTCGTCGCCGAGGCTGGGTCGGATGCGGCTAGGGCGGCCGTGGAGAAGGGGCTTGGCCTCGTTTCCATCGCCGGCGCGAACGGAAAGGCTAACGTCCTCCTCGGGTGGTGGTGGATGGGACAGCAGGTCGGAACGGCGATCAAGGACCATCCTGCGTTCGGCGACTTCCCCAGGGAAGACGTGATGACGCCGCTCTGGTTCCGCCTTGTCAAGGACACGGGGCTGCCCCTGCCGGCGGCGGACATCCCGCCCGAAGGGCTGATCGTCGTGGGAGAAGGCGGGGAAGGCTGCTATTGCTATCTTGCGGAGAGGCGCGTCGGACGCTCCCGCGTCCTCGAGTGCCATGGTCTTGACCTTGCTTCGGATTTGCCGGAGGGGAATTCGATGCTGCAGGGCTTTGTCGACTACCTTGCGGATGACCTCGAGGACAAGGGGCGGTAGCGGATGTCCAGGACGACATGGTGTTTTGCGGCCATTGCGGCGGCGCTGCTGCCGGCGTGGGCCGACCATGGCCCGTTGAACCGGCCGGACGACCAGTACCGGTTCGTCTGGGGGTGCCGCGACTCGCATGTGCCTGCGTTTGCGTCCAACGGATTCAACACCGTCATAAGCAATCCATACCTCGGGTGGAAGCTCCTCAAGGGCGAGTCGCCGGAGAGGATGGACAAGACGATTGCAAAGCTCAGGAGCCGCCTCGACGCGTGCCAGTCGCTGGGCGTCGGCTTCATCCGGTCCTTCTCCTACGGATACGACAAGGACAGCATCGCCGCGTATCCGAGGATCGACCGCGACGGCTCGGCGGACCTCAAGAACGTCGACGCGGCAAACCCGGCGTACAGGGCGGCCGTGCGCCGCGCGGTCGCCGAGGAGGTGAAGAGGACCGGGAGCCATCCGGCCCTGATCGGGACGCTTGTCGAAAGCGAGACGCGCGGATTCGTGAGGCCGTCGTTCACGCCGGAGATGGCGGAGGCCTACCGGGCGTATTCGGGCCTGGACGTGCCTGAGCTCACGAATGGACGCAACCCGGTCCCGTGGCGGAAGATCCCCGGATTCCCGAAGGACGGCGTAGTGCCGGACGACTATCCGCTTCTCGACTTCTACCGCTGGCAATGGCGGGAGGGCGACGGCTGGGCCGGCTACTTCGACATGGTGGCCGAGACATTTGCCGCAAACTGCGACCACCCCGTGATGTCGATGTTCGACCCCGCGCTTCGCTGTCTGTCGCAGTGGGGCAACAACGGGCGCAGGCTGACGCACATCAACCACTGGACGTATGTCTATCCGGAGCCGTGTCGCATTGGCTACCACATCGAGCAGCTCCAGGCCGCCGCTCGCGGCATTCCCGGACAAGGGGTGCTCGCTATGATCCAGGCGATTTCCTACCGCTCGGTGATCGCGCCGATGCAGGAGCATCCAGAGGGCGAGCCGCCGTGGACGAAGGAGGTCCCGGCCGCCAGGTACATCACGACGCCGCCGGACCTTGTGCAGGAGGCGATGTGGCATGTCTTTGCGCGCAAGGTGGACGGCATTGGGTTCCACGGGTGGAATGCGCTGTACGACGACGGCAATCGCGGCTCGACGGATCATTACGCCCTCAGCAACCCGGAGACAGCCAGGCGCATCGGCAGGGTGTTCTCCGAAGTCGGCGTCCCCCTCGGGCCGCTCTTCAGGGCGGTCCCCGACCGCGAGCCGGTCGTGGCGGTGCTCGAGAGCTGTGCCGCGCAGGTGCTCGGCGGACGCATCACCTACGACGTCCACGACTACTTCGCAGGCTGCATGTTTGTCGCGAACGCCGCGAACCTTTCGCCTTATGTGATCTACGAGGACGAGGTCAAGGCATCCGGGATCCCGCCTTCAGTGAAGGTCGTGATCGTGCCTAAGTGCGACGTGCTGACGCGGACGACCTACGAGAGGCTTGCGGAATTCCAGCGCCGCGGCGGGCGTATTGTGGCGGACGACAGGCTTTTGCCGGCGCTCAAGGCCGACGCGAAGTACGTGCCTCTCCAGGAAGAGGAGAAGAACACGCTTGGCGACTTCGACGACGGCGTCGTCCGCAAGGCGTCGGACGCCGAGGTCCGCGACAGGGCCGTCTGGCGTTCGGCGAAGAACCTGCGTGACGCTGTCGGCCTGGCGCCCTATGCCGACTCGACCCAGCCACAGATCCTCGTCCGTGCGCGCAGCTACGGAACGGCGGACTACGTCTTTGCGGTCAACGCCAGGCGCACGCTCGGCGACTACGTCGGCCCCTGGCGTCGCGTGCTGGAGAAGGGCGTGCCGAACGCGGGCGAGGTGACGGTCGCGCGGAAGGCGGGGGCTGTCTACGACCTGGTCCGAAACTGCCCCGTGCCGTTTTCCACTGGCGACGGGGGGACGCGGATCCCCGTGTCCTACGACACAAACGACGGCCGCGTCTTCATGGTCGTCGACGCGCCGCTCGGGGGCCTTTCGTACGAGGTCGACGGCACGCGGCTCACCGTGGAGTCGCCCGACCGCGCGGCGATGATCCCGATCCGCGTCGACGTTCCCGGGGAGAAGCCGCGTTACGCCGTCGTAAGGGACGGTCGGTGGTCGCATGACTTCGGCTCAGAGCCGAAGGACCCGGTGGTGACGAACCTCGCAGACGGCAAGGCCGCATCGCGGAGGGGATGGTGGTGTCCGTTTTAAAGACTATGAACAGCAATACCGAGAAGATATGGGGGGCGCTGCTCCATTTCGGCTACAACATGTGGAGCGACATCCCGGTTGAAAGGCCGGACAAGAAAGTGCCCAGCTACGCGAAGAACTTCCCGTTCGCCGCGCGGGAAATGCGCTTCGACTACGGCCTGTGGAAAGAGGCGACCGAGAAGATGGCGGCCGGCGGGATGAACATGGTTGTCGTCGACGTCGGCGAGGGCCTGCGCTATCCAAGCCACCCGGAGCTGGCTGTCGAGGGCAGCTGGACGCCGGAGCGCATGGCCGAGGAAGTAGCCCGTCTCAAGGCGATCGGGATCGAGGCGATTCCGAAGCTGAACTTCTCCACCTCGCATGACACGTGGCTCGGCGAATACCAGCGCATGGTGTCGACGGAGGAGTATTACCGCGTCTGCCGCGACGTCATCCGGGACACATACGAGGCGTTCTGCAGGCCGCGCCTCTTCCATCTAGGCTATGACGAGGAAGCCGTCGAGCTGCAGAGGCCGTACGACCTCGTGGTAGTCCGGCAGGGCGAGCTGTGGTGGCATGACTTCGAGTTCTTCGTGAAGACCGTCGAGGGGCTTGGGATGCGCCCGTGGATATGGAGCGACTTCATATGGAAGCACCAATCCGAGTTCCTCGCCAGGATGCCGAGGAGCGTCCTGCAGTCGAACTGGTACTACTACGACGAGTTCGACCCCGAAAAGGTCCCTGGCGGCAGGTGGCGCGAGCACAACCAGCGGTGCATACGTGCATACGAGGTCCTGGAGAAGGCGGGCTTCGACCAGGTGCCGTGCATGTCGAACTGCAGGGCTCAGGGCGGCGACAACAACATCCCGAACACCGTGTCCCACTGCAGCCGCGTCATCGCCCCGGAGCGCCTGAAGGGGTTCCTGGTCGCGCCGTGGGCGCGTACCCAGGAGGAGAAGCGCGAGCGGATCATGGGGGCCATAGACAAGACCGTGGCTGCGATGAAGGAGTGCCGCGGCGCAGAACGGGGGAACTGAAATGGAACAGCTGACGCGAAAGTCTTTCATCGGCGGCATGGCGTGCTTTGCGGCCGCCGGCCGTGCATTCCCCGCGCAGAGGGACGAGTCCCTGAGGAGCGTCCTGCTGCATCTCGGCATGAACATGTGGGGCGATTCGGAATGCCGGGACTGCGTCCGCACCCACGACGCCCTATGGCGCGACTGCGTGGACCGCGCGGCGGCGAGCGGGTGCAACGCAGTTTTCGTCGACCTCGGCGAGGCGTGCGCCTACCCAAGCCACCCGGAGCTTGCCGTGAAGGGGACCTGGAGCGTGGAGAAGATGCGCGCGGAACTGGCCAGGATGCGCGGCCTTGGGCTGGAGCCTTTCCCAAAGCTGAACTTCTCCGCAAGCCACGACGCCTGGCTCAAGGTGTACGGGCGCATGGTCTCGACGCGGAGGTATTACCAGGTCGTCGCCGACTTGATACGCGACGTCTGCGAGATATTCGACCATCCTCGCCTCTTCCACATCGGCTTCGACGAGGAGATGGCGATCGCGCAGGAGAACCAAAGCCTCTTGGTCGTTCGCCAGGGCGATCTCTGGTGGCACGACGTCGGCTACACGATTGGATGCGTGGAGAAGAACGGCGCGAGGCCTGTCATGTGGGCGGAAGCCTGCTGGAGAGGCCGCGAGGAATACTGCCGCAGGATGTCGAAGGGCGTGCTGCAGTCGAACTGCTGCTACCACAGCGACTTCTCCGCGGCGAAGCAGAAGTGGAAGGTCGATTTCGAGCTGCAGGGCGGCTGGGGCGGGAACCGCAATTGCGTCGCCGCGTTCCTCGCCTTGGATGAGGCGGGCTTCGACCAGCTCCCGTGCGGCTCGAACTGCCTGGACGACCCGGGCAGCGTCGCCGCGCTCGTGAAGTTCTGCCGCGAGCGCATCGCGCCGGAGCGCCTGAAGGGATTCTGCGTCGCGCCATGGAGCTCATGCGAGCCGGACGAGCCGGAGAAACGCCACGTGTCGCGCGTCCACGAGGCCCTCGAAGACTTCCGCGCCGCGCTTTGAAGGCGAACAATATGGTATAATATCTGGCGATGAATCCAGAATTTGACACAGTAGACGAATGCCTAGAGGCGCTGCGCAGCGGCGGCATCGTGCTCGTCACCGACGACGCGGACCGCGAGAACGAGGGCGACTGCATCTGCGCGGCCGAGCATGCGACGCTGGAAAACGTGAATTTCATGGCTGCCCACGCCAGAGGCCTCATCTGCATGCCGATGAGCGGCGCGATGTGCGACAGGCTGGAGCTGCCGCAGATGGTCGCGGAGAACACCGACAACCACCAGACGGCGTTCACGGTGTCGATAGACGCGGTCACGACGACTACCGGCATATCCGCGGCCGAGCGCTCCATGACCGCGCTCGCGTGCGCGGCTGACGGCGCCAGGCCGTCGGACTTCCGCAGGCCGGGGCACATGTTTCCCCTCAGGGCGCGCGAGGGCGGCGTTCTGCGCAGGGCGGGGCACACGGAGGCGACCGTCGACCTCTGCCGCCTCGCCGGACTCAAGGAGGCCGGGCTCTGCTGCGAGATAATGAAGGACGACGGCACGATGGCCAGGCTCCCGGACGTGATGGCGTTCGCGAAGGAGCACGGGCTGAAGGTGACGTCGATCGCGGACATCATCGCCTACCGGCGCAGGCACGACAGGCTTGTCGAGCTCGTCGAGGCCGTGGACCTGCCGACGGCGTACGGACATTTCCGCCTGTCGATGTACAAGAGCCGTCTTACGGGGCTCGAGCACCTGGCCCTCGTCAAGGGAGCGGTCGACGACGGCGCGCCAGTCCTCGTGCGCGTCCATTCCGAGTGCTTCACGGGGGACGTCCTCGGCAGCGAGCGCTGCGACTGCGGACCCCAGCTGCACACCGCGATGTCGATGATAGAGAAGGAAGGCCGCGGGGCCGTCCTCTACATGAGGCAGGAGGGACGGGGAATCGGCCTCGCGAACAAGCTGCACGCATACAAGAAGCAGGAAGAGGGCATGGACACGGTCGAGGCGAACGTCGCGCTCGGCTTCGCGCCGGACCTCCGCGACTACGGAGAGGGCGCGCAGATGCTGGTCGACCTTGGGATACGCAAGATCCGGCTCATGACGAACAACCCGCGCAAGATCGCCGGGCTGGAGGGCTACGGGCTGGAGATCGTGGAGCGCGTCCCGATAGTCATACCGGCCAACGCGCACGACAGGCGGTATCTTGAGACGAAGAAGGAGAAGATGGGGCACCTCTTATGAAGATTGCGGTGATAGGGGACGGCGGATGGGGCACGGCGAACGCCATGCTCCTCTGCGGCTATGGACACGACGTGACGGTGTGGGGGGCGTTCCCCGACTACATCGAGGAGCAGCGGCGCACACGCCGCAACGACAGGTTCCTGAAGGGCGTCGCCCTGCCGGACGCGCTGAAGCTGACTGCTGACCGCGAAGAGGCGGTGAAGGGCGCGGAGATCGTCGTCCTCGCGCCGCCAAGCAAGTACTTTGCGTCAGTCATGGAGGGCTTCCGGGGCCTTGTCACCGACGACCAGCTCGTCGTCTCGCTCACCAAGGGCCTCTGCGAGAGGACGAACAAGCGCATGACGGTCCTCGCGAAGGAGATACTCGGGATCAAGAGCGTCGTGGCGCTCGCGGGTCCGACGCACGCGGAGGAGGTCAGCCGCGGCATCCCGACGACCATCGTGGCGGCCTGCGAGGACGGGGAGAAGGCCAAAATGGCCCAGAAGGTCTGGTCGGGCCCGCTCTTCCGCGTATACACGTCCGCCGACCCCGTCGGCGTCGAGATAGGCGGCGCGGTCAAGAACGTGATCGCCATCGCTGTCGGCTGCTCGGACGGGATGGGCTTCGGCGACAACACGCGCGCGGCGCTGATCACGCGCGGGCTGGCGGAGATGAAGCGCTTCGTCCTCGCCTACGGCGGCAAGCCGGAGACGCTGTCGGGCCTGGCCGGCATAGGCGACCTCATCGTCACGTGCACGTCGGTCCACTCGCGCAACCATTCCGTAGGCGAGAGGCTAGGCAGGGGAGAGAAGATCAAGGACATCCTGGACTCCATGCAGATGGTCGCGGAAGGGGTCTGGAACTCGAAGGTCGTCCACGAGCTCGCCGTGAAGCTCGGCGTCGAGATGCCGATCTGCGACCTTGTGTACGCCCTTTGCTACGGGGGCTTCGACGCCAGGAAGGCCGTCGAGGCGATGATGAACCGCGAACTCAAGAGCGAGTGACATGCCGTCTGCCGCCGACATCCTCCGTGACCTTGCGCCGCTGCTGGCGTTCTTCGCGTTCTGGCTCGGCGCGTGCATCGCGTCCTTCCTGAACGTCGTCATCTGGCGCGTGCCGCGCGGCGAGTCGATAGTCTCGCCCCCGTCGCACTGCCCGAAGTGCGGCGCGTCGATCAAGTGGTGGCAGAACGTTCCGATCCTCTCCTGGCTCGCCCTGCGCGGAAAGTGCGCGAACTGCCGCGCGCCGATCTCCCCTCGCTACATAATCGTCGAGGCGATCGGCGGGTGCCTCTTCCTCGCGGCGTTCTTCCGCTACAACCCGGTCTCGCCTTATGTATGGGCGCCGATGGCGGCCGCGCTTCTCGTCGCGTGGATATGGATCGCCCTGATGATCGTCGGCACGTTCATAGACTTCGACCACCAGCTTCTTCCGGACTTCGTCACCGTCGGAGGGATGGTGCTGGGCGTCTGCTACGGCGCGCTGAAGTGCTGGTTTGCGTATTCGGCCTGCGGCTGGAGCCCGTCGGTGCTCTCTCCGCTGGTGTTTTCGCTCCTCGGGCTTGCCTTGGGCTTCGGCCTGCTGTGGACTATCCGCTTCCTCGGCTCCAAGGCGTTCGGGCGGGAGGCAATGGGGATGGGCGATGTCTTCCTGATGGGTGCTGTCGGAGCCCTCTTCGGGCCCGTCTCCGTGCTTGTGACGCTCATCCTTTCGTCGCTGTTCGGCAGCATCGTCGGCGTGGCGCTTATCCTGCTTTCCAAGACGAAGATCGGGCGCTTCACCGCGATACCGTACGGGCCGTACATCTGCATGGGATGCCTCACGTGGATGTTCTGCGGGCAGCAGCTCGTCGACTGGTATGTGCACTTGCTCGCCCCTTAGCGCAAAACAGGTGAACCATGGTTGAGAGGCTGTTCGGACTGAAGGAGAGGGGGACGACCGTCCATGCGGAGGTCGTGGCCGGGATTACAGCCTTCATGACGATGGCGTACATCCTCGCCGTCAACCCGAGCATCCTCGCGGCTGCTGGCATCCCGAAGGGCGGGGTGTTTGTGGCAACGGCAGTTGCCGCCGTGGTGGGAACGCTTCTCATGGCGTTCCTGTCGAACTACCCGTTTGTCCTCGCTCCTGGCATGGGGCTCAACGCGTTTTTCGCCTTTGGCGTCGTTGTCGGAATGGGCTACAGCTGGCAGTTTGCGCTGCTGACGGTGTTCGTTGAAGGGCTTGTCTTCCTCGCGCTTTCGCTAACGCCGGTCCGCGAAGGAATTTTCAATTCTATACCAATGTCGCTGAAGCGCGCGGTTGCGGCAGGCATCGGGCTTTTCATCTGCTTTATCGCCCTCCAGACGGCGAAGATCGTCGTCAAGGACGATGCCACGTTTGTCGCGCTCGTGAACTTCAATCGTGTCGGCTTTCACACTCACGGAGTCACCGCGCTTCTTGCGCTCGTCGGGACGCTCCTGACCGGCGTCATGCTGGTCAAGAAGTGGAATGGTGCGATCTTGCTGGGAATCTTCGTGACATGGGCGCTCGGCATGCTCGCGCAGGCGTCGGGCGTCTACGTTCCCGATCCTGCAAATGGCTTCTTCTCCACATATCCGAGCTTCGCGATCGGCGACGTCGCAAATTCGTTCAAAGAGTTCGGCTCGACCATCGGCGCCTTGTTTAAGTCCGAAAGCTGGACGCACACGGTGAAGGGAGAGGTCATTGGCTCGGGTTGGTCGCTCGTGACGTCGCTCGACTTCTTCGTCGTGATGTTCGCGTTCTTCTTCATGGACCTCTTCGACACGCTTGGCACCTTGATCGGCGTGTCGGTGAAGGCGGGGTTCCTCGACAAGGACGGAAAGCTCCCCCGCATCACGGGCGCGCTTTGCGCGGACGCGGTCGCGACGTCCGTCGGCGCGGCCATCGGAACGTCGACCACGACGACCTACATGGAGTCCGCCGCCGGCGTCGCCGTTGGCGGCAGGACGGGGCTCACGGCCGTCACGGCGGCGTTCCTGTTCGCCATCTCGATCCTCCTCGCGCCGGTCTTCCTTGCCGTCCCACCGTTCGCCACGGCGCCTGCGCTCGTTGTCGTCGGCTACATGATGATCTCGTCCATCGCCGACATCGACTGGAAGGACGTCGGCGAGAGCGTGCCGGCGTTCATCACCCTTGCGGTGATGCCGTTCTCCTACTCGATTTCGGACGGCATCATGTTCGGCATAATTTCCTATACGGCGGTCAACGCGCTTGCGGGCAACTTCAGGCGAGTGCACTGGATCATGTACGTCCTCTCCGCGGTCTTCGTCGCCAAGTACGCGCTGATGTAGGAGAGGGGCTCGCAGGACGTTCAGAACGGGAAGGAATGAAATGAAAAGCCTGGACAAATACGTAAAGTCTATCCCCGACTTCCCAAAGCCGGGTGTCCTCTTCCGAGACGTCACGGGGATATTGGAGTCTCCGGACGGATTGCAGCTCACGCTCGACAAGGCCGTCGGCGTCCTCGCCGACGTGGAGTTCGACCTGGTGGCGGCGCCCGAGTCGCGCGGGTTCATCTTCGGCGCGGCGATTGCCGACCGCTTCAGGACGGCGTTCGTGCCGATACGGAAGCCCGGGAAGCTTCCGCG
>Ga0310786_10007663_pt1 | contig 14035 bp, 22 predicted proteins | sample AusTroGonzalo_MG_FD_203881 | JGI IMG/M metagenome (GOLD analysis project Ga0310786, IMG submission 203881) | Bovine rumen microbial communities from tropical cattle in Woodstock, Queensland, Australia - Gonzalo_03 (v2) (version 2) | ecosystem: Host-associated > Mammals > Digestive system >... | reverse complement strand
TAGCACTTTGCACTATAAAATCAACATTACCATTATTTATATATGCTCTTTGTTGCCAACCATTATAACCAAGTTCAAAAGATATATGATTAGTACCACTATAATTGCTCAACAAACAACCTCTATTAACTAAATTTGTAGGAGTATATTCTATTTCAAACTTAAATCCGTTATCAAAATCAGGTATAAATCCTGTATCTATATATTGAGTTCCACTATTCTTAATATAATCAACTCTTGTATATTCTCTTGGTAATACACTTGAATTATTAACATATCTAATTTCTAATTCATCATCATCATTAATACATAAATTACCAGCAACTACGGCTGATAAATCATCTAAAATATCTCTATAAAGATACCCTAAAGGAGTATTATCTTTTCCAACATAAGGGTCACTTTGGATTACCCTATTATAATTAACAAATGTATCACTAGCATTTGCAAATGTGATACCTAAATCATCACATATTTCACTTATAAAATCTCTTACAGTTATGGGAAATTCAACTGCATTTAACCCTTCATAATCCACCATTGACTTTCTTAATTGGTCATAACAAGTATAATTCCAAGTTTTTTTATCTTCATTATACTCTTTCTTAGTTACATAATAATATCCAAAATTTATCCATTCAATTTCATCATTAACTAATAATCCAAATTCATATTTAAAACGAGTATCTACATCTATATCTTCATCACTTTCAAAGTTCAAACCCTTCATAGTTGATTTCAATAATTCGGCATTTAATATAGGTTTAACTGAGAAGATGTTTTCAGCCCCAATATAAATCAAATTATCAAAGGTTATCTTACTATCTATTTGTCTACCAAACTCTTTAATTTCCCTCTTAAAATCACTTGTACGTGTTCTCATCTTTTGCTCCTTGCTATAAATGATATTGTAAATGATGAATTATTCCCAATACCATTATTTGTGAATTCCCAATCTCCTGTATATGTACTTAAATTTACAGTTGTTTTTTTGTTAGGGTCATAATAATGTAATGTTTGAGTTGTACTATCTAATATCTTTGATATATTTTCCATTTCAGTTTGGTTTAATTTTCTAAATGTTACGGTTACCTTAGGGAATATCCCTAATAAAGTACCACTCATAGTTCCTTTTAAGTTTCTTCCACTGTCATCGCTCCATAATTTTGGATACTGATACTTTGCATCTAAAATGTAATCCCCTAAATTTATAGTTGTACTTCCAACTGTTACACTTAAACTATTTGCATCTATAAACATAATATCACCTACCTATTCATTAAAAAAGCATTTTCATTACTTACTTGTGATGTTCTTCTTGCTATATCTCTTCCATCTAATTGAGTAATACTAGTTAAATTTATTACTACGTACTTTCCAATACTTTCTCCTAATATTTGCATTTGCTGTTCATCAGTTAGTGGGATGACTCCTTCACGGCCGGATTCACCTCCAACTGCTAAAGGTACTCCTCTACCAGGTAAATTAATGATACCACCTTTAGCCAATTTTGGTATTGTCGGTATTTTTCCAAAATCTATTGAGCCTTTAGATATTATCGTTTTACCAGCAATTTTTATATCTTTCCATTCTAACTTTAATTTACTATTAATAGAATTTATCGCTTTATTGACCATTTCAATAGCACCATTCATAGCATTTTTAAAAGCCTTAACTACAGCATCTTTTATATTTAATCCACTAAATGAACTTTGTATTTTACCCTTTATAGTATTAAATGGTGTTAATACTGTATTTATTACTGAATTAATACCGTTAACTAATCCTTTTATTATATTAACTCCCATATCAGCAAATACAGTTGATGGTGAATGGATACCAAAAATGTTTCTAACTGCATCTATAAATAAACCAAATGGTCCTAATAATGTTGCTATACCAGACTTTAATCCAATTTTCAATCCATCTATTATTGCTTGTGCTATAGTATTAAAATTTACTCTAAAGAAAGTTCCTAAAGGCCCCATTTTTAAAGTAAAATATTCTTTTAATCCTCTAATGAAATCGTCAACAATTTCTCCTGCACTTTTTTTATCTAATCCAAGTGCTTTTCCTATTCCCCCAAACACGGTCCAAGGTGCAAATGCGACTTGTAATCCTTTACCAATTCCATTAATTAATGCCTTAATGAACTTTTCTCCAGCATCTTCTCCATCACTTTCATCAATACCTAATCTTTGATATAATTTTTTCTTTATCATTTCTTGTACGGTTTCATTAACATCAATGGCCAACCACATACCATCCCATAAGAAATTAATTATTTTTTTGCCAACGTTAATCCACCAATCAGGGTCAGTTAATTTATCTAACACTTCATTCATCAATTTATCTAAATCTATTATCTTACTCAAATCAAAAGGTTCAGGACTACCTCCTCCACCACTAGCCGTTGTATTCTTTCCTAAGATGTTCATTTCATCAAATCCAGCAAGTGTTTTTTGTAGTTGTTTCGCTGACTTCACTCCACTTTGTAGGTTTTTCTTAGCCTCAGCAAATATATTTCTTCCTGTTAATTTATAGATTATAGTATTAACTATTTGAAGTAATTTTCCAAGCATATTAACTAACCACGTTATTATCGGTTCTAACGCAGTTGCCAAAGCAGTTCTTATATATTGTAAATTCACGGCAGTTTGTTTGTTAGTCTTTTCCAACTGAGCAGCAGCATTACTTAATAATCCATAGATACTTCTTATTCCCATCAATGCTAATCCCCATTTTGCGGTTTTGCTTATGACTCCGGTTAATGATTTCCCTACATTTTTAAAACTGAAACCATCTCCTCCGGTAATCCCAGGTCCTTTTCCTTCTTGAGCCATTTTATATTCTCTATATTTTTTTATCAACTCTTCAAGTTTTTTCGCTTCTTCATCTTTCTTTTGATTATTTTGTTCAATTTCTCTATCTAACAAATCATACTTTGACTTTATTTCATCCATCAAACTCGCTTTTTGTTCTTCAAGTTCAGTTATTTTTCTTCCTGTAAGCACATCGGCTGCACCCCCAACTTTATATGGATTGGCCTGTATTCTTTCCTGTTTTCTTTTTAATTCTTCTATTCTTTGGTCTAACTCTTCAATTTGTTCTCTTGCTTCTTTTGTATCTATTTCTAATTTGTTTTTTTCTTTTAAGAGTTTTTCTCCTTCTTTATCAAACTCTTTTAATGTATTTTCAGCATCCTTGATGGCCTCTTTGAATTTTTTGTCGTCAACTCCAATTCCAAAAGTTATCCATCCTGCTTTTTCTTCCATATTTACCTCCTTTTTATACCTGTTAATTTGTAAAATTTATCAACACTCTCTTGTTGCTTTTTACTAGGCTTATTTTCTTTTTCCTTCAAAGCATAAGTTTTCTTAGCCTTCATTAACTTCTTTTTGTCTTTTTCATCACTGACTTCACTCAAATCATAGGTTCTTATCTCTCTAACTCTATTTAATATACATTTATCAGTTAATCCGTTTAAATAGTTATAAAAGTCCCACCAATGAATATTTGTATTATTTAAGTCAATTCCATAATCACTCATAAAACTCGCTTTAATGAGGCTAAAATCCTGTTCAAAATCCATATCTACTTCATCATCATCATTATCCACTTCTTTTCCCATAGATATAAACTTAAATCCCACTTCTAATAATTCTTTAAAATTCTCTTTATCTTTAAGCCCTTCATCTCCATATAATAAATAAATGATTGCTAATGCCCTTTCATAATCCCCAATACTTTCATCTTTCGCTATAGAATTACATCTTAATATAACTCTAAAATCAGTATTTATCTTATATCTTTTGCCCTTTACTTCGGCATATTCAGGATTATTCTTCATCGTTCTTTATTACATTATCATCATTCATCTTATATTTATCTTTTATCTTCTTATCAGTATCTTCATAAACCTTCTCAAATATAGGAAGAATTGGTTGTAAAGCCTCAGCAATATCATCAAACATCTCTAAATAAGGCTTTCTTCCCATTATATTAAGTATCATTTGAGTTTTTCCTTCTCCTAGAAACATATCTAATACATCCATTTCTCTTTTGAAGAACTCATTTAATACTTTTATCTTTTCTTCTTGATTTCTACTTAATAATTTCTTGCCTTTTACATCTTCTCTTTTATCAATGATAACAAACTGATGCTCTACATAACTTACATTCTTTTTATGTTGTTCTATTAAATTTTGGTATCTTAGAGGTAATTCTATATCTTCTAAGTCAAACTCTAAGATTTCCCCTGTATCTTCCCCTTTATAATTCTTAATACCTATTCTTATTACATTATCTTTTTTTAACTGTATAAAATCTTCCATAGTTCTATACTCTCCTTTCAATTAATAAATTAATAAAAAAGTAGGAGTTTTACCTCCCACTTTTAAGGTTATTATAAACTTGTACTTTCGTGGAATGTTGGCTCACCGGTACTAGCATTAATTGTAACTGTTCCAACCTTAGGGTCCCCATTATAATATATACTATATTCAATAACAGGAGTTTCCCCTGTAGCATAACTTGTAATAATTACAGCACAATCATACATAGTTGCAGCATAACTTCCACCTGTTTCATCATATAAATCTATATCTAAAACGTGAGTATTTACTGCATCTCCAACACTCGCTTTTCTTCTTAATTCGTTTACATAATCATAAACATCATCACCATAATAACATTTTTGAGATACATCACCTTGAATTTGGTAACTTTCTAAAGTAGATGTAGCGTTTTTATGGATTATCCATTTTTCAGTTTCTACTTGAGGATTGTAACTTTGACCATAATCCGTGATGCCTACACCTATAATTTTCCAAGTAGGTGTACTCTCTGGACTTGTATCAAGGTATGATGCTATTTGTTCTCTAGTTACTTTCTTATAACTCATTGTATCCTCCTTTTTCTATAAACTAACTTTTCTATTTCTAAAATCTTCAATATATGTAACTTGGACTTGTATATCAAATACGGCAGTTTTGCCATCATCATTACTGACCATAGTTCCACAATCTAAACATTCTATACTTTCTATTCCATCTATATTTGGCAATATGCCTTCTTTATTATTGGAACTTATTATGTTCTCAAACTCTTCAAAAAAACCTATGTTTTCTAAACCATTGATTACATCTTGTGAGTATGATGTTCTACTTCTAAATGAGTAAACATCTCTATGCACTTCAATTCCTAATACCCACTTCTCAACTACACTTGATGTAGGTATTTTATCTATTGAATAGTTATTAATTCCATTATCCAACATATCAACATTTATTTGCTTACATTTATCATTTATGGTTTCTACTACATTAAATAAATATTCTCTTAACTTTTGTACTCTTAATGAATTAGTATCCATAATCAACCTCCATATTTTCTTGCTATTTCTTTGAGAATATTTTTTCTCTCAACATTTAACATCTTCTTATCCCAATAAGGCCCTGTTCCTGGAGTGGTATAATGCCACTTTTTCCCATTTTGACTTCCATAATACTGATACTTGGCATAACTACTTTTAAATGTTATTGTATCTTCAGTTTTTTGTATATGTTCCCTTAAATGAATTTTACTCAATCCACTATATGGTATATATCTATACATCTTCTTATATACTATGTTGGTCAAATCCTGTTGCATAGGACCTTTAGGCTGTATCCCTAAATCCACCATTATATCAGGGATTGGCTTTAATGATATACTCATTATTCACCACTTATGTGAATATGTGGTCTATTTCCAAAAGTATTATCTTTTATACTTACTATGTTATATTTTTCGTATTCATCCAAATCTTGCTGTCTTGTAATATCAATATTCAAATTATCTACTACAATTACATCCCCCATAGCAAAATTTTGTATGTTTGGACTCAGTTCATAACTTATTCTTACTTCTATTCTATCAGCACTACTATATCCTTTATCTACATTAGCATTTCTACTTTTAAAACACCATACATTGTTATAATTATATCTAATCCATTTCTCAATCTTAGTTTCATTATCTAAGACCTTATGATAAATAGTTATATTTGAATTACTTACCATCTACACCTCTATATAAATATGGTGTGCCATCATCAAGTTTACAATCAATTAAATATGTTCTTACTATATCTTTAATTAAATTATTTTTGGCACTTGTAGTATCATTACTGATGGTTCCATAACTATAACTATATCCATCAATACTTTCACTAGCCAAAGCCCTGCTTTGTTCTTCCAAACTCTTATATGAATTTAAAAATCCTATAAGTTTGTAATCACACATTTTAACTTCATCAACTTGTGTGGCCAGACTCTTCAATCTTCCTAATGTATATTTATCAATATATTGTCTTGCTTCAAATTCCAATATTTTAAAAGGCATTTGGTCTAAAGTGCCACCTAGTTGTTTGTATTCTTGAAATTTTAGGTATCCTTCACTTAATTCCATAAATGCCTCCTTTATTTATTATAGACTTGGATTTCCTGTAACAGCGAATTTTGCAACTACTACTTTACTTTCATCAGTTAAGGCAGCAATATAATGTTCATCTACTGAAATATCAGTTGTTCTAGTTAATGTATGTCTTTCAGTTTCAACATTAGCCCCTCTCTTTAAGAAAATTGTAACTGCTGCTAATTCATCAATACCAGTTTGACTTTCAGCCTTTAGTTGAACAATTGGATTAAGATAATAAGTTCCTTCAGCATTAACAGCCTTTCTACTAGGTACTATTCTAGTATTTGCTATCATACCAATTTCACCCTTAACCATTACATTCATATTGTATTTGTCATTACTGATAAAATTAGCATCTTTTCTTAAAGCAGTAACTTGATGAGGGTGGATAAACATAACTTTATCTACATTCTCTTCTTCATTGAATAAATCAATAGCATTTACTACTTCATCATAAGAAATACCATCTTCATCTCCATTATAAACCATTTGTGCTTTCTTTAATTCATCCATTACATCATTATCAATTTTACTAGCAATAGATTTTCCTAATTGGTTATTAGTTTCTCCTACTGGATTTCCATATCCACTTAGGATTGCTTCATCAGTTAATGTTACAGCCTTCATAGCCTTTTTGATTGAATATTCATCAGTATCAGTTTCTAGTTTTGTAACTCCTGCTGATACACCTTCTGCTACATCTTCAGCATCACCAATATATTTATATCTTGGTATTGTGATTGTACTACCAGGTTGTCCTTGTAAAGTATAATCAAGTTTAGCAAATGGAGTAGCCACAATTGCTTTTTCAATTTTAGCACTAATCATTGGTGCCATTACTTCAGGGTCTACCATTTGTTCTAAATAAGTAGTTCCGGAAGCAAATAATTGAATGTTAAGTTTCATTCTTCTTCTCTCCTTTTCTATTCATTATATTTTGCGAATAACTCAGGATTATTTTGTTTGAATTCTACTCTTTCCTTATATCCCATCTTATCAAAATCAGCCTTAGTAATATTTCCAACATCTACGTTATCATCTACACCCGGCATATCACTAACACTAGGATTAGGATTAGTAAAAATATCACTCTTATCCTTTGTTATTTCTTCAAGTAAATCTTTTGCTGACTTACCTTTATTTGCACTATCTTTAAGTGCATCCTTGATTTCATTAATAATACTATTTTTAGTATATTCATTAATGAAAGTCTTTTTACCTAGAGCATCATTAATATTTTTCGTTAATATTTCATCATCCTCTTTGGCTTTTTTTAGGGCTTCTTCTTCCTTAATTCTCTTATCTAATTCTTCAAATTTAGTCTTCCAATCACCCTTTGAATTTTCTCTTAGGTTTTCAAGTTCTCCTTTTAACCTTTGGATTTCTTCCTTATCCCTAGTTACTGACTTACCATATTCAGCCATTATAGTATCAATGGTTTCATCATCAAACTCTAATCCTCTTAAAAATTCTCTCATAATTAATATTCCTCTCCTTACATTTTTTTTCGTGGTCAAGTCCACGCCGTGATAGAAAATATTTCTATACCATATCGTTGGTATTCACGCAATTCAAGTATAGCACATAAAAAAAAGGATGTCAAATGGCATCCATATTAATTTTATCAATTAATCTATTGGTGTACTCCAACTGATAGGCAATCCTGCCTCTCTAAGTAATTGATTTGTTTTTCTTCTCTTTTCTAAGACCTTTTTTTCATCTTCAGTTAATTCTACATCTTCTTCTTTAATTTTACCACAAGCAATCAAATCAATTATATTTGACCTTGACATAGTTGAATTATCTTTTTCTTTCATTTCTCTCCCCTCTCTTTTTTGAACTCTTTAATTCTCTCATCATAAAAATCAGCATAATCATCCCAATTATATTTTGCTTTCTCTAAAAATGCGAGATACTCTTTATTATAACTAGGTTTGATATTTTGGTCAATACTTTTTCCATTTCCACCTTCGGCTATTAATTTTGGTGTTTTATCACTCATATCATATAACTTTATACTATCAAATTCTTTTGATACCTTAGGTAATAATTGACTCACTTTAGCGTGAGTTTTAACAACCTCATCACCACTTACCAATCTAGGAGATATACCTTTTTTAATCATACGCATATATCTTTCCCAATTTCTTTCTAATCCCTCTTCAACTGATACAGTACCATAATTAGCAATTACTTTATATCCTTTGGCTTTTGCATCTCTTATCTTTTTTAATAATCCTTCTTCACCACCATCACCGGTTCCATCTAACATAACATTATATCCATTTTCTTGAGCGATAGCAGTTATTCTCTTAACTAAAGCACTACTTTCTCCGTGAAGGTATCCAGCACTTCCTTCATCTTTTGGGTCTAATCCTAATCTTTTCTTTAAATCATCAGCATCAAGTTTTATCATATTACCTTTAAATAATGTAATATCATTTTTTGCATCAGCAACGTATGACTCAAAATCTTTACCATAATATTCTCCGGTATTATTAACAAATGTACTCTTTCCTGTTCCTGCTCCTCCACCTGTCATATAATACAATTTTTCTTCTCCATCAGGTACAGGAGTCTTTCCTTCAAAATAACTATTAATAATTTCTTGATGTAATTTTTCTCTTTCAGGGCTTAGATTTCCATTTTCATCAATATATTCGTTAAGACTCACATTTAACTTTTCCCCTGTCTTTTTATCGTATCTATCATCATTATCAACAAAATTAGTAGTAGGCATTTTCCTAATTGACTTATCTAGGTTTTCTCTTATCTTCTCATCATTGTATCTCTTAGAATATTCTTTATCTAATCTTTCCCAATCAGTACTATTTTCGGTCATAGCATCTATAGTATCAGGTTTATCTTTTGCTCTTTTATATAACTTATATTCTTCTTCTTTTCTTCTTAATTCATCTTTCTCTTTTTTCTTTTTAACATATTCTTTTACTTTATTTTTTATTCTTGTATTTTTGAATTTGCCACTTTCTCTCATAGCATCATCCAAATCTTGACCATTTCGTATAAAGATATGTTTCCCACCTATAGTCCTCCAAACTCCTTTTTCATCATTAAACTTTGCCATTTACATCACCTACTTACTTTTCTTAAAAGACTTAATCCATATTTTACCATATAGATTGTCGGTCCAACTGATTAGTTTATCAATTTCTTCATCATTCATTTGTTTAAGCAATTTTTCTTTTTCTTTTTTAGTACCACTTCCACCTTCTCTACTACATAAACTTTTGTATTCATCTACCTTAGTCATTTTTGCCATATTAATTACAACCTCCTTCCTCTTCCACCGGTTCTAATTTCATCAGCATTAGCCCAATCCCATATACTTATTTGGTTATATTTTTGAGCCAACTTTATAGCCTTTTCTCTATCTCCAACATTAAAACTTATTTCAGGAGTTCCTTCAAATTTTCCGGCACATATCTTACCATCACTACTTTCTTTTAAGAACTCTTTACATAATTTGTAATAAGTATCATTATCATAATCATCACCTATTTGGCTGAATGTAACTTGGAAACCACTATCATAACTGATAGGTTTTAATGTTTCCATATCATAAGTACCACTATCATAGTCATCTTTACTTAATCTACTGATAATAGCATCGTGTCTTTGTTTCATCTTCTCATATAAAGGTATAATTCTTTGTTCATCTCTTCTTTTTCTTTCTTCTTCTACAACATCATCTCTCAATCTTTTATACTTTTGTATTAACTCTTTTCTTGCTGTAGAACTCATACCTGCTGATGCTGACTCATCTCCATTATCATCATCCATACTCCTATCATTCTTACTGACCGGTTTATAACTTCTAAATTTACCACTTTTTTGCATAGCATCTTTCAAGTCTTGACCATTCTTAATAAAGACCTTTCTACCACCTATTGTTCTCCAAACTCCATCTTCTTCTTTTTTAGCCATTGTTGTTACCTCCAAATACATTATATCATTTTTTTGGTAATAATTGAACAGGCCTTTTATTTTGCATCTCTATCTTCTTCTAAATTTAGGTTTTTAGCAAATGTCCTTCCACTTTCTAAAACTCCATATATATATTTATCATCTTTATCAAGGTTTACATTCCACTCAATCACTTTGTCTTGATTATCAAATTCAACTTCATCTAATAATCTCAAACACTTTTCCATTAACTCATCATTCATTATATTTCTATCTTCCCTTCTTTGAATAACTTCTTGATTAAGTCATCACCTAGACCATTTTGTTTGAAGAACTCTTTTTGATGTCTTGTTGTAGTAGGAGTTTTAGTTCTACCATCAACATCATAAGGAACAATCTCAAAAATAGTTTTATCTTCATACTCATTAATTTTAGCAACTAGAGTTTTATATGAATATAATTTATATTCAACTCTATCATCATAAATATCCTTAGTGACCATAGCCTTTCCATAGAAACTTTGACAACTATCAAATCTACATCCTAATTCCCAACTATCCATAATTTCACCTCCTATCCTATTCTTACTAATCCACCAATGTTTGGCTTAATAGCAACACTACCATATTCACTGCAAAAATCATCATCTAAATTCTTTACATAAGCGAATGTGTATCCTTCTTTTAAATCTTCTTTATCTTCCTTCCATTCACTTTCATCAGTACTTACAAATAGTATTGTATAACATTCACCAAACTCAAATATATTATGAATTAAATGATATACCTTATATCCGGTTTCTTCTTCAAATTTGCTTATTATCTCTTTTTCTTTATCATTACATTCATATAATGCTCCAGGTCCTTCACTTTCCCAAATTATATCTTTCTTGTAAGCATTAATACATTGAGGCGACATATTCAAAATTTTCATTCTTCTATATCCCTCTAACCACATCTTATCTTTCTTTTCCATTATCTCACCTCCTTTACTGCATCTATTAATTCCATTAGAAACCATTCTTTCCAAAAACAATTAACTGCCTCTTTCTTAATGTCTATTTCCTTATATTCACCATCTCTAATCCAATCTTCAATTTGCCACCAACAAACATAATTTCTTATTTCTCTTCCGGTTTTTGTTGATATTTCATACCATTCATTTTTTCTTTCATCTTTTCTTAGCAAATGAGCAATATGTCCACTCTTTCTTGGCTTTCTACTGATGACCACCATCAATCTTCCACTATCATACATATTTTTTAACCATTGACTATTAAACATAACTGACCTCCTATCCATATATTTGACTACTCATTGTTTGACCTATCTTCTTGCCTTCTTCATAAGCCTCAGGGTATTTTTCAACTAATTCTTTGTAATTATCTTGTATCTTACAATAAGTATCAATATCCATTTCTATCATATCCATAGCCCAACGTGCTTCAGTAATCATATTGTACATTCCACTAAATTGAACAGCAACATATTTTTTGAAATCTAATTCACTGACCATTATCATTTCACCTCCTTAAAACCAAAACTATCAACATAATATTTCTTTTCATCAATCTCAATAATATCGCTAACACTGATGCTTCTCATAAATTCATCATTACATACGGCTTGAATAAAACCTCTATTACCTAAATCAAATATACTTTCAAGCACTCTCCAATCAGGCTCATATACCTCCTTATAAAATTCAGCAACAACATCATAATCATAAATATCAAATCCGTGGTCAACAGCAAAATCATAGTTCATAAATCTATAATCGCTATTATCGGTTTGATATATCTTGATATGTTTCTTTTCCATATCTAACACTCCTTTCGTAAGTACCTATCCCTCCCACTTACGCTTTAATTATATCAGTTTTAATTAACAATGTCAACAATTTTTTAAAAGAATTTTTAATTTTTTAATCAAAATAAAAGAGTTATTATTCAATTATCTTAACAACTCCATTATCTTGCAAATACTCAGCCCTAAATCTATCTACTTGTATTTCTTCTCCAATTTCAATAGTTCTATTCAACATCATATCATCATATCTTTTTACACACCTAACTTTTACATCCTTTTCTAAATCCTCTTTATAATGAGATGGTGTTTTCACTATTAACTTGTCATAACTATCTTTTAACCTTTTAAATTCAAACTTAGGTATATCCATAATCCTATCTACTACACTATCTATATTACTACAATCAAAATCTAATATATAAGCATTGACTCCATCTTTAACTCCTATTTCATCTAAATAAGGCAAAGGTGTTACAATTACAGGTTTATTTCTATATAACATCTCATTAATAGAATAACTACAAGCCTCAGTGTCACTTAACTGAACTAAATAATCAGCCTTATCCATCCAACATCCTATGTCTAATCTTGGCTTCATATATACAACATTAGGACTATTTATCTCTTTCTTATCATTAGTAAAAACTAACCATAGATATTTAATACCTCTGTCATCTAATGCTTTTGCTAATTTTATCATTCTATCTTTTCCTTTTACAGGACTTAATCTAGTACCACTAATTAATATCAATGATTTCTCATCTTCTATACTTAAAGGATTATACCCTAACATTACATTATCTAATCCAGTTATTCTCTTAAAACTTTCAACTATATGTTTAGTTATACCTATATATTTTTTAATTCTTTCGTGAGTTGGTGGTTTCCACTTATATGCAGGATTTTCATAATCTCCGTGTATTACTTGATATATATCTGCTCCATCATCTATGTAATCAATAATACTTACATCATAATTTATAATTGCTGTCTTACATTTTATTTTTTCATTTGTATGCCTATAAACTTTACAATATTTTCTCATCCTTCTAACTTGATTAATATTTGCTGTTTTACATACCACGGCTATATCATAATCTTTGAACTTTTTTACCAATTCCCAAGTAAATGTTTCAACTCCTCCAAGTTCGCTCAAATCTCTAATGTAAAATATATTGTCGTGTTCTATCATTTCTACCAACTCCCATTAAAACTATGCCAAGTATATCCTTCTCCCTTAGTAAAGAAATAACTTCTTGGATATATTTTAAAATGCTCAATTTCTTGTATTACATTTCTTTCTCTATCTACTCCTAAAATTCCTAATACATTACTCATTATGCAAGTACTTGTTTCTTGATACTTAATATAATCTGTCCATATATCATACATCTTAAAATCTTTTGTATCATAATAATCTAACATCATCTTAATTACAGGATTACCTTTTACACATCCCATAGTCGCACATACAGGATAATGTATATCTTCAAATCCAGTAAATCCTTCATCATCTAAAAACTCATCTAATGGCTTATATACTTCTACATCAGTATCCATATATATTCCACCTTCTTCATATAATATCTTTAATCTTGCTACATCACTAGCAAATGCCCATTTTTTGCTATCATAAGCCTGTTTGCAAAATCTATTGCAATTTACATCAAAATTATCTTCATTCCATTCTATAATCTCATAATCAGGCATATACTTTTTCCAAGTTTCTATACAATACTTGGTTCTTTCATCTTTTTCTCCTCTACCAAACCATACATAATGTATCTTCTTAGGTATCTTGCTCATCCTTATAATCACCCAAATAAAGTAAAGCAAAAAAAGAA
>Ga0310786_10007662_pt1 | contig 14035 bp, 16 predicted proteins | sample AusTroGonzalo_MG_FD_203881 | JGI IMG/M metagenome (GOLD analysis project Ga0310786, IMG submission 203881) | Bovine rumen microbial communities from tropical cattle in Woodstock, Queensland, Australia - Gonzalo_03 (v2) (version 2) | ecosystem: Host-associated > Mammals > Digestive system >... | reverse complement strand
CTTAATGTTTCCGTTGCCGTCCCGGACGCTGGTCTCCTGTATTCGAAGAGTCCGTCCCTGTTGATAATTCCAAACATTCCATTGATCTGGCACACGGATTTTATAACTGGCAGCGCCTGCAGGCTTGACGGACTGTACTGTTTTTCAATGATTATGTTGTCGTTTGGCAGCGAGGTTGCCACCTGTGTAATTCCCAGGTGTTCGAACATCCTGTCCCGGAACGACCTGATCGTCATGGGAAAAGCGAGGCCGTTGTACCAATCCGCAATGTCGCTTTGTCCGGCTGTATAAAGCTCATCAAACGCGCTGATGGCCTTATAGTTTTTGTTTGATTCCATCTGAGCAGAATCCACAATGCCCGTAAAAAGCGCTATTTCCTGCGTATTTCCGCTTGTAATGTAGACCTGAACCTTTTTGTTCTTTAGGTCGTCAGAAATGCCGTGTAAGCGAATTTGGAACTGTGAGGCGATACATCCGACAAACTCTATGTTTTCGCTATCTGAAACCGCCTCTTTGAGCGTCATGCTCTCCTTGACGATAGATTTTGCGGGAACGGTCAAATCCAAGTCGGGGAAATATATCCGCAGGCTGTTTTGTCCCCGTCCGCTTTTGTATGCGTTTTTTGTAGCATTGTTAACCTGCATTTTGATCGCTCCTTAATACTCTATCAATGCAAACCTCATCGCGTCGTACTCAATGCTTTCGCCGTCAGCCATGTAGATCGTAAACTCAGGATCCGGCATGTAGAAATTTCCAGTGTAATACCTGTCCCATTCCGGAACGTACACTTCGCATTGCGCCTTGCGCTCCGGTCCCTCACCCCAAGCATTTCGGAATATGGTCAAAAGGTCCTGCAGAAACGCATTCGTCGAATGCTGGAAATTCCACTCGATCTTGATTTCCGAGTGTTCAAGGACTGTTCTTTGGAGCACGCCATGTTCATCCTGATAGCTATCCAAATCCTGCGTGTTCACTTTGATCTTGCATGACTTGTGTTGCATGTATCTGTGCGGAACCGTCGTTCCGTTTATTTTTAACAAATAGCCTGAATAAGCCATGGTTCACCTCGTTCCCGCATAAAAGAAAGACGCCTGCCAAGAGCGGCAAGCGTCCCATTATCAACCAAAAGCTGGTCTTCCGTTTCTTCTTTCGTAATCCTTGGATTCCTTTTGAACAACCTTGAATATGCCGTTGGGATCCCCTTCTACCTGAATGTTTACGTTTGTGGTGTCCTTTCTCTCCGAAAGCGCGCGAGACATTCCGCGATAAGCCGCTTCCTCAATGCCTTCCGCAATTTGATCGTTGTTGGCAACTGCCGTCTGCCCGTTCGCAAACCTGCCAACAAGCTCTCCGTGATTCGCCATGAACAGACCATCCTCGGGGTAACCGCCCGTCGAGTAGGTCGGGATGTTGCCAAGGCTTATGCCTGTCGGCGCGCCGTTGATTTCAAACGCACCGTTTAGCGAATTGGTGATGTTCTTGACGATCTCGTTGATCTTGTTGTAGAGCGCTCCTTCAAGACTTTCAATGCCGTCGATCAGTCCCTGCGACGCTTCCTTGCCAATCTCCATCATGGATCCAGGGAGCGCCGAAAAGGCGTTCAGTATAACTTCGATATAATACTTTACGATCTCGAGCGTACCGCCGGTGTTTTCCTCAATGCCAAGGCCGTAACCTTCCACGGCGTCCTTACCGAGGGCTTCCGTTACTTTCGACGGTGAATGGGAATCCTGCGCCTCGGCGATTGCTTCCGCCACGATGTTCGCGAGATCCTCAGCGTAACCACCTACAAAAGCAATTCCTTGCTGGTCTTTTAGTCCTTCGCAATATCCTGCCACGGCGTCTCGTCCATGACCTTTCATGGATTCACTGATCTTTCCCATCTCGGTATCAATAATTTCTCTGTATTCATCCATGTTCAAACGCTGGGTTTTCGCGTCGTACTTAATTATAAGACTGTCCGACATTTTGTCGGCAGCGGCAGCCGCCCATCCAGCTCCAGACACACCTAATTCATTGAACGATTTCTCGATTTCGCCAGAAATTGTAAGTAATCCAATATTGTACTTCTTCAGGGCGTCCCTCATGTCAGTATCTTTGTAATTAAGTGCCTTATAGAGCCAACCCGCATTGTCAAATTCTTCGCTGGCGTTGTCTAATACTTCTTTTGTCTTGTATAGCAGATCCGCCTGAATGATGTCCGTAAGTTCCATGGCTTTTGTCGCCACGTCAGACTTTAAGAGATCGAGAGCCTGTGGCAAAGCGTCCATCTGTGACTTGTAATATTCCGCGCTTTCCGTGTCGCCCATGACCAATGCCTTGGTATAGAGTTCATTGAAAGAATTGTTGATTGCTGAAACGGCGTCTTCCAAATCTTTGTCTGCATTCTTAACGGCGTCCGTGATGGTCTTCAGAACCTCGTTAAGCTTTTCTTGATCAACGTTGCCTTCGGCGTCAAACAGATCCTCGTAGTTGATGTGAATCTGCGATAATACTAGGTCGTAATTCGTTACCGCTTTAGTTACGTCATCAAGGCTTGCCGTTAATTTCGCGTATTCTTCCCGATATTGAGCATACTCAGGCGTTCCAGGTTCCGTGCTTGCCATAAGCGCGCTCAACTCACTCATCCTCTGCTCGTACTGCGACTGGAATTGCAATACGCTCTCCAGAATGCCTTCCGTTTCAAGTCCAACCCTTTCGTAAGCCGTTCTCATAGCTCCGTTCTCGCCAAACGCCGCAAACAGAGTATCCACGACAATGCCAAGCTTTTCTTGGGCAGCCGTAGCTAGCTCGCCAAACAGCCGTTCAAGTTCGGTCTTGCCTTCTTCCACGGACATTACTCCGGCCTCCATGGCGGTTTCGATCTTCTCGATTTCCATCCAAACGGCCTGAATGTTTTTCTCCGCCTGATCCATTTCCGAAGATTTCTCCGTAATGGAAGTGAATCCTTCCGTGATGGAACCAATGGCCTGTGCATACTGAGCAGTGATTTCGCTCAACGCCACGCCGCCGGGATAGCAAAGCGCATTATGAATCGCATTTCCAACCACCTCCGCGTGGATGTCGTTCATGGCATTGTTAATGCCAACTATGGCCGCCACAACCGCAGTTATTGCCGCCACAACGATCCCGACTGGGCCAAACGCCACGTACAATGCAGTAGCCGCAGCTCCCGCTCCAACCGCGATTTTTGCAAGGGAAGCGACAAAGTGATCGGATCCCTTAGCAAGGTCATAAAATCCGTCCTTTAGCAACAGAAACTCAGCCGATACGGCAATCACTCCGATCATGCCCTTTTGCACGCCGGTAAGGTTGTTTCTGATGTTGTCAATGCCTTTCGAAATGTCCGTAAAATGACCAGTAACATTTCGATACATAAGTTCAAGTCTTACGGCTTTTACGACCGCACCAATTTTAGACGCAAGTTTTGTCAATCCAGATAATATCTTGCCGGAAGTCATCAGCGATAGAATTTTCGGTATCTTCGTGAGCGTGATAAGGAAAGTTTCGATTGGGGCGGTCGAGAACATCCCAAGCCAGAAATCGACGGAGGCGTTCAGCGCGCTTCCGATCACTTTTCCAACGGACTTGAATACTGCCACCCAATCAATGCCGGCAATAAACTTGCCTACCCTCTGCCCTACTGCCACCCAGTCTACGCCGTCAATGGCGTCCGCGATAAAATTGAAAATTCCGGCAACAAGCATGGAAGTGTCATATCCGGCTGCGCCAAAATCACCAAGAACAAAATCCTGTATGATGTTCCTTAAGGGCTCAAACGACTTGTAAATCTTTTCCGAAATCCACTGAGCCTTGTTCTGCATTCTGTCGAAGGCAGCGTTCCACGCCTGTTCGTATTCAGAAAGCGCGTCAAGGATCGCCGCGTCGAGAATTTCATTTCCGCCGCTCAAGGACACACCGCTTCCGCTGTCATCCTTGGTCGTGATGTTGTTAATCTCGTGCCATCCCTGCAAAGTCTTTTTGAGCTTCTTTGCAGCCGCGTCCGCTCCGCTAATGCCGTCTTCGAGATCGTCTGCTCCCTCCACAAGGTCAGACATCTCGTCACTCATGCCGCCCATGGAAGAGTTGATTGAGTCGAATTTTATACCAAGCAGGGACCCAATCCAAGTGAACAGTCTCTGCGCCGCGATGGCCAGACCATTCATTAAGGGCAACACCCTTTGAAGCACGGGAATGAAAAGATTGCCAAAGGCGCGGGCACAGTTCCCGGCATTTTGCTGAAGCAATCTCAGCTGGTTCGACGGAGACTCAATGGTGTTCGCCAAGTCACCCCACGCCACCTTGGACTGATCCAAAATAGCCAGCAGTCGCAGCTGGGCCTTGGTTGCCTGATTCATCTCAGAAACCTTTTGCTCGATTCCGTGCTTGTACGCATACTCCTGCAAGGTCGCGTTTGTAATGTCAATGCCGAGCGATCTCACGGCCCTGCTCTGTCCGGCAAGCGCGGAAGCCATCTTCTCCCATGCCTGATCAAAGGAAATGTTACGTAAGGACGCCCAGTCTCCGCCAAGCATGGTAAGTGCTTTCGAGAAATTCAGCGCGGATTCAGCCGATACCCCGATGGACTTAGACACCTGCGCAAAGGTCGCCTGATACTGCATGACCTTCGTGGGATCCATGCCAAGGTTTTTAAGACCCGTGTAAGTCGCGTTACCGTTGGCGTCCACGGAATATCCGGTCATTTTCTGCGTCAGTGCCTTGGCGCGATCGGAAAACGAGGAAGCATATGCCTCGGCTGACTTCGTGCCCGCCTCTTCCCACTCGTCTACGGCTTTCTCTCCTATGTTCCGCATGGTGACCTCAAAATAGTTCACGGTCTCCAGGAAATCCATGGAGGATGACGCTGCCTTATACAGTGCGGTAAATGCCCTTTTTGCCCAGAAATAATTGGCGTACAGCGTACCGAACGCCGACGCAAGACTCAGTGTCTTTTTCGCCGCCTTCTGCGTGGAATCGCCAAGGTTGTTCACGGCAGTTCCTACGCTTTTGGCGGCGGATCCCGCCTTGCTTCCCTGAGAGGCTAAGTTCGCAAGGGAGCGTGTCATCTCGATCACGTTTCTTGAAACGACGGGAGCGTTTGCCATGGCCGTCATAAAGCTGGTCATGGCGCTTGCGAGCTGAGGAAGGTTTGCGATGGCCCTCGACACGCCTACTCCGCCAAGCTTGGATATGCTCTTCGCAACTTCCGCAACCTGAGTGCTGCCCGCGGACACGCCGCTGAGACTGCTGATCGCCCTTGCCATGTTAGACATGGCGGAAGAAGCGCTGTATATTTGCTGTGGATTTAAGGAATACAGACTTGTCACGCTTTTTACGAGCCTGTTGAAGTCCGTTTTTCTGACGTTGCTTAATTCCGCAGACGCACGGGAAAACCTTGAAATGCCGCTTGCAAGACCATTCAGACCGCCGCCCGAGTTAATGCTCATAAGTGATCCGGCAACGGAATTCAGATAACCTGCCATCTTCTTTAATTGGTTATTCGCTTTTGTTGCTTCGGATTCTACCCTTACGTCAAGTCTGTCAAGCTCAGCGCCCATTACATCTCACCACCTATCTATGATTGCGCGGACGTTCCTGACGTTCAGGCAAAAGAAAAGCACCTGCCAATCCGGCAAGTGCTTAACGATGTTTTCCAAGTATTTTTGAGATCAAACTCATTTTATAGCCTTCATCCTTTGGATAAAGACCGGTTGCGAGCCGCTCCTCTCTGGAAAAAGGATAGAGCACGGCTCCTTTTTTGTTGCTTCCGCTGGTCAACATGGATCTTGTCTCACGCACCTTCATCGGCGTTTCACCGCTTCTGTGCATTCCGCAATACGGGCAATATTCCTTGTCGCCAATGTTTTCGTCACATCCGTAGCAAAACCAATCGCTCATGCAGTCATCCTCCTTTCCTGATTTGATTGTATCATAAATCAGAGAAAAAGGAAAGACGCGTCACGATTTTTTTGACGCCTCAAAATTACCCATCATCAGCTGAAGTCTTGCGAGAAGTTTTTCCTGCTCCTGCTTCTTTTCCTCTGCCGTGAGTTCTCTTTCCGGCTCATTTTCGGCTTTCAAATCCTTGTCCTGCATAATTGGCTTGTCGAAGTATTCCAGCTTCGATTTTGAGCTGACCGCCTTGCCAACCGTAACGCCAACGGCTCTCATGACGTAGATACCCATCGTCCACATCTCTTCGTCTAGCATTTTTCGCCGAAGTCTCATGCCTTCCTGAATCAGCATGAGTTTTCTTGGGTTCAAGTGCAAAAATTGATCATGCGATACGCCAAATGCCGTGGCGCGAACAAAATACGTTTCCCAAATTACTTTTTGCCAGTCGATTTCCTGAGGTGATCGGTCGGGTTCTTGGGAGCCTTCTTCGTCTCCTTCTTTGCCTCTGCCTCCATCTGGCTCACCATCTCCTTGATCCCGGTCAAGTCGAAAAAACCGTCCTCCTCCATCTGCGTTTTGAGCAGCTGATAAATTCCATTGAAACTGATTTTGTTTTCCCTCATGTACGCCTTCATGAGGTTTTCAGCCTGTTCCGCGGTGATTTCTGGCTGATGTTCCTTAAGCCCTGCGTAAAAGGCCATTTTGCTGATCGCCGGAAGGTCTCCCACCATCTCCGCCGTTCCGTTAATCACGGCATTCATCATGTTCTTTTCGTCGGGATCACTAAAGAAGTACGCGCCTGACACGACTTTGAAAAGTGCCTGCACAAGTCCCTTTTCCTCCGCCGCCGCAAAGGTAAATTCAAGATCATATTTCTCGCTGCCAATGGTAATCGTTTGCATATTATTTCCTCCCAAATAGTCAAAAGGGGAGATTTCTCTCCCCTTAATTATTTGCTGAACGTTCTCAATCAATCTTCATTAGGTTCGTCTTCATGATCGTCTTCGTCTTCCTCAGCTTCCTAGGCTGCAGGCTCGATTGCAGTATCAAGGCCCTTGTACTCATTGATCGTAAGCGCAAGGTTTAACTCAGCCGCGGCGCCCACGCCAGCTTCGGGCATGGGAATGTTTCCGGGCTCTGCAACCACGTAAAACGAATTCGCGAGATCGGGGAACCAAACTACGAACCAGGTTGCCTTACCGTCGGCCTTAGCGGCAGCGTAAGCACTTCTCATGGAATTGAGCGCGGTTACAACTGCGTCGCTCAGACCAAAGGTCAGGTTCCAGTTGCCGCCGGTGTCCTGCAAGCCAAGCGCATACTGCTTGATCTTGTCTTCAAGGGCCGTCACGTCGATGTTGTCGATAGACAGGTCGATTCCACCTACGCTCTTGCAACGCTTAAGCCAGGTGAATGCTGCGGGCTTGGTGCCTGCGGTCGTTTCAACGGCATAGCCAACTTTTACGCCAATAGTGGTTAAATCCATTTTCTACTCCTCCTTGTTCTTATTGTTCCAAAACGGAAAGTTCGTCACCAGCGCCAAACGTGCGCCGGTATCTTGCAATCCACCTAGATACTTCCTTGGTGTCGTTGTCGATTTTTATGGGTTGAAAAATGCACTGAAAGCCATACGAAAGCATGATCTCCTTCGCACGGACGCTGACTTGCTGACAGGTAGCGTCATCATAATTGTCGCAGTATACCGTGACGGTGACGACTGGAGTTTGCGTCCCTTCGTGGTTAGACAGGTCATAATTCCCGCCGGTGTTGTCCGTAAGCGCCAAATCGGTATACGGATAACTTCGGTTTTTAGGGATCGATCCGCGTCCAACCGCCGAGGCGTCACCCATTCTGGCCTTGAAAACCGTATATAATTGATTCCAGTCGAATCCAGCCATGGCCTACGCCTCCTTAAACACTTCCCTCGCAATGGGCAAAACCTCGTCTCGCAGTTTCTTCGCTGCATTGTAAAGCGGCATTCGCGGCTTTACGCCAGACGAGTGATTCCAATTCCCGTCCAAATCCATCCAATACCAAACAGGCTCGGTGCCGTGCGTGCCTCCCGGAAAAGTTCCGGTTCCGACGCCAGGTATCTCAGCCGGGTTTTGAGCATTGAGTCCGGATCCGAACTCAATCATGAGACTTGGCGAAACCTCTGCGGTCTTGATCCCCTCCTTGGTCTGCCACTCCTCAGTAATTTTCTCGGCGTCCTCCATGAAAAAGACGGCTTTGCAACCGTATTGCTCCGGAGAAATCTCCGTCCCGACGCGGATATACCTTCCGAAACTGCTCGAGGCAATTTCTGCCTTTGTGATCTCCGCTCCCCGCTCCGCGAGCCTGCGGCTAAGTTCTTTGCATTTTTCGTTTAATCGTCTTTGGTATGCTTCAAGTTCCCTTATCGCCGCCTTAACCTCCGACACGCTCAGTCCGAACGATATAACCATGGCGTCAACCGTCCTTTCCTCGCCTACGGAGGGCGTATACGGCTTCATTGAGCGATATTGCCACCGCCGCGACCTCGTAATCAGCGGTCGCCTCGTTTACGGATCCGTCCTGCCTGTATCCAGGCGTCGTTTCGAACCATATAAGCGAGGTTTCCGAGATCGGAAGATCCAGATCCGAAGTCGAAAAAGTTTTGGTGTACTTAAGTTCAGCGCCAAACACTTCCGTCACGGATTTGCCTTTCGAGGCAGACATATTCACCTGGATTGGCACGGGTGAGTTGTATCCAGCCCTCTCCGCCTTGATCCGAGGAATCTGCACGTCGTCCACGATATCGTAGATTACATTCCCTTGCCCGTCAGTCTCATAAACCGTGACACAATCGCTGTAAGTGGCATACCACACTGTTCTTTTGTTCTTGTTAAGCGAACGCATATCCACGCCCCCTATCCACAGTAAGCAAAAACACCGATCAGACAATCATTCCTGTCCTTCCAAGTTCTGCTGATTCCATTCTCGGAATGCCCTGCTTGCCCCTCGACGCCGATCTGATTAAAGTCATACAGTGCCAAGGAGCGAATGTTGGAGTAATGCGCGTTAAGGTCCTGCATTATCAGGTCTTCCGAAAAACTGAGCGGATACGAACGCTTCATGCGTACTTCGCGAACCGCGCCCTTGATCTTTGAGGACAAGCGCGCCTCGTCCTCCTGGGACAAAGTGCCAAGTTCGGACTTTAAGTCCGTTGTTATTTCGTTGATCAACTCCTGCTCGCTCATCCTCTGATCACCTACGCTTTCTTGTTTTTCTTGGTGGGCTTTTCTTCAGCGGGAGGCTCCACGAGGACTTCTTCTTTTGCCGGTTCCAATTCAGCCGCTTCGTTGGTTTCGCGGATCTCTTCCGTCTCTTTTTCCTTCTCTTCAGCGGGAGGCTCCACGGGGACGTTCGTCCCCGGAGGATACCAAATTCCGTTGTGTTCAACCGTGTACGGATATACAGCCATCTTTACGCCCTCCTTGCGCCACTAGGATACGGTTACCTCGCAGGAAGCACTGTAGGTCTCGCCGTCATAGGTTACGCTCGCGGTAATGATTGCCGTGCCGGCGGCCACGCCCGTCACGGTGCCGTTGGAAACGGTCGCCACGCTCTCGTTAGAAGAAGTCCAGGTCACGGTTCCGCCGGAAGGAACGGTCGTTGCCGTAATGGTCGCGGTATGCGTATCGCCGGAAGCGGCGGTAACGGTCGCCGTACTCTTATCCAAGTAAACGCGCGTGATGACCTGCAGAACGTAGATGGAATCCATCTGCTCGAAGGAAGGCAGGACGATCACGGACGCGATTACGGAATCCTTTGCGGGAGGACCATACTCGGACTTGGTGGCAATGGCAATGCCCTTGCCGTAGATTGCCACGTCAACGTCGGAAACCTGTCTTGCGGTTCTCTCCTCAGGAGTGGTGCCGAACCAGGTCTTGCCAAGCGCCCTGTCGGGAAGCAGAGTAACCTTGTCATCGGGATAGAAGTAATGCTCAGTGCCGGCCTCGTCCTTGAACATCTTGTCGTACACGACAATGGTGAGCTTACATCTGTTCTTGACGATGGCCTTTACGTTGTCATCATCAATAAGCACCGTGCCGCTAGGCTGATAAGCAATGATGGCAGCCCTCACCTGCGCGTTGTCGATCAGGTACTGGAAGGTGTTGCTGTTCATCAGCACGTAGGAAGCGACAATGCCCTTCTTCTGGAGCTTCTTGCGTGCCGCAATCAGGTCCGTAATTGGCTTGGAGTTGGTCGTGTCGCTCCACATGGACGTACCAGACAGAACGGCGTAGTTGTTCAACCTCCAAGATCCGTCGGGATCGTAATTGTAGGAATACTGCACGCCGTCGGACTCAATGGCAATCTTGGGACTGCCGCCGGCAGCGGAAAGCAGAGACATTCTCATTCTCTCGGGAACAACCTGCGCGCCGCTCAGAAGAGTGGTGGTATCATCGTAAATGCTCTGAAGGGCATTCTCGAGATAAGGATCGTTTGCGTCCTTAATGCGGTCGATTTCCTGCTGATCTTCCTCGGTAATCTGCATTTCCTCACGGAAGAATGCCATCTGGGTTTTTTCGGTCTTAAGGCCCTCTCTTGCCCTGATCACGGGCAACGCGTCGAAGTTGGAAGGTGCCAGGGACACGGGTAGCCCCTTGTGGGTCTTGATCCACTTAAGGTCAAGTCCAACCTTCTTGTCTTCCGGGAACCATCTAAGGCCGAGATAAGGAATGTCATTGCTTGCCTCGTGAGTAGCGGCAAGAGCGATGGACTTAGCGTTTACAGCCTCTTTAACTAACATTTGTCTTTTTCCTCCTTTACTCGAAAATCACGTTCTTCAGCGCGGCCTTCATGGCGGATTCATAGGTGAGACCGCAATGCGTCTGTGCTACGCCGGTATTGACGTAACCCTTGGTGACGAGCGTGCCCTGAGGTCTGTCATCGGTTACGTCATGAAGCAAAATGCCAAAAACGGAGCTGCTGTTCGCAACCGCTCCGGCTGCATTGATGGGCGTGCCGGCCTTAATGGTCTTAACGCCGTTTACCGCGTCAACTCCGGAGAAATCCAGAGTCTTCGCAATGCCTTCGAAGGGCGCTCTCTTCAAAATCTGAACGTCGCCCGCGATTGTAGTTCTTTCAAACTGCATGTTAGACATCGTTTATACCTCCTTACAGATAATTGTTGATTATGTCATCCTTTTTCTCGCCGCCGTTGCCGTACAGTTTTTCGGCGAGTTTCTCTGCCTGTGATTTGTCAGCTCCGCCGTTACCGCCGTTACCGCCAGGAAGCCGCGTTTTGTCCATGAGTTGTTCCTTAAGAGTCTTCTCAGTAGCCTCCTTCTGCTTTTTGAGCATTGCGGAAATGGCATTTGCCTGTTTCTTGGACGCTTCCGCGTCCTCGGTTACGATTCCGCCGATGAGGTCTTTGTAGTCCTCCTCTGCAATGCCGGCCGCAACGAGGATCTTCTCAACTTCAAGCTTACTGACCTGCTTTGCGAAGGAAACCTTTGCCTCCTGCGCGTCCTTCAGCGCCTTTTGAATCTTTTCCTCGTCCGTAAGACCCGCCTCCTGAAGCTTCTTGTACGCCGCCGATTCCTCTTGGAGCTGTTTAAGCACCTTCGGATCAACGTTGTTCTTTTTGGCGCCCTCGATGTCGGTGCCGTTAATGTTCAGAATGGCTGAAATCTGTTCGTCCGTAGCGTCCGGAAACTGCTTTTTGATGTCCTCTCTCGTCATGATAAGTTCTCTCCTTTTTTTGTCGATGACTACACTTTTTTGACGCGGTGCGCTCCGCCCGTCATCTGCCGTCTAACGCTCTGGCCTGCTTGATTTATAGTTTGACGGGTGCCTATCGGAAAGTGTGTCCTCCCGACCCGGCCCTATCTTTCAATGGGACGTGTTCAGGCGCAAATGCAACCTTTTTCTCTTTTGTGTCAAACGTAATTTTCCGCCCGCACCCAGCCCGCGGACACTTAATCTCGCCCAAACCGTCAAACCGGCCTAAAAGCTTGTTGCAGTTCGGGCACCTTACTTCAATCACTCATCACCACCGCCCTTTCCGATGGTTTCGAGTTCGATTTTTCGCTTCTGTTCCGTTTCCAGCTCCGCCTCTTTTTCCGCGGCGGTTTTATACAAGGCGTCCAAATACGGCTTGGACTCCGTATACGTCTTTTCGGGATCTCCCCAAAGGTCGCAGGTCTGAATTGCGATCTTAGGACTTATGCCCTTCGTGAGAAGGTAAACAAGGGCCTGCGCCTTCACGAGCATGTTGTCCGTCTTGTTGCGGGTGATCTTGATTCCTATGTCCGCGATCGTGAGCTTTTCGCTTATCTGCCCCTTGGTCTTCAAAATGTTCAGGACGATCTTCAAAAACTCCCTCTCGGACCTCTTTGTCACCGGTTCGTTGATCTTGGCCCGCTGCTCCGCAAAATCCCAGCCGTTTCTGAGGTACACGGCCTGTCCGGTGTCACCGCCTGTATTCTGCTCCCTGCTCGGCATGCCCTCGATGATCAGCATGTTCTTGTAAATGTCGTCCTTGAGGGTCTGCGTCTGCTGTTGGTTAAGCTCGTTCGAAATGCTGTTGACGTCTGCGGGGAGCGAGGGATTCACGGTCTTAACCTTGATTGCCCCGATCCGGCACATTTTAATAAAGGTGTTCTCGTCAATCTCGCAATTCACGAACTTGATGAACGCCTGAACGAACTGCTTCACGCCGTCAAGCCGGTTGGCCTGAAGCTCGTTAAGCGCGTCCTGCATGGTGATGATAATCTCCACGTCGGAAAGGCGGCGTGGATTATTCGGGAACTCCACGAGAAGGATCCTTCCGTGACCGTTCAGCGAGGATTTTTCCTGGACGACCTCGTTGTCCTTAATGCACCACACGTAACTCTTGGTCGTGCAGTAATATTCCTTGTTCCCCTTCTCGTCCTTGCAGATCGAGACGCTCATCAGGGGAGGATTCCCTTTGGCCGGGGAGTAAATGATAAAATTGTTCCTCGGATCAGGAGAATCAATCTTGAACATTGGCTCCCCTGGATCCACCTCGTCCTTTTGGCAGTGCCAAACTTCCCTGTACGCCGTGCCCATGGAGCTTTGGTAATCCCCAAGAACCACGTCGTAATAGTCCTTGCTTCGAGTCTCCATAAACTTGTTCAGCTTATCAACCTCGGCTGAAATCTCCGGACTGTCACCGGTGCTGACGTACTGGATCGGCTCGCCGTAATTCTGCGCCGTCTTGAACTCCACGAACTCCAGCGGGTGATTTTCGACGATCTTGCTGTTGATCTCAGGGCGGACGTCTTTCCTGCGGTAAAGAACGGGCTGGTCGCCGGATACGTAATGGTAAAGGTAATCCATCTCGCGCCTGTTCTGGTTATGCACCGTCATTGCGTTATTCAATTCTTCGATTGCCTCGTCCGCATTTGCGATGACTTTTCTTTTTGCCACGATCATCTTCCGGCCGTAAAAGCCGTGGCACACCTCATGGAACGGCCTGACGTTGCGGTGCCACATTTCTTCGTTCGCCATTTCCCTCACCTGCCTTTGTTGCACGAAAAAACCGCCATGGGCCATCTCGCCCCGGCGGTTTCAATAATTCCATCATAACCATATCACGATTCAAAAGTGACATTCAATGACATTTTGTGACATCTTTGTAAATTGAGCCGAATTTTCGCTCAAATTCGGTCAGCGCGTCCCCGTGAATTCGCAGGGTCTGCCTCTGCGAATATCCGCTTTCGTCCGCAATCTGCTCGAATGTTTTTCGCTCTATGTACCGCGAAAAAAGGATCTGATACTCCATAGTGTCATCAAGATCCTCGATCTGGGACACAATCTTTTCTTTTTTGGCGATCAGCATGTCGATTCGGCTGTTTATCTCTGACTCTTTGTCCGCAATTTTGGCAACAATGCTGCCAAGGCGGTCTTTGTGGCCGGAAGCCGAAACCCTGTCGCCGTCATACGCGACGCTCACGGAACAAGCCATGGTTTTCAGCTGGTAAATCTCCGCGAGTTTGTTGTTGATCATTCTGTTAAGCCGATCCACCTGATTCAAATACTGCTTCGTTGTCATTTCGTCACCCCTAAAATGGTCTGTAATCCATCGCCTCGCACGAGGCATACTGTTCTCCGCAAATAAGCTGGAACAGCTGCGTCAGACCGTCAGCCGCGT
>Ga0310786_10007661_pt1 | contig 14036 bp, 11 predicted proteins | sample AusTroGonzalo_MG_FD_203881 | JGI IMG/M metagenome (GOLD analysis project Ga0310786, IMG submission 203881) | Bovine rumen microbial communities from tropical cattle in Woodstock, Queensland, Australia - Gonzalo_03 (v2) (version 2) | ecosystem: Host-associated > Mammals > Digestive system >... | reverse complement strand
TTACGAAGCCATTGATCGATGTCAGAGGTGTCCTGATGTCATGTGCGACGGAAGAAATGAATACAGAGCGGTCTTTCTCCTGATTCTCGAGCGTCTCGATCATCGTATTAATGTCCCGCGCCATCTCAGTAAGGTCTGACGAGAGCGTGAGCATTCCCGTACTGTCACCCAACTGCGTATATCTCTGATCAACTCTGACCGACAGATCACCCTCGGATACCTTCGAGACAGTCTTAGAGATATCACGAAGCGGTCTTATCGTAAGTCCTACGAATCCGATAAACAGTGCAATAGCGGCAACGAGTGATACGAGCGTCGGATATACGATGATCGACAGATATGTACTCATGAAGTTACTCATATCCATCTTACGGATAACTACCGTATACATTCCCGTATCGCCTATCTTCATTCCCGTCACGATCTCCGCCAGACTCGCAGTGATCTCGTGGTAATCCTGCCAGATACCCTGCTCCGTATTAACCGAAGTAATCGTGTTCCTGATAGTCACATTTATATCGTCACCGTAGTAAGCGATGTCGTTGGCATAGTAGATAATGCCGTCCTCATCTACGATATATGCTGCGACCTTGTCCTCTATAAGATTAGAAGTCAGATACAGATTGATAAGATCATCCTGCATCTCCTTATCGTCATAGGCCTCTGTAATCGACAGATAATCCACACTTATGTCAGCGCAGATAGAAGCCGTGTCCGCCATCATGTTACTGACATACTCATTGCTGATGCTCTGGTACGAGATAAAAATAAGCACAGCAAAAACAATCACTGTGCTTATTATCAGAAACGTATTTAAGAATACGGCGAAGTCGGTTGAGACTGACTTGTACTTATAGGAACCGATACCCATAATCACTTAGTCTCGAACTTATATCCTCTGCTCCAGACAGTGCGGATGCACCAATCTCTCTCCACACCGGGAGTCTCGATCTTCTCACGGATTCTCTTGATGTGTACGTCAACCGTTCTGGACTCACCGAAGAAGTCGTAACCCCAGACATTCTCGAGCAGCTGCTCTCTGGAATAAACGCGGTTGGGATTCGAAGCGAGGAAGAAAAGAAGCTCGAGCTCCTTCGGGGGCATGTAAACTTCCTTTCCGTCTGCCGTTACAACATACTTAACCTTATCGATAGTAAGGCCGGGGAACGTTACTACGTCAGTGGCCTTATTCTCTGCCCCGTCCTCACCTTCAGCCTGGCCGGCAGCAGACTTCTCTGTTCTTCTTAAGACAGCCTTAACTCTGGCAAGAAGCTCCTTAGGCTCGAAAGGCTTCGGCACGTAGTCATCAGCACCGAGCTCAAGACCTACTACTCTGTCGAGCGTATCAGTTCTTGCTGTGAGCATGATGATCGGAACATCAGAGATTCTTCTGATCTCACGGCAGATGTCATTGCCGTCCATGCCGGGAAGCATGAGATCAAGGATGATGATGTCGGGCTTCGTTACATTGAATGTAGCGACTGCCTTGTCGCCCTGCATGCAGGTAGCAACTTCATAGCCTTCCTTCTCGAAGTACAGCTTCTGAAGTTCGATGATATCTGCATCATCATCAATGATAAGAACTTTCTTTGCCATAAGAGTATCCCCCTTATTCTTAGTTATTCGTACTCAAATGTTCAACTTCATCAGTGAAAGACTTGATGTCGGTAAAGTCTCTATATACAGATGCGAATCTTACATATGCGACCTTATCGAGCTTCTTAAGTCTCTCCATTACTATCTCACCGATAGCATTAGTCGAGATCTCATGATTACGCTGATCATTAAGACAGTTCTCGACTTCATCTACTATCTTCTCGAGATTCGCGTTGGAAACCGGGCGCTTCGAGCAGGCGGATGCGAGTCCTGCCATGAGCTTCTCACGTGAGAAGTCCTGGCGTGTTCCGTCCTTCTTAACGACCTTCATTCCAAGCACTTCGGCGCGCTCCGTAGTGGAGTATCTGTATTCGCATTCGATACAGACTCTTCTGCGCCTAATGGCACGCCCCTCATCAGAGGGGCGCGTATCTATTACTTTATCGTTATCAGCTCCGCACTTCGGACACTTCATTACTGATTGTTGTCCTTACCGAACATGAACCAGGGCTTGGCTGTTCTGGGTGATGCAGGGCCCTCGGAAGCAGGTGTTACGTTAACCTGAGGCTTACCTCCGTACTGTGAAGGTGCTGCAGGTGCGGGTGCAGGCTGCTGTGTGGGCATCTGATATGTATGTGTCTGTACCGGAAGAGGTGAAACGGGCTGCTGTGCAGGTGCCTGCTCAGGAGCAGGTGCAGGAGCTGCCTCGGGTTCACGAGCTGCCTGTACTCTGGAATTTACTGAATCATCTCCGAAGAGGAATCCGGGAGCTGCCTGTCTCTGTGAAGGAGCAGGAGCGGGCTCAGGTCTGGAGTAGGAGCTTCTGCTTGTTGTTGTAACAGGAGCAGCCTGTCTAGGCTCACTTACGAGCTGGGGATTATTTCTGGAGAGAATAGATGTGCTTGCTCTGTGGTTAGAGGAAGCATTGATTGAATTGTCGAATCCGGAAGCGATAACAGTGATCATGATCTCGTCTTCGAGAGATGCATCGATAACTGCACCGACGATGATCTCAGCCTCAGGTGCAACAGACTCCTGAACGAGCTTAGCTGCTGCGTCGATCTCCTGGAGCTTCATGTTACGTCCGCCTGTGAAGTTGATGATTACGCCGTTAGCGCCTTCGATTGTTGTATCGAGGAGAGGTGAGTTGATAGCCTGCTTAACAGCTGCTGTAGCTCTGCCCTCGCCGGAAGCACGGCCGATACCCATGTGGCATACGCCTGCCTTCGTCATAACTCTTCTTACGTCAGCAAGGTCGAGGTTGATAAGTCCGGGGATAGCTACGAGGTCGGAGATACCTGCAACACCGAACTTGAGAACCTGGTCTGCCATATTGAATGCTTCCTCGAAGGAAGTATCGTCGTCAACTACTTCAAGGAGCTTGTCGTTGCTTACAACTACGAGAGCATCTACGTACTTCTCGAGCTCACGGATACCTCTCTCGGCATTCTGTGCTCTTCTTGCACCCTCGAAGCCGAAAGGTCTTGTTACTACAGCTACTGTGAGGATTCCGAGTTCCTGAGCGATCTGAGCAACTACGGGAGCAGAACCTGTTCCTGTACCGCCGCCCATACCGGCTGTGATGAACAACATATCTGTATTGGAGATAGCCTCAGCGATCTCGTCCTTAGACTCCTCTGCAGCCTTCTCACCAACGCTGGGGTCAGCACCGCAGCCGAGACCTCTTGTTACCTTCTCACCGATCTGAACCTTGATGGAAGACTTAGTCCTGGCAAGCGCCTGATTATCACTGTTTATGGAAATGAATTCGATTCCCTGAACTCCGCTGTCAATCATTCTGTCGACTGCGTTACAGCCTCCGCCGCCACATCCGATTACCTTGATGGTAGCGAAATGATCCTCGTCCAGAACAAAACCTCTCTTATCAGACATTGTCAGATCCTCCGTGTATCTGTATAAATGTACTTTACTAATCCTATATATAGTACAATCAAATAAATTTTAAACTAAATGTTGTACTTCGACAATAGAATATTTCAGTCTCACCGCTTAATGTTAAACTTTTTTTGTTAATAAAGCAAATTAAGTATCATACGCGCGATATATTTTCTCATCATCCGTCATATCGAGCGATCCGGCCGGCAAACCCTCGAAAGCATCGGCTCTTATCGCATACAGCAGCCACTGCATGTTATCGTCGATGTTCTCGACACCGGCAAGCTTGACCTGGAGTACCGTTCCGTCAGGAAGCTCTATGGTAAGGAAGATCATACCCGACGACAGTACTCGTATCTCCTGAACGCTGTCGTAGAAGCTGTATCCGTCGTTTCTGATAGATCCCCTGTCGGCATCGAGCACGGCACCGAGAACCAGGATCATCTTCCTAAACTTCAAAGACTCCGTGATATCCGTCCTCTGGCCGATTACCACGCCGTTCAGATCGAGTCCGCACAGGATCGGATGAACATCCTGCGCATTATCGAACGTCTGGAAGTCGAGGATTACGCCCTCCGAGTCGATGACCGCATAACCGTCAGGCACTCTTATGTATGCAAGTCTGTGTCTCTCGGTAACGTTAATTACGATTCCCGAAGGAAAATCTATATCCACGTCGATATCTATGATATAAGGCGTGCTTCGAACGAGCCTCATGCTTCTGCTTAATGTGGGCTTGAATATGTGATCTCCGATATGGATATCGAGTGCATCCATGATCTGCTCATCTGAGAATTCGTAATTGCCGTTGATCTCGATGTGGTCGATCCTCATTGAAGGATTGAAGATGAACGACCAGATGAATACCAGCACTGTCACGATGAGAAGTACGATCAGGACTGTCTTGAAGTCATAAGGGAAATCAGGCAGGTATTCCTTCTCAGCCTTCTTCTTCGAAGATTTGGGGGGAGCTTTCTTAACCGGTTCCGGTTTCTTTACCTCCTCCTTCTTTTCCTCTTCTACTACTTCTTCCTTCTCTTCCTCGACGAAAACAACACCGTCGCCCTTCGACGGCTCTTCCTTGTCCTCTTTCTTAGCCTCTTCGAGTGCCTCCAGAGCCTTCTCCATCTCGTCGGCTACGTCAGCTAAGTCGGCTTGAGGCTTCTTCTCCTTCTCGTCGTCACTCACCGATGAGTTCTCCTATGGCTCTCACTATCTTCTCGTCACAGTCGAGTACTGCGAGCTTCTTCGCATTCATTCTCATGCTCTTACGCTTCTCGTCGTCCTTCAGAAGTTCCTCGAGTACATCGCCGAGCTTTCCTTCTACTACATCCTTGTCGGGCATCAGTACGCATCCGCCGATATCAGCGAAAGCACTCGCGTTGTAAGTCTGGTGATCGTGTGCCGCATACGGATACGGGATAAGCACAGAACAAGAACCGATGGCTGCAGTCTCAGCGCATGTAACTGCGCCGGATCTTGTAAGCGATACATCTGCTGCCGCCATATATTCATTCGGATTACTGATATATTCATACATCTCGAGATTATCGGGGATGACTACATCATCTGCGATTTTACTCGACTGCTGCTTACCTGTTCCGAGAACGAATCTTACGTCCTTGAATCTCGGCTCGGAAGCTGCCTTGATTACGAACTCATTGATCGTCTTCGAACCTAAGCTTCCGCCCATCGCGAAGACCATCTTATCGTCGGGACCGAGACCGAACTTCTCACGGCATGCGGCAGCGTCAGTAGCAGCCACGCTGGACCTGATCGGGTTACCCGTGCAGATTACCTTGCCTGCCTTTGGGAAATCCTTTTCGAGATCAGGGAAGCCTGTGAGCACGAGATCTGCCTTACGGCCGAGCCAGCGGTTCGCTCTTCCCGGGAACGCGTTAGCTTCGTGTATGATGACGGGCACTTTAAGTGATGCCGCTGCCTCGAGCAAAGGTGCGCACACATATCCGCCGGTGCCGATGACAGCGTCGGGCTTGAAGTCCCTGATGATCTGCTTGCACTGCTTCTTTCCCTTAAGGTTCGCGATGAACGCTTTCACCATCTTAGGTGACGGCTTCATGGGGAAAGGCTTAGCGGTGATGCTTCTAAGTTCATAGCCTGCCTTCGGGACGAGTTCTCCCTCGAGGCCTTCGCTTCTTCCCGTGAAGATGATCTCGCAGCCGCCGTTAGGACCGTAGTGCTCATCCAAAGCATCCGCGATACTTATCGCAGGATTGATGTGGCCTGATGTGCCTCCGCCTGTTACGATAAATCTCTTCATTCTGCGGCCTCCATTTTCTCCTTGATCTTAGGCGATGTTCCGCTTCTTGATACGCACAGGATAAGTCCGAATGCGACGAGAAGGAACAGCTGAGCGGTACCGCCGTAACTTACGAACGGCAGCGTAACGCCCGTCGAAGGAATGACCTGCAGCTCAACGGCGAGGTTAAGCACGACCTGTATGACTATGAGTGTCGTGCAGCCCGTCGCGAGCATTCGTGAGAACACGCTGTTCGCCCTCAGCACTACCTGCACGAACATCGCGAAGATAATCATGTATAGGAATATCAGCACGGCGCCTCCGATAAAGCCCGTCTCCTCCACGTAGATAGAGAAGATGTAGTCGTTCTGCGCCTCTGATACGTAATTATATTTAGCACGTGAAGAACCCAGGCCTCTTCCCCACATGCCGCCGGAACCGAGGGCGTTGTGGGCATTCGTAACCTGTCTTGTCTCGTCCTCCGATACCTCGACCTCTTCATCACCGCTCGTAGCTGCGAAGATGTTAAGTCTCTGGTAAACGTGGGCGAAGTTCTTACGGAAGTTAGGGTTAACTGCGATGTAGATACTCGCGAATAACACACCTACAAGAAGTATCGACAAGCCTCCGAGAATCCACGCGCGGATACCTGCACCGGAGTTTAACGTACACATGAATACGACGGCGCCGATGATGAGGAAGCACGAGAAGTGAGGCTCGAACAGGATGAACAAGTCGACGAGAAGGCATGCGCCTACCGGAAGAATGAAGTCGAAGAACGCATGGTTCCACGCCTGTGCTTTGCCGGTCTTAGATTGCAACCTTCCCTGCGACCTTAACTTGACAATGTATTCTCTGTAGCCCGCGAGTGCGATGATAAGACCGATCTTACATAACTCGGATGGCTGGAACTCCCATGTACCGATGAGGATCCATCGCTTAGCACCGTTGATCTCGGAACCGAACAGTCTAACCGCTATCGCGAGACCGAGACTGACGAAGTACGCCGTGAATGAGATAGCCGGATGCTTGAAGAAGTTAACCGGCATGAACGATATTATGAGCGCACCGGTGAGTCCGACTACTGTCCAGAGAATCTGCCTCTTCAAGTAGTACGCGGAATCGTGAACTGACTTCGCATAACCTGCAGGACCTGATACAGAATACAGGATGACGAGACCGAACATGACGATCGCGAACATCATGAGAATGAGCGGTATATTACTCTTTCTTTGTACCTTGATCTTAGTCATTATCAGTGAATTCCTTAGACAGAGCTTCGAAACCGAACGAGTGCGAAGCCTTGAACAGAACCGTGTCGCCGGGCTTGATCAACTCGTGAATCTTCCTGCTTACTTCTTCTGTATCCTTACATGAGATGACGGACGCATCAGGTCTCTTGGACTTCAGACCAGAGATGAATGCGTCGCGGTCGTCACCAGTTACGATAATCTTATCGAACTTATACTTACCGCACTCTTCGCCAGTGAGCTTATGAAGTTTAGCCGCGTCATCACCCAACTCGAGCATGCCTCCGAGCACCGCGATCTTACGCGAGCCGGGATTAGTCGTGTCGAGGTTCTTGAATGCTGCTGCCATCGACTCCGGCGAAGCGTTATATGCATCGTTAATTATCGTGTAATCCTTACCGTGATAAGTCTTGCCCCTTCCGTCCATCGGAGCATACTCGGCGAGTGCCTTCTTGGTCTTCTCCATGTCGGCCTCTAGTATGCCTGCGCACGATAAAGCTACGCATGCATTTCGCACGTTATGCTCACCGCCTACAGTGATGTGCATGGTATCGATCGTGTGGCTTACGTCACCTATCTTAAGGTCGACTTCGAAGTCCATTCCGTCGTGCTCCTTCACGTTGAAAGCGCGCACTGTCGCGGGGCAGTTCATAACGTTGCCCTTAAGCTTCTCTCCTACGGAAACTGCGACGAGTCCGTTGTTGAGCGGGATGGTGTTTCTTACATAATCGAAAAGGAAATCATCATCGCCGTTTACGATGAGAATACCGTTCTCCGTAAGGCCGTCGATGATCTCACACTTCGCGGCTCTTATCTCCTCACGGGAACCCAAGATGCCGATGTGTGAATAGCCGACATTCGTGATAACCGCGATGTCGGGATGAGCGATATTGGTTAAGTACTCGATCTGTCCTCTTCCTCTCATTCCCATCTCTACGATGAGCACCTTCGTGTCCTCGGGTGCTGCGAGGATCGTCTGGGGAAGACCGATGTCGTTATTGAGATTCTTCTTCGTGGACCACACCTTGAATGAAGGTGTGAGTGCTGCCGTGATCATGTCGCGTGTAGTTGTCTTGCCGACAGAACCCGTGACTGCGATTACCTTGGCACCTATCTTAAATCTGTAGTGCTCTGCGAGGTCACCGAGAGCTACGAGTGTATCCTTAACGACGATGCCGATGCCGCCCTCGGGAACCTTGGACGGGCTGTTGACGATAACCGCGCATGCTCCCCGCGAGATGGCCTGTGACACATAGTCGTGACCGTCGAATTTCTCGCCCTTAAGTGCGACGTAGAGGTTCCCCTCTTCGATGGTACGCGTGTCGCTCGATACGCCGGACACGAACACAGTTCCGCCCGTAGCACCTCTGCGGTTTATAACGGTGCCGTTAACTGCGGCGACCGCTTCGTCGAAAGAGAACATCCGTCTCATTTTCTTTCCTCTCGTATGCGTGCGGCAGCCTCAGCGGCAACCTCCACATCATCAAAATGTATTGTGCGGTCCTTGAAGATCTGATAGTCCTCATGGCCCTTGCCCGCGATAAGAACGATGTCGCCGGGCTTCGCGATACTGATAGCCTTGTGTATCGCTTCTGCTCTGTCGATCACAGTCTCGAATTTGCCTGGCGTCTTCTCTATCGCAGACACGATGTGGCCTACGATGACATTCGGATCCTCAGTTCTTGGATTATCCGAAGTTACGATAGTGTAGTCGGACTTGTTGCCAGCGACCTCACCCATCTCGAATCTTCTCGTATGAGATCTGTCGCCGCCGCAGCCGAATACTGTAATGACGTCCCCTGTCGCAGCTTTCTGAAGCGTATCAAGAACATTCTCGAGGCTCGCTGCGTTATGAGCATAGTCGACCAGTATCGTTATGCCAAGCTCGTTCTTAACAGGCTGCAGTCTACCCGGAACTTCGATGCGTGCAAGGCTTTCTTCTATAGCCTTCACATCGACTCCGGACATGAATGCCGCCGTAAGAGCGCACAGTGCATTATACACATTAAATTCGCCGGGTATAGCTACAAATAATCTGCCGCTGTACCAGGGACTTGAAAGATCGAAGTAAGTTCCGGCTCTTCCGTCCTTAGAGCCGTTCTCGAGGTTATATGCCTGAACGTCGCATTCATCGGACAAGCCGTAAGTGATGATATCGCAGCCGCAGCTTTCAGCCTTCTTGAGAACCACTTCGCTTACGGGTGTGTCGAGATTGATAACTGCAGTCTTCGTCTGCTCCCACAGCTTAAGCTTGCAGTTAAGGTAGTCTTCCATATCGGGATGCTCATTGCCTCCGATATGATCCTCATAGAAGTTCGTGAAGCAGCCGATGCCGTACCCGATGCCGTAAACTCTGTCGAGCTTAAGGCCCTGGCTCGATACTTCCATCACGCATGAATCTGCGCCTGTATCTACCATTCTGCTTAACAACTCGTAGTTGTCGCGCGCCTCGGGAGTCGTGTGTGCCGCATGGATCTTCTCGTCACCTACGATGTCGTAAACCGTTCCGATAAGGCCGCTCTTCTTGCCTGCGGCCTCGAGGATATCTCTTACCATGAACGAGATCGTGGTCTTACCCTTGGTACCCGTGATGCCGATCATGTGAAGCTTCTTCTCAGGGTGATCGAAGAACTCGCTGCTAAGAAGCGCACACTGTAGTCTGCTGTCCTTCACCTTAAGTATGCATGCACCGAACTCGTCGCCCATGGCCTTCAGCTCTTCATCAGAATAAGGGCAGTCATCCTCGTCAGCTACGATGATAGCCGCGCCCTTCTCGAGCGCAGACTTAATGAAAGTGTGGCCGTCAGAATTAAATCCTTTTACCGCCACGAAAAGGCTTCCTTCGGTAATCTTACGCGAGTCGAACTCTACGGAAGTTACCTTCGCATCCTTGTTACCTGTGATAACTCTGAACCCGTCGAAATTCATCAGCCTACTGCGCCTCCTTCCTCGGAGTCTTCACCTGTATCAGCGCCGTCCTCAGAGACTACGCCGTCTTCACCTTCGACCTCGCCCTGGCCTTCTCCGTCGTCGACTACTATCGCAGTGTTCTCAAGAGTAACCGTTACGATGGAACCGGAGAATACGATACTTCCGGCAAGGTCTGACTGACCTGTGCATATACCCATAACATCGCCTTCGATGAAGCAGTTCAGGTTCGCGTCACGCAGAGCTTCCATGCACTCGATCGCTGTCTTACCTGACAGATTGGGCACTGTACTCGAGAGCATCTGCACATTATCGCCTTCGGGATAGAGCATAACTATTCCGCTGCTGTAAAGCTGTGCATCAGTGGAAGGATATGTGTAACCTACTATCGTCTCTGCCGTCATGTTGGTCGAGCCGTATACGCAGGAGATTCCGTTATAACCGATTCTTGAAGCAGCCTCTGTAGCGGACAGACCGACAACAGGCTGTACCCAGTATCTTGTCGTGAGCTGATCGTAGTCTTCCTGAGTGAGGATTCTCGGAACGCCCATGTAGCGGAGTGTACCCTCAACGATACGCGCTGCTGTTGCAGCTGCTGCAGAAGATCCGACCGAGTTCTCGGCAGGCTTATTAAGAACTACGAGTACCGCAATCTGCGGATCGTAGGAAGGTGCGAAACATGAGAATGACAGAACGTGTGCACCCGCAAGTTCACCGTTCTCGATTGTGGATGTTGATGTCTTACCTGCAACGTAGTAACCCGGCACCTGACCTGCGGAACCTGTACCTTCGTCTACTACGTCGATCATGAGCTGTCTTACTCTCTCGCATGTGCTCTCGGAGAAGATTGTTCTGATAACTTCAGGCTCGATCTCATCAACCGTGTTTCCGTTCTCATCAGTGATGTAATGAACAACGTGAGGAACCATGAGGTTACCGCCGTTAACGATAGCGCAGTAAGAGTTAAGAAGCTGGATAGGTGTAACCGTCGCAGACTCACCGAATGACAAACAGCTCATATCGATTACGGTAGGATCTGTGTGGAAGATACCCGTTCCTTCAGCGGGAAGATCGATACCTGTTGTCTCGTAGAAACCGAACATGTGCACGTATCTGTAGTAACGGCTTACTCCGATTCTCTGAGCGAGCTGAACGAAGATAGGATTACATGAATTCTCGAATCCCTCTCTTAACGACTCTATTCCGTGGTTGCTGCCGTACTGCTTCTGCATCCAGCAGGAGATCGTATCGATATCTGATACCTGGATAGGCGCATCCGAGAATTCCTCATTCTCGTTGGTAAGATTCTCTTCGAATGCGATACATGTCGTCAGAGCCTTGAATGTTGAACCCGGCTCGTAAGTATCGGAGATGCATCGGTTACGCCAGACGTTACCCATCAGATACTCGACCTGAGAGTCATCATCCATCGAATTCCACATGATCGCATCCATACCGTAAGGGATTCCGTACGGCTCATTGAGATCGTAGTCAGGAAGCGATACCATCGCGAGGATCGCACCTGTGTACGGATTCATTACGATGGCGCAGATACCGTCACGGGGAGCGTACTGGATATAGGCACTTCTGCACACCTCCTCCGCGATTCTCTGGATATTGATATCTATATTAAGAACTAAGTTGTTACCGTTGACCGCAGGCTGTGTGATGGCGTCTGAGTAAGGAAGAACACCTTCTGTTCCCTGGTCAACTTCCGAGTATCTGTAACCGTCAGTACCGGAAAGAACGCTGTTGTAGTAAGCCTCGAGTCCGTATACGCCGTTGAGGCTGACACCGTCGTTGCTGGCGTAGCCGATTACCTGAGCTGCAAGGCTTCCGTAGTTGTAGTATCTCTGAGGCACTGCGAGGAAAGAGATACCGGAGAGCGAATGCTGCTGGCAGTATGTTTTCGCAGGCTCCGCGAGCTCTGCTTCGAGGTTACGGATGAGGTCCATACCGGCGACGTCATTTCTCGGGTCAGTCGAGTCCTCGGGATCGTACGGGAGAACCTCGTCGATGTCCTCTGCCGGCATCTGAAGGAGCATCGCCATATCGTCGATCAGCTGGCTTCTCGTAAGAGTGCCGTTCATGATCTCAGTGCTCGACATCAGAATCTTAGGTGAGATTACTACAGTATAGTTATAAGTATTGGAAGCGACCGGCATCATGTTGGCGTCGTAGATGACACCGCGGTCAGCCTCGTAGGACATCATTCTCCACTGCTGGTTAGATGCCGCACGGGCGTAGATGTCGTAGTCGATTACGGTCGTCTTGTAGAGGTTGCCGATGAGGTAGAGAGTGAATACTCCGATCATCGCGAAAATACCGAGAGTAAGTCCTAACGATACTCTCTCATTTTGGCTCTTCCCGGGGTGTTCCGAATTATGTGTTTCTTCTCTTAAATGCCTGTCTTCACTCATCCGATGCAACTTCTTGGAGGTAGTAGTTTGTCAGAGCTTCCACAGCGCTGTCATACGCCTCCTCGCTGATTCCAAACTCTTCGTCATATGATACCATAGTTACGAGTTTGTCATCTTCGGGCATCGGGATGATTACGACCTGATTCGTATTAGGATCCTGCATACCCAGAGCGAGTGCCTGCGCTCTGATGCTGTCCATATCTGTAATACCGTTTACGTCCTCTTCGGAGTCAAGGATATTTCTCTTCAACACCGCTATATCATCCTTGAGATCCGAATTATCTTTTGCAAGTTCCGCCAGGCCTACCTGGGGGTTGATGAGTAACATAAAGAACACACCGACGAACATAATAAGACCGATAGCAATGACAGTCTCGAAGAGTCTGCTTCTGGACTCCTTACGGATTATCTTTGCCTCTTTCTTCTTGAGTTCTTCTTTTCTATCCTCGACGTCCTTAGAGGAAAGCGCGGGATACTCATATACCTGCCTTGAGATAGGCACGTATACTTCAGTATAGAACTCGTCTGTTTTTACTGAAGACATCAGTTTGTCCTCCCGTCTGTTCTTTCGAAGATCCTAAGCTTAGCGCTGTGGGATCTGTTATTCATTTTTAATTCCTCATCAGTTGCCGTGATCGGCTTTCTGGTGATTACTTTGCCGAGGCTCTTCTTACCGCATACGCAGGGAAGATTCTTCGGGCATGTGCAGGGATCCTGGAGAGTACGGAACTCCTCTTTGACGATCCTGTCTTCGAGTGAATGGAAGCTGATAACAGCCATCCTTCCTCCCTCGGACAATCTCTTCGGGCCTTCCTGCAATAAAGTTCTGACGGAATCGAGTTCGTGATTGACCTCGATCCTGATAGCCTGGAAGCATCTTCTCGCGGGATGCTGATCTTCGTATCTTGCCTTGCCCGGCATATACGAAGCGATAGCCTTCGCGAGCTGTACAGTGGAATCGAATGGCTTCTCCTGCCTGTCTCTTACGATTCCCGCTGCTATTCTTCCGGCATATCTCTCTTCCCCGTAGAGTCTGAAGATCTCTTCCAACTTCTTGGCATCGTAGGTATTAACAACCTCATATGCCGAGAGCTTCTGAGTATCGTCCATTCTCATATCCAGAGGACCGTCAACCGCATAAGAGAAACCTCTCTCGGCTGTGTCGATCTGGTGTGATGAGACTCCCAGGTCAGCAAGTATTCCGTCAACTCTGTCAATGTTCATATCGTCGAGGACGGTCGCGATCTCCGAGAAATCGGATTTTACGATCTTCCAGGTCTTACCTTCTTCAGCCTTGGCCTTCGCCTTAGCCTCGCAGACAGCTATCGCTTCGTCATCCTTATCGAGAGAGATCAGCAGTCCCTTCTCATTAAGTCTGTCGGCGATACCGCCGCTGTGGCCCCCGCCGCCTGCCGTGCAATCCACATAGATTCCGTCAGGCTTTATATTAAGAGCCTCCATGCACTCATTAAAAAGGACCGGTATATGGGTAAATGTCTCTACCTTGCTATCCCGATCCATTAGAGGCCTTCTACGAAGTAAGTGGTCTCAAGACCTTCAATAGAAGAGATATCGTGATCCTCTTCGTCGTAGTGTGCCTTAGTGCATATATCGAGTTTGCCGTCGACATCGAAGACGCAGATCTCGTCTCCCGCCTTAGCTCCGATTCTTTCCCATAATTCGTCG
>Ga0310786_10007659_pt1 | contig 14038 bp, 13 predicted proteins | sample AusTroGonzalo_MG_FD_203881 | JGI IMG/M metagenome (GOLD analysis project Ga0310786, IMG submission 203881) | Bovine rumen microbial communities from tropical cattle in Woodstock, Queensland, Australia - Gonzalo_03 (v2) (version 2) | ecosystem: Host-associated > Mammals > Digestive system >... | reverse complement strand
AAGGGGGATGTTTCATGAGTGAACGCGGGATGAACCGGAAAGAACAGGAGTGGACGGATTCCATTCCGGATGAGGAAGATGCCCTGCCTGAACCCTATGAGGAAACCTACAGGGACGGAAACGCAAAAAATGAATGCGCCGCTGAATTCTGACAAAGCGGCATCAAAAAGGTTATCAGGGAGGGAAGGCCGATGCTCTTCGGCAAGAAATACCTGGACAAAAACGAAACAAAAGCGCTGGCCGCGGTCAGCAAAATCACGGATCAGGAGAAACTCCTCAGCATCCTGGGGGAAATCAGTAACAATACGGTCCGGGAAGCTGCGGTCAAACAGCTGGATGACAGCCATCTGACCCGCTATATCAAGGGGCTGAGGAAAGATTCCACCATGCGCTGTGACGCGATCAGGCTGCTGAAGAACCAGGAGGAACTGCTGAAAATCATCCCGGATGATGATTACGGGATTTACGAGAAAGCGGCAGCCATTGAGAATCTGGACACGGCGCATGCCGATACGGAAAACCTGAAAACAATTGCCCTGAATGCTGAGGGCGGCGGGTTCGGCGTTCATGCGGAGCATGGCCTGGCTGCCGTGAAGAAGCTGGAGGACCAGGAAGCGCTGCTGGAGATCGCGACCGGGGCAAAAGACGGCCTGGTTTCCCTGAACGCGGCCAAAAAACTGAAGGACAGGGACAAGATTTTCGCTTTTCTGATGGAAACGGACGATGATTATGATTTCAGGACGATCCTGAAGGGCATCGAACTCACAGCCGAAGAAAAGCAAAAGCTGGCGAATGAGGCAAAGCTGCGGAACGATGACGTCATGCAGGAATTGTTCACGGAAGAGCAGCTGTATGAGAAATGCGTGCAGAAAAGAGACCCGGAACTGGCCAAAACGCTCTGGAAAAACTGCTGGGACAAGGAAAAACTGGAAACGCTGAAGGAAATCCTGGGCGACGCGCCGGAAGCCGAGCCTGTCAGCATGCGGCTCAAAACGATCCGGCACATGGAAAACCTGAAACAAAAAGGATTCCCGGCGGAGATCAATGAGCGGACAGTGAAGTACAACGCAACACTGGAGAAGGAGCTCAGCCTGCTGGGTACGGTCAAGCACACCGTTGAACAGCAGGGTCAGCGGATCGGCTTTGATGACGTGTATGAAAAGGCGGGCGATGACCTGAGCAGCGCGGTCGCAGGCAAGACGCGCCTGGTACTGACTTATTTCCTCGGAGGACCGCTCCTGGGCGGACTGATGATCCTGGGCCCGGACCACTGGCTGTCGGAAAATGCGAAAGACGCCATCTGGATGGTGATCGCTTCCCTTCAGCTGTCGGACACTGAAAACGTCATGAACCGGGTTACTCCTGATATCAGTGAGGAGGAAGCCGCGACGCTGATCCGCGATATTCTCAGGACCTGGTGGAACACCGTGGCGTAAAAACATGGATGAACGGAAAAAAGCACCGCCTGCCGAAAGATGCGGCAGGCGGTGCTTTGATGCTGCGGGGATATCAGAAGAACATTAAAATCTGATTTGGCCGGATGAGGACGCGACAAGCACAATGATCATGGCAACAGTATAAATAGCGGAAATAATAATACCGATAATACCGGTGATCTTTGCGGCTTTGATGAAACCTCCGTATTTCGGATCGGTCGTGCTTTCCGCGCTCCTGGCGAGATTGACGGCTATGATGCCCATAATCAGACAGGGGATGGAGGTCAGGAAAGGGTACCACCACAGGGAAACGGAGCTGATGCCCAGCACCATGGCGGTAATGGCCTTGCCGGGCTTGCTGTAGCCGAAGTTTTCTTCCGGACCGAAATCATTGCTGCTGTCCGGAACGGTATGGTATGGATCGTTGTTACTCCGGTAATTATCCTGATACTGATTGTTGGAATCCATTGCTCTGTTCTCCTTTCTTACCGGTCGGAAAGACCGATCACCTGATTACGGATATTCTCGCTGAACTCCTCAATCTCCTTCATGCCCGCGGCCTGATCTGCATCCAGCTGAACAGGCTTTCCGAAGGAAATCCTGGAGCCGCCCCTGAAAAAGGGAGCGGTGTGGATATATACGGGGACGAGGGGAAGCCGGGTCCGCAGGGCGAGCATCACCGCGCCGCTTCGGAAACTGCCAACGCTGCTTTCAATTTTGCCTTCCGAGAAAAAACCGATCATTTCATACCTGTGAAGCCTGCCGGCGATTTCCGCCATGGTTTCCATATCTCCTGAGGGGGAAATGCTGGGGCGGCAGCCCATCCAGCGCAGCTGCAGCTGATTGATCCCGGCCGTGCGGAACAGCCGGGCAGCTGTCAGCATATAGATCCGTTTCAGCGGAAAAACCGCGTTGATCAATACCGGATCCAATGCCGCGCCGTGGTTCAGGGCGAGAATGCAGGGCTTTCCGGGAAGGTTTTCCCTGCCCCGGACGCGGGGATGAAACCACAGCATCAGGGGCAGGAAAGCCGTCAGCTTGAACAGCCAGACATACAGCATATCGTTTATTCCTTTTCAGATACGCCGTCAGGGCTCATTTTGAACGCGCAGATGAACGCGATGATCATCAGGGTACCGGCGATGACAGGCACGAGGAAGAACTGGCCGCCTTCCTTGCCCATGATATGAATGTCTTTGCTGACCAGGTTCATGTAGATCAGGTTTACGCCGATGGCGCTGGCTACCTGGGTTATCAGGCCCTGCGCGGCGAAATACATAGCGGCATGGTCACGCTTTTCATTTTCAATTTCACGCGCCGCGATCTGGGACGGGAAGTAATAGGTGGAGGAGAAGAATACGCCGACCGCGTAGCTGCCGATGGTGGAAGCGATCAGGCCGATGATGAAGCTGATCATCTGGCTGTTGGTGAAGCCTCTCCAGGCGCCGGCGAAGGTGAACATCGCAAAGGCGAAAGCGATAATCGCGGACTGCAGGGCAAACCGGACCGTCTTCTTTTTCTTAATGAAGTTGAACAGCAGCAGCATCAGGGGCACCGGCGCGAAAGCGGCGGAGTTCATGACAGTGATCTGCCAGCCTTCGATGCCCATCAGCTTTGTGGGAATCGTGGTGCCGATCCCGGTCAGGAACAGCATCAGGCCCATGTGCATCATGAACAGGGTGATCAGCCAGGCGTAGAAAGGTTTATTGGCAAAACTCAGCTTCAGGCTTTCGATCAACGGAATGTCGGTCTTGACGTCCGCGGGCTCTTCTTCCCCTTTCAGCAGGAACACGGGGATCAGCATGGTCAGCATCAGGGGCGACAGCTTCAGCATTGCACTGGTAATAGCACCGACATCCTTGCCGCCCAGCAGTGTCAGCAGCAGGGCCGGGAACAGGGCATAAGCAACGCAGTACTGAATGGTATCAAAGAATGCCTTGAAATGGGAAAGGCGCATCCGGGCTTTTTCATCCTCTACGACCGTGGAGAAAGAGCCATAGTAGGAAACAAGACACAGGGTGTAGCTGCAATAGAAAATGACCAGGAGAATGGCTTCGATGATTGTGGTTCCGGTGGCGCCGGTGGACATGAACAGTTTCGGCAGCCAGAGGAGGACGAAGGAAATGCACATCGGAATCCAGCCCAGCAGGATGCCGAGACGCCGGCGGCCGAACTTGGAATGCATCTTATCGTTGATATAGGCCAGGGGGATATCGATGAACGCGTCGATGATCTTGGCGATAAAGAACAGCACGCTGCACAGTCCGACGGATACGATTGCCGTTGTGGCGAATTTCTGAGCGTCTGATCCTGTCGCCATCAGCGCATCATTGAGGTAACCCGTGACCAGGGTCATCATCAGGTTCGGGCCGAGACCGGCCATAGCGAACAGGAACAGTTTCCAGCCTTTGAGTTTACGCATGGGTTTTCACTTCTCCTTTTTGTGCTTGGATATATGGCTTCAGCGTTTCCGCTGCATACCGCGCGGTGGAAAAATAGATCCGCTCTTCCGGCCTGACCTGGATACCGAACAGCATCTCAATGTGCTGGAGGAGCAGGAAATAGGACAGGCTGTCCCCGCCGAGGGCGGAGAAGAAATCCATATCCTCTTCAATGATATCCACGGGCTTATTCAGGACGGCAGCATAGAGTTCCCGGATTTTACGGACGGTTTCCGGATCCGCTTTCTGCTTTTCGCCGGCCTGCCGGCGGCTCCGGGAGATCAGCAGGCGGTTGTTCCGGTCAAAGGAGGCCCCGGAACCGATGGGGAAAGGCGACGGAAGGGGGTTGCGGCCTTCGGGGGTAACGTATTGACCGACATCGTCCCCGCAGTCGAGTATCAGCCGGCTGTCGTCCATCTGCAGGCCGGCAATCCCGTTGAGCAGGATGCCCGCGCTGCCCCGGACACGCGTCTCGGCATCGGCGGAAAGCTCCATGGCAACCAGCCCGAGCCCGGGAATGCAACAGCCATTGCCGAAAAAGATACCCAGCCGGGTGAAGAACTGCGGCGCAGAAGGATCCAGCGCGGGATCAGTACAGAGTATAGCACGGATCCGTTTGCCGAAGACGATTTTCACGATTTTCGCGGAAACGGAGATATACCTGGACAGGATCCGGTAGTCATTGATCCGTTCATCTCCCCGCAGCCACGCGAGACAGCGCTCAGCATCCTTCGGGAAAGATTTTCCGACCTGCTGCGTGATGACGGATATCATTTCACCGCAGGTTTCCGCGGAAACGCAGTGGTGGGTGACGCCCAACGACCTGCAGGCCGCCAGGTAGTTCCGTACTTCCTCCTGCGGGCGGGCAATACGCAGTTCACTGCCGAAACAGGGGTAGAATACCATGCCGCACAGGAAACCGAAGAAGTCCGAAAAAGGCAGGAACTGGGAAACACGGGTTTTGCCGAACTGATCGGGATAGAACATGGCCTGGTTATACTGATAGGTCTTTTTCAGGCGGAGCAGCTGCCGGCACAGGGACCGTCCGCTGTAGGAAACCAGCTGCAGGGAGCTGTCCGGCTGTTCGCAGGGGAAAAGGACCTCATCCGCCCAGAGCCCGTCAAAGTACGCAGGATCCACCTCGGACCGGGCTGTCTTCAGCGTATCCGGGGAGATGACGCTGGGATAATTGCTGTCGGTGGTGATGCAGGTGACACCGCTGACGGCCTGCAGGGAACGGTAGTCGAACAGTGTGCAGGCCCTGTCCAGGATCAGCGGGGTATGGCCGGACATCAGGATGGCCCAGCAGCAGACCGGCCAGAACGGATCGTTCTTCATATGCAGGCCGATGACACCGTGCTTTTCGGGCAGAATGTCAATCAGTTTCCGGGCAACGGAAATCACCTTCCGCCGGAAAACATCCCGGCGGATATAGACCGGGCGGCCGTTTTCGGTCCAGGAATAGATTACCCTGTTCCTGTCGGCCGTGATCAGGTCAAACAGTTCGTGCAGGGTCCTGCCCGATCCAGAAACGGATTCACAGACGTCCGTAACATATCCGCAGACAGCCTGCCATTGTTTCGTGTGCATAAAAGTCTCCTGTTACTTGTCCAGCGCGCTGCGCATCTCATCAATCTGGGTTGACCAGGCGATCCCGAAGGCGCATTTGTTAACAAAGTGTTCGCAGTTATTGTAGATGATATCATAACCGCCCTGGCCGAGCTGGCTTTCGGCGGCTTCAATCACCTTTTTCGGCGGTTTTTTCCTGAGCTTTTCGGCCAGGCTGTAATCCCGCACTTCCAGGCTTTTGCCCATCGCGAAATGCTGCAGCGAATCCTTTCGCACGGCAGCCATCGAAGCGTCAGTCAGCGTGTGCGGATCCGGACCGGCAAAATGGATGACAGTCTCATCGCCGATATAGATACCGAAATGATAATACCTGCCTGTGTCCACCCGAAGGATATCTCCCGGCTTCAGCTCCCGGACCGTCCATTTTTCTTTCCTGTCCACCGTCAAAGCTTCCCTTCGATATAGCGGCAGACATCGCCGACCGTCCGGAAGGACGAAGCCTGCATGTTCTCAAACCGGATCCCGAATTTTTTTTCGGACTGCAGCGCCATCATCAGCAGCGTCAGGGAATCCATGCCCAGATCCTCCACCAGCCGCGTTTCATCCGTGACCATGCTCAGGTCCGATTCCGGCTTCAGCTTTTTCAGTACTTCACCGAGGGTCTGTATGACGTTTTCATGCTTCATTGGACGGCCTCCTGATTTTCATCGCGGATGTTCTCGGGAAATCCTCGCCGCGGAACAGGACCTGATGAATCCGGGAAAAGTCCGGCAGATCCCTGCTGATTTTTTCCACAGCCAGGCGGATCCGTTCCTGGTCTTCGGCAGGATCGGCAAAGATTTCACAGGTCAGCAGCTTTACGCCGAAGGAGTTTGCCTTCATGGAAACCATCGATGCCTTGACGCCCGGGATCCGGTCCACCTTGGCCTCGATCTGTTCGGGGCAGATTTTCTCACCGTTGGTGAAATAGATCAGATTCTTGATCCGCCCGGTGATGAACAGATAGCCGTCTTCATCCAGATAGCCGAGGTCGCCGGTCCTGAACCAGCCGTCGGAGAAGGCGGCGGCCGTTTCCTCCGGATTGTTGATATATTCCATGAAAATATTATCGCCTTTGAGCTGGATCTCCTGATCCACAAAACGGATCTGCTGGAAATCATACAGCCTGCCGACAGAATCCTGCTTTGTCAGCAGTTCCACGTTGCCGCTGACCAGGTTTGCGGTTTCTGTCAGGCCGTAACCGCTGACCAGGTTGATACCGAGTTTCTCAATATAGATCCGCGCGATTTCCGTGGGCTGCGGCGCACCGCCGGTGACGATCTGCTTCAGCTCGCCGCCGAAAACTTCCGGTCCGTAGAGTTTGGAAAGGTTCAGCAGCATAGCTGCCAGGGCGGGAATCAGCACGAGGATGGTCGGCTTGTATTCCTTCAGGTCCGCAACGATTTTGTTCATATCGGAGCAGGGCCGGATCTGGCTGCCGGACTGCAGGCAGGACAGCAGGTTCCGCACGGTTCCGAAAATGTGGGAGAAGGGGATCAGGCCGTAATACTTCTGGAAGAAAGACGGGCCGGGCGAGAAAATACCGTTGTAAACGCCGGTCATCAGCGCCCTGTTGGACAGCAGCGCGCATTTCAGCGTACCGCTTGTGCCGCCGGTAAAGAACGCGGCAACCGCGTCCTCCGGATTGAGCTTCGCGGCGGGCGTGCCCGCGGCGATTCCGTCTGCGGAGCAGGGCAGGAGACGGACCCCCTGCAGCGCTTCCGCGCAGAAGGCAACCTCACATCCCGCTACGCGGCAGGATTCCTCCTTTGCGGCAGCGGGACCGGCCGGGGGAACCATCACTGCTACGGCGCCGTATGTGGTGACGGCCAGGAAAGCTTCAATGCACTCCAGCGAGTTCGGGAGCACGACGGCGACCCTGTCACCGCGGCGGACACCGTTTTCCGCCAGGACGGTCCGGAAAAGCGCCGTTTCCTCCCACAGCGCGCGGTAGGTAATGATCCGGTCCGGCAGGTTGACCGCCGGCCGGTCCGCCCAGCGTTCCAGGCACAGGGGTTCCAGATCCGTAATGACGGACAGCCGGACCATCAGCGCCTGTTCCTCCGGGGTCATCAGATCCATGAAGTAATTACCGGTTTTCATTCTGACTTTCCTCCGTTCGCCAGTTCTTTCAGAGCATGGATGCGCTCCGTCAGCAAGTCATTGTAATGCTGAATGTTATCCGGGGTCATGTCTCCCTCAACGCGCAGCCGCTCACCGATCCACACATCCCGGCCTTTCCGGCGGAAAGGCTTTCCCTGGCCGGCAAGGTAGACCGGGATAATGTCAGCGCCACCTGCCATAGCAGCCAGGATGGCGCCCGATTTGAATTCCCGCAGTTCCCCGGCTTTGGCCAGGCCGCCTTCCGGGAAGATGCCGATGCTCTCCTGCCGGGCAAGCACAGACTGCATGAGATGGAAGGATTCGATGTCAAGAATGTTCCGGTCGATCCGGATGCAGCCCAGCCGCCGCAGCAGGATTCCCAGCATCGGATACTCATACAGCGCTTCCGCCGCCAGCACATGGATCCGCAGCTTCGGGAAGATCATGCACAGCAGGGGCGGATCATACACGCTGATATGGTTGGAACAGACAACGCAGGGCTTCGTCATCTCCTTCGGGTTTTCCGCGTTTTCCGCGAGATGGACTTTAAAGGGGAAGGCGATCCGCATGCCGGCTTTCATGCTCCACCGGGTAAACCAGGTAATCAGCGAATGCTCCCGGTATTCGGAACGGAAACGGGTTTCCTCCCGCAGCTGTTCCATTTTCCGGCGCAGGTACCGGGTCGCGTTTTCCATGTTTGTGTGTTCCGTATCGGTTCCGAACATCTGCTGCAGGTCGATCGCGTCTCCGATCATCAGATGGGACCGGCGGAGCCCACCCGCGACATGAAAATACAGCGGCCGGACCACCGCGCCTGTACGCAGCGCCAGGTAAGCGGCACCGGAAGAAAAGGGCATAAACGGGCCGAAATCCCGGCCTTTGGCATTCAGGCGGCCCTCAGGGAATACGCCCACGAGCCCGCCCTGGTTCAGCGTTTCGATCGCTTCGGAAAGCTTGTCCGTTTTCTCCGGGGAGTAACGGTTCACGCGGATGCCGCGCAGGCCCTTCAGGAACCACTTCATAAACGCGCCTTTGTACAGCACTTCGGCCATCAGCACCCGGATCACCTGCGACGGGTAAACGAAAAGCATCATCGCGAAGTCCATCATGGTTGTGTGATTGGCAACCAGGATCTCCCCGGACCTGTTCCGCTTCTGCCGGCCGTGTTCATGATAGCGCGCCGGCCTGTACCATACAAGGAACGGAAGGATGCCGGTGATTTTGACGAACCACAGAACTGCGTTTTTCATCCTTCACTCCTCATACTTCGGCCAGCCTGGCAAGCAGACGGGCAGTGGAAACCGGCGTGGTGCACTCGGCGGACGCCTCTTTGGAGATCTCAATCTGATAGCGGTTTTCCACCTTGTTCAGATACTCGATATAACTGAGACTGTCCCCGTTCAGATCGGCGAAGAAATCCCTGCTGATGCCGACCTCTTCACTGAGGCCGAGGATCTCCTGCATTATCGCGGCGACCTCACGGGCTACGCTCAGCGTTTCCGAATCCGCCGTCATCCCCGCTTCAGGGGAAACAAAAGTTTCGCTGTCCATAACGGGAAAGTCACCGCTGCCGATGATCTCCGCGATGCGGCCGCGGCGGAACTTGTGGCTCAGGGAAACGGGAATGGTTTCGTAGGTATACAGAACCTGCTGCGGGCGCATGGCCAGCGGCAGTTTTCCGACGGCAGCCGTCACATCGCTGACGATGGCGGCCCTCCTCCGGGAGGAAAGGCAGGCTTCAGACGGCACTTCCACCAGCAGCGTCAGTTTTTCATCACGGCTGCTGACGATGCAGCAGGGATATTCCACGCTGATCTCGGATTCGATGCTTTCCGGGTTCAGACGCTGGCCGTTGGCGCCGTTGATCGTATCGTCCGACCGGCCGAGAATGGTCATTTCCCCGTCCGCGGAGCTGCTGAAGCAGTCCCCTGTATCAAACCAGCTTTCCGGATCACGCGGGATACGGACGCCGTCTTTATACGCTGCCGCATAGCAGGAATTGCCGCGGACCTGCAGCTGGCCTCCGTCATCCAGGCGTGTTTCCAGCGAAGGAAAGAATTTTCCGACCGTTTCACAGGTTCTCCGGCTGGCTTTCTTCTCCATGGTCAGGCAGGCAATGCCGATTTCGGTCATGCCGTAACCGTTCTCCAGGTGATAACCACAGCCGTTGATGATCCGGCCTGTAAGCTTGCCGGGTTTTCCGCCGCCGCTGATGCAGAAGCGGATGGAATCGCCGAGGGTCTTTTCCCGTACGCTTTTCATGAGCAGCGGAACCAGAAGCCTTCCCATGGCAGGACTCAGGTCCTGAATCCTGAGGCTCAGCCGGATTCCTTTTTCGAGCGCTTTTGCCCGTCCCGCTTTTTCAGCCTCTGCCTGAATGCCCCGGGCCAGTGAATCCCACAGAAGCGGGATGGCAAACAGATGAGTGACATGATGAAGCCGGCAGGTCCGCAGGATCGTGGAAGGCGTGTAGTCCTCCAGGAAAACAAAGGTTCTTCCGAACAGGACAAACCAGAGATAGCAGGCTGTCAGCCCGAAAATATGGGAGAAGGGCAGAAAGGCAAGCTGGCGGAACTGCCCCTTCCAGAAACGGGACACATCATCGCAGTGATCCAGCACCCAGCGGCTGTTCAGGATCTGCGCACAGATTTCCCTGCCGGTGTACGCAAAGAGCGCGGGCTCTCCGGTCGTGGCGGAGGTGGAGAGAATGATTTCATCCCCCCAGCCTTCTTCCGGTTCCGCATCAGCGGCTTCCGCGGGAGAAGCATTCTCAAGATCAGACGCGGAGAGCGTCCGGAACCCTTCACAGGAAAAGTCTCCGAGAATCAGCCGGCAGCCGCTGTCGGCAAGGCATTTTCTGTACATGGCGGGGGTCATGTCCGTGGAAAGCGGCATGACTTTTCCGCCGGCCATCAGCACAGCCCAGAAGCACTCCACCCACAGCGGAGAATTCTTCATGATCAGGGCGGTGACGCTGTTTTTCGGGATCAGGGTTTTCAGAAAGCCGTAAAGGCGGAGAATGTTCTGCCGTGATTCGCGGTAGGTGATCTTCCGGATGACGAGATTGCGGCTGTACTCATAGGCTGTTTCGTCCATAAAGCTGAACGCATGCCGGTAAACGGTCCGCATTTCATGCGGCTCCGACTGCAGCTCCAGGAGGATCTTCTCGTAGAACTTCATAGCCTATCGTAAAACCCTTTCTTTCAGAAGGTTCCGCATATTCCGGTACAGCAGGGAATAACCGTAACAGGCAGGGATACAGGCCAGTGCTGCCACCGCGACACCGATGAGTTTTGTCTGCGTGGACGCGGTACCCAGCCGGATAAAGAGCATGGGCGTGGTCCACAGCACAATCAGCGCTCCGGCCAGGAAAAAGAGATAGCGAAGGACCGCAACCGCCTTCCCGCTGCGGTTTTCCGTCAGGCACCACAGCAGGGAATAGGGCCCGAGCCAGAAAAGGTAGCTGCACAGGTACAGATACTGTCCGCACATCAGCATGGACAGCAGCCCCGTTGCGATCAGCGTGCAGCATTTTCCTGTCGGCGTTTCCGGAAAAGAAATCATCAGGGCGGCCCAGAAATACCAGAAGTATTCCCCGAAAGTCAGATGAAACCCGGCAACCAGCAGGATAACGCCCAGCGCGACCGAGAAAGCGCAGGTTGTGATCTCCCGTGTCTTCATAGCACTCCTTCTTTACGCGGCGGGCAGGACCATGAAATAACCCAAAAAATACAACCTAAATATGATACCTTTACAACCGTGAAATGTCAATCAGCGGCAATCCGGGAATGAGCCGGAAGACAGGCGGCGCAATCATCCGGCGCTCATTTTGCGGGTTGCGGGAGAACCAGCCGTGATGTATAATATCCATATTATCGAAGGCACATTATCACATTCCCGGGAGGCCCCCTGCAGACAGTCCTCTGAGGTGAACTGACCATGAGCGAAAAGAAACCGTATGCAGGCGCATACGAGCCTGAAGCATCCGGAGATGCCGTTCCCTCCATCCAGCAGCAGAAAACGCCCGAAACTCCGCGCAAAGCTGCCACGGGCGACATGAATGCTTCGCCTGTTTTGTTTGTGGAGAACCTGCCGCTTGAAGACCTGCTGTCCCGTGCGGAACTGGATGCCGAAGCGCAGTTCTGGCCCAGCGCGGTCATGTATGCGGACCGGGCTCTTGCACTTGATCCCGCCCAGCCAAGGGCTTATGCCTGCAAGCTGCTGGCAGACCTGAAGACCCCGTCGATCGGGCAGCTGAAAAACCTAAGGCATCCTTTCGATGACAACCCGAATTACCTCAAAATCATGCAGCTGGGCGATGAAAGCCTCAAAGGCGAGCTTCGCGCGGCCAATCAGTATATCTGCGATCACCTGGAAGAACTGTACCGGAGCGAGCTGGACCAGGTCCGCCACGCCCTGGCATATGCCGGTGTAGCCGGCGATCTTGCCCCGGCGGAGGCAATCCTGGAACACATCCCCGCGTTCCCGGCCTCTGAACAGCTGAAGAAGGAATGCGCGGAAAAGAAGCAGGAACTGTTTGCCCGTACGTTCGGGATGGCGGAACAGTGCGAGCGGGAGGCAAAGTGGGAAGAAGCGGTCCGCCTGTATGAGAGTATCTCCTATGATGAGAAAAGCCGCGCACGGCTGATCGAGTGCCGGAAACGGCTGGAAACGGAAAAGAAATACCGGCAGGGGCTGGCTTTCCAGCAGGCAAACCAGTTCCGGGAAGCTGCCCAGGTTTTTGCCGAACTGGAGAACTATAAGGACAGCGGCACCCGCTTCCAGAAGTGCAACCGCATGATCAGGGGAAAGAAAGTGCGGGCTGTCGGCCGCGAGCATACGAAGGCAGCCTGGGTGAATGTGTTCCTGTCGGCCTTTATGGCGCTTGGCTGCGCGGTAAGCGCTCCGGCCAATCCGCTGCTCAGTATGCTCTGGGGCGTTCCGCTGATTATTTTCTCGGTAGTTATGACAATCATCCAGGCAAGGTACCGCCCTGCCAGGCGGATGTGGCTGGTGATGGCGGCGGCTGCCGGGCTGTTTGTTGTCCTTACCGCTGCCGGGGTGCTGCCCTTCGGACCGGCTGCGAACAGTATTCCGAGCCTGATTTACCTGGCGCTGACAATGGGACTGATCTTTATCTGAACATAGATCAACAACAAGGGAGGAAACGAAAATGGAAAACATGAACCCGAATGCCCGCCGCGGAGTACCGGTCAAAATGATCTGGTTCCTGATCACGATCGCCATTTACCTGAGCTGTATCGGATCGATGGTGGGCTTCGCGCAGGGCAGGCCCGTAGGCAGGCTCCTGGAGAGCGCGTTCTACATCACCCCCATGTATCTGCTGCTGGCAGTCGGCGCGGGACTTTGCATGGCCCGGGGCTGCATCAATCTTTCCCTGCCGGGGACCATGGCGATGTCCATGATGGCCTTCGGGCTAGCTTGCCGCGGCGGAGTGGCGATTATCCCGGCGACACTGCTGGCCATCCTGACCGGCGCCGCCTACGGTGCGCTGAACGGAATTTTCACGATCCAGCGCGGCCGGAACATCCAGATGGTGACGGCGCTTTCCTCCCTGCTGATCGGTCTGGCAGGATCGGGCTTTGCGGGGCTGGCCAGCGATATGAGGATCAACAAGCTGGAATTGGAGAGCAAGGCATATACAACTGTCGGAATCGTCTTTGTGGCCATTGCGATCGGCGTATGTTTCCTCGGCGCGATCGGCGGAAAAAAACTGTTTCACCTGAATACGGATGATGAACCGGAGGTATCCGGCGGAAACCGTTTCCTCTGGTCCGTGATTGCCGGTATACTGGCTGGGCTGGCCGGCATCTTCCAGGCTTTCAGAACGCAGCAGATTCACTTCAATTTTGCCAGCGATTACACTTACCTGGTCAGCCTCTTCTTCATCCTGATCACCGCGGGCATCCTGATTCCGAATGTCCGCCGGACCTACGGCGAGGCACTCTTCGGCCTGCTGGCCATTGTCTTTGCCACCTTAGCCTTCGGCGTCCTGAATATCATATGCATGGTCATGGGGACAGCGTCGACAGAGAGTTATATCATTTACGCGGTTTTCGGCCTGCTTCTGCTGATTCCGAACCTGCTGATCTACAAAAAGAGAGACACAGCTTCAAAGGAAAGCTGAAACTACGGGTTAAGACCGAAGCCCGGATCCGCGCCTGCGCGGCTCCGGGCTTTGCGATCAATATCAGACCCGGGGAAAACAACCGCGGAAAGGAGGGCGGAATATGAAACGCAGCAAGAATCTTTCGACCAAGATCATTCTGATGGTCGAAGTGATCCTGCTGGTCAGCAGCGCCATTTTCTGCGCGGTTTCCATCTCCCGCTCCCGGGTCGCGATCCGCCAGGCCATCCAGCAGCGCATGGTGGACATTGCCAACTGCGCCGCGGGGTCTGTGAACGGGGATATCCTGAAGAACCTGAAAC
>Ga0310786_10007658_pt1 | contig 14039 bp, 10 predicted proteins | sample AusTroGonzalo_MG_FD_203881 | JGI IMG/M metagenome (GOLD analysis project Ga0310786, IMG submission 203881) | Bovine rumen microbial communities from tropical cattle in Woodstock, Queensland, Australia - Gonzalo_03 (v2) (version 2) | ecosystem: Host-associated > Mammals > Digestive system >... | reverse complement strand
TTTTGGCGCAAGCCAAAACCCGAAGGGTAAAATCCGAAATGAAATGAGGATTTTATCTAATCTCGCTATTCCGCCACCCGCTAGGGTGGTTTTCTTTTTTATCTACATAACGCGAGATGAAGAACTCGCGAAGTGAGTTCGACTAAATCGCCCCCAATGAGCGGAGCGAATAATAGGCGATTTAGAGATTTTGGCGCAAGCCAAAACCCGGAGGGTAAAATCCGAAACGCAAGTGAGGATTTTATCTAATCTCGCTCCCTGCAAACAAAAATACCCAATCACGGTGTCTTTTTTGTTTTATTACCGGAAATAGCGAGATATTGAGAACTCGCGAAGTGAGTTCGACTAAATTGCCCCCGAGAGCGAAGCGAACAACGGGCAATTTAGAGATTTTGGCGCAAGCCAAAACCCGTAGGGTAAAATTCGAAACGTAAGTGAGAATTTTATCTAATCTCGCTATTCCACTTCCCCCCACCTTCTTTCCGGATTGGGGCAGTGATCTTCATGGCCATCAGGCCAGACCCATACTTCGTCAGCAAACGGGCAAGATTCACACTTGCCGCCAACAGCGCAAAAGTCCTTGCCATTGTTAAAGAACAAGCTCCCTTCATGCTTTACGTTCAAAGCCGAAAGCGCCCCCGTCCGAAGTTCCTGGCGCAACGATTCTAATTGAGCATCATCGAGCGCATACATTTCACGGAGTCCCTGCGGAGCAACGCTCAAGAACACTACTGGGTTCCACTTGATGCGATCAATCCCAATTGAAGAAGCCCACTGCACAAGTTCCGCAACTTTGTCCACATTCTTTTTATGCAACGTCACCTGTAGCGAAACCGTCGCAATACCCAAGGACCGCGCAATCAGCATGGAATTCGCGGCATCTCCACCCAGCGCAGCATTTTCGGCGCATCCACCCTGCTCAGCATCACAGGCCATCAACTTCCGTCGCACATCCACAAACTTTTCGACGTTCGCAGTCCAGCCTTCGAATTGTTCCGATGCCAAATAGCTCACTTTGATATCGCTACACGCACGCAGCAAAGCCGCCATTCCAGCATCACTCCCCCACTTTCCAGGGAACGTCCCGTTTGTCGTGAGATTCAGCGGAACTCCAAGCGATCCGCACACTTCCAGCAGTTCGTCAAAATGCGAATAGAGTAGCGGTTCCCCCATCGTCGAAGGTATGACTTCTCGCAAAATGCGTTTGCCCAAAGCATCGCGTTCCGCCGCGTACTTTTCAATCGCAGCCCGCGCCGTTTCAATCGGCATTTCACCCATGACAAACGTATGCTCCCCACAACGCCGTTGGTTCAAAAAGCACAGCGGACAATGCAAATTGCACACGTCAGGATTTGTGAGTAAAGTAATTCGACGCATTAGAGCTATGAGCTATGAGGTCGCACCTTCGGTGCTTTGAGATATGAGACTACGCCTCAAAGCGAAGCGACCTCAAAGGGCGAAGCCCGACCTCACTTCTCAAACCTATTCTCTATGTTCCCTCAAGTACTTTATCGCGGCAAGGCCTGCGATAGCGCCCTCGCCTACGGCTACTGCGACCTGAAGCGTTCCGCCCGTGCAGTCGCCCGCAGCAAAAAGCCCCGGTACAGTTGTCTGGAAATCCTTGTCGAGCACGAGTTTTCCGGCATCGAACGCGGCACCTGCCTTGAGCGCCAAATCCGTAGCGTTCGCACTGCCCATAGCAACGAACATTCCATCAAAATCCGCTTCTGCACCATCTTCAAAGCGAACGCCTTCAAAATTCCCGACACCTTTCAGCCCTGCAATCTTGCGGGTTTCGATTTTTACGTTATCAGGAAACTTTGCTGTCATTTCCATGCCGTTTGTCAAAAGCGTCACGCTATTAACTACAGACAAAAGTTCATTTACTTCGTGCAAAGCGTATTCGCCAGCCCCGAGCACGGCAACATCTTTTTTACGATAAAAGAACGCATCGCAAACAGCACAGTAGCTCACGCCGTGGCCTTCCATCTCCGCCATGCCAGGGAGCGGAGTCTTTTTACGGGCAGCCCCCGTCGCCATCACGCAAACCTTTCCTTGATACGAACCCTTCAAGCCGGTCGCCACAAAGCCAAAGCCATCGAACATGAGGTCCGTCACTTCGTCATCGGCAATTTTCGCACCAAGCGCAAGCGCCTGATTTTTCCCCACTTCGGCGAGTTCGGCCCCCGTCATCGGTTCTTTTAAACCAAAATAATTTTCAATTTTATGAGCCTTTGCAAGCGCACCTACGTCCTTCCCTACAAGTTGAACGTCAAGTCCTGCACGCAAACCGTAAAGCGCCGCCGACACACCAGCTGGACCATAACCTAAAATCAATATATCAGACATGTGAACCTCCAACCAAAAGATACGAATTTATTTATTTTAAATAATATCATAGAGATGGATTTTTGAACATGAGTACGATGTTGCAACGCTACCCGACGCGCGACTTATTTGTAGAGGCTGGATATGGTCCCAATTTTGCGGACCAGCTTATTCAAAATGCCTATAGCAAACTTTTTGAAGGAGACCCGATAGATGAACGAATCTATTTCGAAGCCTCCGACAGTATGGCCTACATCATCGATATCGGGCACGACGAAATACGTTCCGAAGGCATGAGCTACGGCATGTTCCTTGCCGCTCTGACAGACCACGAAGAGACGTTCGACAAGCTCTGGAACTTTTCAAAGCGTTTTGTCCGCAACAACGACGGCCCGCACAAAGGATATTTTTCATGGCAAGTCAGCACCACTGATTTTTCCATGATCGATCCGGGTTCCGCTCCAGATAGCGAAGAATACTTTGCCGCTGCGCTCCTCATTGCAGCAAAGAGATTCAACCGCGACGACCTCCGCCGCGATGCCGTACAGCTCATCACCGACATCAAGTACAAAGCTCCTAGCGATCTTGTCGGCCCCATCATCAACCCCGAGAACAAGCTTGTAAAATTCTCGCCTGTGTATGGCAACGAATTCACGGACCCCAGTTACCATACCATGGCATTCTACCGCATGTTTGCCGAAGCCACGGGCGACAACTCCTGGTTCGATGTCGCACAGGCAAGCATAGACTTTTTGCAGAAGGCAGCACACCCGGTCACCGGACTCTGCCCTGACTACTCCGAATATGACGGCACCCCCAAGGCCATGCCTTGGTTCCCCGAAAGCAACAACTTCAGCGGTGACGCTTGGCGAGTCGCCCTCAACTTGAGCCTCGACTACTCCATTTTCCGTGGAGACGAGAGAGAAAAAGAACTCTGCGAACACATTCTGAATTTTTTCCAGAACTGCGACCCCTACCTTTCGGACTACGCCATCGATGGCGGCCCCTATCCGCACCAAGGCAGAAACGCAACTCCAGGACTTATCGCCATGAATGCCGCCGCCACGCAAGTGCTGCCCTCGAACGATCCGCTTATCACGCCGTTCGTAAAGAAACTTGCAGCACTCTCCGTGCCTTACCGTTTTTGGCGCTATTACGATGGGATGCTATACATGATTGGGCTTCTCGCGACAGCGGGAAAAATCACACTATAAGGAGTACGCATGAAACTTCCATTCATTCTATTCATCGCGGCCGGCTCTTTGGCCTTGACCGCATGCGACGATGTTCGAGTTGAAAAATACCCGAACGGAAACATCCGCTTCCAGGCCACCTACGTCAACGACAAGAAGGAAGGCATCGAAAAGGAATTCTACGAAGACGGTACGCTCAAGCGAGAATCGAATTTCGTAAACGACCGCCGCGAAGGCCTCACGAAGGAATTTTACAAGGACGGCACGCCGCAGTCGGAACTGCCTTACGCGAACGGCTACATCGAAGGAACCGTCATCCGCTACCACAAGAACGGAAAAGTAGCCTCCAAGGCACAGTACAAACAAAATAAACAAATCGCTTTCGGCGAAACATTCAACGAAGACGGCTCCCCCGCCACAAGCGGCAGCTACAGGGACCCGCGCGACGGCATCTCGTACGAATGGATTGTCATCGGCGACCAGCTCTGGACCGCAGAGAACATGAACTACGCTACGGCATCCGGTGCAATTTGTGCGCAATGCAACCACTGGGGCCGCCTCTACAATTTTGAAAATGCCAAGAAAGCATGCCTCGAAGGCTTCCACATGCCAAGCAAGGCCGAATGGCAAAAGCTCTTGAAAGTCGCCGGCAAAAAGCCGGGAGTCGCCCTCAAGGCTGGCTACGGCTGGGATCCGATCAAGCCGGACTCCCCCATTTTCGGTAACGGCAAGGACGACCTTGGATTCGGAGCAAAGGCCGGCGGCGCGCACTTCGCCAAGAGCGACGTGCCTATAAAAGAACGCAAGTTCGAAGAAGCCGGCAAAAAGGCCTACTTCTGGACAAGCGAAGGCGAAGTCCTCATATTCTTCCACGACAAGGATTTCGCCAAATTCGAAAAGTTCGACCCCGAATTCGGCGCAAGCTTACGTTGCATTAAAGATTAGTAGGAAGTAGACAGTAGGAAGTAGGAAGAGAAAAACGCTCCGGTTAACCGGAGCGTTTTGTATAAACTCTAAAAGTAAGCCACCTCCCTAATCACTCAAATAAGGAGGTGGCCGGATTGGATGGGATTTCTTGTATAACGCTTAATCGAGCGTGGCGTGTGCCGCAATCGTATAAATTGCGGTCACATCTTTCGCCTTGAGCGGGACAAAGCCCCAGCCGTCGCCCGGATTCAGCTTTTCGACTAGCGTCGGGATATCTTCTTCCTTGGCACCGAGTTCTGCAAAGTTAATCGGCATGCCGATGGAATGCAGGAACTTGCGGAACGCCTTAATGCCTTCGAGAGCAGTCGCTTTCGGATTTTCGAAATTCATCTGGCAGCCGAACACGCGGGTCGCCATCTGGGCAAAACGCATCACGTTGTGGTCCACGACGTATTCCATCCAGGCGGGCATGATGACAGCAAGCCCCGCGCCATGGGCACAGTCGTAAAGCGCAGAAAGTTCATGTTCGATGGCGTGGCTGTTCCAGTCTTGACTGCGCCCGCAGCCCACAACGCCGTTGTGGGCCACCGTACCCGCCCACATGATGTTCGCACGCACCTGATAGTTGGCGGGGTCGGCAATGGCACGCGGCCCCTCCTTCACCATCGTCAAAAGCACCGCTTCGCACAGGCGGTCGGTAATTTCCACTTCGAGCGTATTCGTGAAGTAGCGTTCGAACACGTGAGCCATGATGTCGGTAATGCCGCAAGCCGTCTGGTAGGCAGGCAGCGTGCAAAGCAGAGCCGGATTCTGCACCGCGAACTTCGGGCGGATATGCTCACTGCTCGCACCGCGCTTGAGCATGCCGTCTTCCTTGGTCACCACGGAGTCGCCGCTGCCCTCGGAACCGGCCGCCGCAATCGTCTGCACCACGCCAATCGGGAGCGCTGCCGCCGCCGTAGCCTTGCCCTCGTAAAAGTCCCAGAAATCGCCCTCGTAGAGCGCCCCCATCGCAATGGCCTTGGAGCTATCAATCGTGGAACCGCCGCCCACTGCCAAAATAAAATCAATCCCGTTTTCGCGGACAATTTCAATGCCCTTATAGACAAGAGAATCGTGCGGATTCGGCTTCACACCGCCAAGCTCCACATGCGTAATCCCCGCAGCATCAAGGCTCGCCTTCACGCGGTCAATCAGCCCCGAACGCACTGCGGAACCACCGCCGTAATGAATCAGCACCTTGGCGCAGCCAAACTTCTTGACAAGTTCACCGCATTCATTTTCGCGGTCTTTACCAAATACAAATTCCGTTGGGCTATAAAAATTAAAATTGTCCATATTCCATCCTTATGTTTCGTAAAAAAATACAAGAAAATCACGTCCGTAAGCAGATTTTTTTCAAAAAAGCGTTCACAGCAAGAAACAAAGGCTGCTCAAATCAGCCTAAAGAAATTCGCAAGGCTATTGATAATTTTAAACAATTAGACAATCATTCTTGATTTTTGTAACTTTTTCGTATGTTTTTGAACACCCCCGACCACCTATGGTGCTTTGACTTCGCTAGTTTTTGAAATTTACCCATAAAAAAGGGAAAATATGAATAAAAAATTATTGACAACATCTCTATTTTTCGCAACATCAATCGCAATGGCGCTCGATCCTTTGGAAACTTCGGAAACTTCGCTACCTTGGAAACCTTGGATTGGATCCAGCACACCGACTCCCTACTATGTCAATACAGGATTGGATAAAGGTACAAACCCAGCAGCCGGTTATTGGTATGCTAAAACCGACTATGAAGAGGGAGGTAAATCCAAGGTCGTATGGCCCGTCGAGACAGAAAAAGCAGACCCCGATTCTTTGGCCACTATCATTGAACATTGTCAAGGTGTTTGCGGCACAGCAAAACTCACTAAGGAAGGGGGAACGGCAACTTTTAAACCATTCGTAACTGTGGGGTTCAATGTCGCTGGCAAGAATGAAAATGGTGAACTGGTGGTTCTAGGCGATGCATCTGACTGGGGTGGCATCTGCATTACCTACAGATCTGATAATATAAATCCGTGGCTACAACTCAGCATGGGAGATGACATCAACGAGTCCGCAATTCCGACAAGAAAACTAGATGGCGGGAGCAAAATAACATGCATTCCTTGGGAAGATTTCAAACCGCCTCTTGATTATGGTCACGGGGAACAAACTATTACTGGAAAACAAGCGGCTAAACAGCTTGTCTCCATAAACTTCAAAATGCAAGGAGCAAAGGGTAGATACAAGTTTAACATCTGCGGGATTGGCCCTTACGGTAAAAAAATAGAAGGCAAGGAGTTGCCAACAGGAGCCGAATCGTTGCCAACATCATGTCCCGAATTCCACATATCGCTTAAAATTCCAGAAATTTCGGTCAACGCGAAATGGAGCCCGCAGGGCAATAACTACGAAGCAACAATATTTGTCATGGACGGTGACTATAAACTGACCGAAGATAAAGATTATAAAATAATCGAAAAGATCGTCAACAATAATAAAGTCGAAACGACAATCGAAGGCATGGGCGATTACACGGGCACGGTTAAAAAAACATTTGATAAGCCGAAGTCCATCACCGACAATAGTATCATCGTCGCCGACATCCCCATGCAGACGTACGTTGACTTCAGACAGGTCTGCCCCTCCTCCTCCTTAGTCATCGTCACCGACGGCAAGGATACGCTTAAGGCCGGCTCGGATTACATATTCGAATGCTCCAACAACACCGATATCACCTCCGGCACGCTTGACAACGCCGCCGATTTAAAAATCACCGGCATAAACAAGTACGCAGGTGAAATCACAAAAAAATTCTTCATCTGGGAGAACATCGGCTACTACGCCGCCGTACAAGTTTTTGAAGATGCTGAAGGAAAAGCTCACGCAGAAATCGACGGTGCCTACGACGGCACGGATGCGGTCGCATTCGAGGAGGATATCACGGTGGAAAGCGTCGTGTTCAACCGCGAATTCTCTGTGAATTTGGAAAACGGTGGATTCTCGACCATCATGCTGCCGTTTGACGTCCAGGCGTCGAGTCTAACTGGTGTGAAATCAATTTTTGAATTCTCGAAAGTTTTTGATAACAACGGCAAGAAGACGGTGGGAGTGACTTACGTCTGGTGCAACAAAACAATAGGCGAGCAACAGTTTGGAAAAGGCAACCCAAATTGCCACGAGTTATCGGGCGAACTCAAGGCCTACACGCCGTACTTGATCGAGATGGAAACGCCAACGCTCGGAATCAAAGGCGGTGTTGTGCTCAAGTCGACCACAAAAGCCAAACCTGACGTAAGCAACGAAAATTGGGTGTTCCGCGGCGTTCTCCAGAAAAAGGACTTTTCAAAGAATGATCAAGCTATCCAAAAAGGCATAATTTGGGCCTTTGCAGGTTCCGCCCGCAACGGTGCTTCAATCGGCAAGTTCGAGCAGTTCGGAAACAACACCTGGGTGAATCCGTTCCGTGCGTACCTAGTCGATTGCACGACGTATTCGGATGCTTCGGAATGCAAGGACGACGAGACCCAGCCGGAACCTTCGCTTGTCTCCAGGTACCGTTTTGCGGACGTGTTCGCCCCGGCAAGTTCCGCCGAGAATAGTTTGTCAGCTAAAGTGCCAATGCGTGTTGCAGCAAGCGAGACCGCCTCGCTCGAAGGCATGGAAGTTGTCATCATGAATGGCGACAAGGAACGCCCGACCGTCATCGGTCACATGAACCCTGCCACTGGCGAAATTCGCATGCTGCCGCGTACAACGCAATCGTACGACCTCAAGGGCCGTAAGGTCGTCAAAGGTAAAAAAGCGAAAGGCGCGTATTACAGAAAGTAAGTTGTAGGTGGAAGTATGACAAACCACCACTAAATTTTAAATTCATACAAAATACAAGAAGATCCTGCCCCAAAGCAGGATTTTCTTCTTATTATTATAAAGAGTTCACAGAAAGAATCACTTTACCAGAAATGGATGCCTACGCCCAAATGAGCAAAAAAAGGCGTCGGCTTCGCCTTGCTCCAGGATGACACCCTTTCGTCTATAGGACCGAAGGTCCGTTCTATCGTCTAAACTACGTCGTATATTCTGCGTTGATTTTCACGTAGCCATAGCTCAAGTCGCAAGTGAATGCGCTTGCAGAAGCCTGGCCGATGTTCAACACGAGCGTTACTTTGTATTCACGCTGACGGACCACGGCATGCAGTGCAGCCGTCTGCTTTTCGTCCAGCTGTACCGGACGGCCACCTTCGAGAACCTTCACTTCACCGAAGTAGAGGTCCGTGTGTTCAGCGACCATGTTGCAACCGCTAGAACCGGCACTGCTGAGGATGCGTCCCCAGTTCGGGTCTTCGCCGAACATCGCGCACTTGGCGAGGTTAGACGTACCGATGAAGCGGGCCATGCGGAGAGCTTCTTCGTGGCTTTCGGCCTTTTCGATGCGGAGTTCGATAAGCTTTGTAGCGCCTTCGCCGTCACGCACGATATCCTTCGCGAGGCTCTGCATCACGAGCATCAAAGCGGCGCGGAATTCGCCCTGTTCAGAGAGAGTCAAATCTTCGTACTTGATGCCGCTCATGCCGTTGGCGAGCATGATGCAAGTGTCGTTCGTGCTGGTGTCGCCATCGACCGTAATCGCGTTGAAGGAATCCGCGATGTCGGCACGGAATTCAGCAAAGAAGTCAATCGGCAAAGCAAGGTCGGTCGTGATGAAGGCAAGCATCGTCGCCATGTTCGGGTGGATCATGCCAGAACCCTTGCAGGCACCACCGATCGTCACCACGCCCTTTTCGGTCTTGATTTCCACGGCATGGGATTTGAGAGCGAGGTCCGTCGTAAGTATTGCGCGACCAAATTCTTCGGAAGCATCTTCATGGAGCTTTTCCACGAGCTTCGGAATGCCGGCTTCAATCTTGTCCATCGGCATCAAGTGGCCAATCACGCCCGTGCTGCAAACGAGCACGCTCTTCGGCGTGAGCTTGAGAGCTTCTTCGGTAAGCACAGCCATGCGTTCGGCATCGGCATAGCCCTTTTCGCCCGTGCAGGCGTTCGCGTTGCCGCTGTTCACGATCACGGCAGAAGCAAAGTGGGCATGTTCGAGAGCAGCTTTGTCGTAAAGGACCGGTGCGGCCTTCACCTTATTGGTGGTAAAAACGGCGAAGCAGCGGGCAGCCTTTTCACTCTTGAGAAGAGCCATATCGGCATTGCCGCTGGCCTTGATTCCGGCACAAATTCCAGATGCGGTAAAGCCCTTGGGGGAGCAAACGCCGCCTTTTTCCAACACAGTGTACATAGTATCTCCTAAAAAGAAGCTTTCTTTGCGATTCAGGGCTCGCAACGCCCGTTAAAATTTTTACCTTATAGAGCATGGAAAAGATCATGTTTACACAAGAGGCTTACGACAAGCTCGTTAAGGACCTTGAAAATTTAAAAAATGTTGAACGTCCCCGCGTACTTCAAGAATTAGTTGATGCCCGTGCACAAGGCGATTTGAGCGAAAACGCAGAATACCATGCCGCCAAGGAGCGTCTGGCCGCTATCGACAACATCGAAATGCCCAAGCTCCAGGACCAACTCGCCCGCGCCCAGGTGATTGCTTTTGATACGAATTCCGACACGATCCGTTTTGGCGCTACCGTTACCGCCAAAAACATGAAGACCAAGCGCGATATCGTCTATCAGCTCGTCTCCCCCGAAGAAGCCGACGCCCTCAACGGCAAAATCAGCTTCAAGAGCCCGATTGGCGCAGCCCTCATGGGCAAAAAGCGCGGCGACGTCGTCGAAGTCGTCACCCCGAAGGGCAAGAACCAGTTCGAAATCATCGACTTCAAGTAATCCATGTTCGTAACGCTCATCGGCAAAGACCAGTTCAGCAAGGACAAGCGGATTGACAAATTCCTGTCCGAGACTCTTGGCGACCGGATTTCAGATCCGATGGCCAAGCAGGTGCTGTACGCCACCGACACAAACATCGCCTCCATCTCCGATGTCATCATCGAAGCCTGCGATTCCGTGTCGATGTTCTCGCCGGAACAGGTCATCGTCGTACGCAAAGCCGAAGCCATGAAAACAGACGATTGCAAGGCAATCGCCAAGTGGATTCCCCATGCGGCAAGCGGCAAAGTGCTCTTTGACTTCGAAACGCTCCTCGCCTCTAGCGAACTTTACAAAGCGCTTTCGAAAGTCTGCAAAGTCGAAAAGTACGACGTGCCGAAGCAGTACGAAATGGCAGACTGGATCTCTGCCGTCGTCCCCACTCACTTTAACAAAGCTATCGAGCCCTCGGCATCGCAATACCTCGCCGAAGCCTTGGGCAACGATACCAAGCTCGTGTGCGAAGAAGTCGAAAAGATTCTCCTTTACGCACCGGACTGCAAAAAAATTACCATCGACCTCGTGAAAACGATGGTCGTCTCGCAGCGCGACATCCCGACCTACGAAATCGAAGGATTCTTCGGGATGCAAGACGCCAAAGCTTACGTCCAGAAGCTGAACGAACTTTTGAACAGCGGCGTGGATGCCATCCGCATCTCCAACACGCTTTACAGCTACGCGCTCTCGCTCTTGAATTACGGCTCCCTGACCGCAAAAGGCGTTTCGCCCGAAGAAGCCGCCAAGAAAATCGGCAAGAACTACTACATGTTCGTCAAGAAAGGCCAAGCCGCCGAATGCTGCCGCCGCTGGCGCAAACCGCTCTTAATCCGCGTGCTCCGCCGCCTCGCCGACCTCAACTACGAAATGAAAAGCGGCAAATGCCCCACCCGCATGAGCCAGGAACTCGCCCTCGCCGCCCTCGTCGTGCGATAAAGCGGAAGCGGTTTTGCAAAGTACTTCATTTTATAGTCATTCGAATCCGCATAAAATTTTTCTTCAATTTTAGCCGTTTTATCATTCATTGGCATCATGATAAAAAACGCCCCTGCAAGGAGCAGGAAGCGGTTTTTGTTTAGTAAAAAGCTATGGATTCTATCGGCTCTTCGAGCCTCCAGAATGACATTCAAGGTTGTATGCCGATGCCGTCCCGGAATAAATCCGGGATGACATGTAGGGTCCAAGAACATTACCCGACGAAAATGCGGCCGTTGCGGAAGAGCTGCATCCACGGGCCGTCTTCACCCCATTCAGCCGGATGCCAAGAATATTGGCAAGTGCGGAACACGCGTTCCGGGTGCGGCATCATGACGAGTGCGCGACCATCTTCGGAGCAGAGACCGTTGATGCCGAACGGAGAACCGTTCGGGTTGAGCGGATAGCGTTCGGTGTAGTTATGGTTGCCATCGACGTAACGCAATGCCACGAGATCGGTGTTGAGGCAAGCCTTGGCGGCTTCGCGGCTTGCAAACTCTGCACGGCCTTCGCCGTGTGCGACAGCAATCGGAAGCACGGAGCCTGCCATGCCCTTGAGGAGCACTGCCGGAGTATCTTCGACCTTCAACGAGCAGAAACGTGCTTCGAATCGTTCGGAGAGGTTCTGCACAAAACGCGGCCAGTGCTTAGCGCCCGGAATCAAATCCTTGAGGTTCGAGACCATCTGGCAACCGTTGCAAACGCCAAGCGTGAACGTGTCCTTACGATTAAAGTAAGCTTCAAATTCTGCGCGGGCCTTCGGGTTGAAGAGAATGCTCTTGGCCCAGCCTTCGCCAGCACCGAGAACGTCACCGTAGCTAAAGCCGCCGCAAGCCACGAGTCCGTTGAAGTCCTTGAGGCTTACACGGCCTTCGAGAATATCGGTCATGTGAACGTCGATAGATTCAAAGCCAGCCTTTGCAAAGGCGGCAGCCATTTCGAGTTCGCCGTTCACGCCCTGCTCACGGAGGATGGCCATCTTCGGACGGCTAGCGTAGTCCTTGATGACCTTGGCGCTTGCAGCGAGATCGAACGTGACCTTCGGCGTAATCCCCGGATCGTCCTGTTCGAGCTTGAGTTTGTATTCACTTTCGGCGCATTCAGGATTGTCACGGAGAGCGGCAATGCGGCGAGTCGTATCGCTCCAAATGGCGCGAAGGTCAGAAAGATTTTCAGTATAACCTAAACGGTCTCCCGTTTCATCAATACTCAATACATAGTTACTATTAAGTTCACCGATTACAGAAACTGTATCACCGAGATCCAGTCTAGCAAATTCTTCGATGATAGAAGAAACATCGGATTTCTTTACCTGAAGCACCGCACCGAGTTCTTCGTTAAAGAGTGCATCAATGAGGTTACCCTTGAGAGCATCGGCATTCAGCGTTACCCCCACATGGCCAGCAAAGCACATTTCGACGACAGTCGTGTAGAGGCCGCCATCGCTCTTGTCGTGGTAAGCGAGAATCTTGCCTTCAGCATTGAGCTTCTGAATGATTTTGAAGAATGCACGGAGTTCCTGAGCAGAATCGACATCTGGAGCTACGTCACCGAGGTTATTATAAACCTGAGCGGCAATAGATGCACCCATACGGTTCTTGCCACGGCCCAAATCAACGAGCAAGAGACAATATTGTTTGTAAAAACAATCATCAAGCTCACGTTTCAACTGCGGCGTGAGCGTCTTGCGCACATCGGCGCAGGGAGCAAATGCACTGATGACGAGCGAAATCGGAGCTGTCACGCGATGGCTACCCTTATCGTCTTGCCACACGGTGCTCATACTCATGGAGTCCTTACCCACCGGAATCGTGATTCCCAAATCCGGGCAAAGTTCCATACCGATAGCCTTCACCGCTTCGTACAAATCAGCGCCGTCGCCTTCGTAGTTCGGAGTCGCCATCCAGTTAGCGGACAAGTTTACGCGGCCCAAATCCGGGACATAAGCAGCAGCCATGTTCGTGAGGGATTCAGCGACCGTCATGCGGGCTGCAGCAGCCGGAGAAATGAGAGCAATCGGGGCGCGTTCGCCCATACTCATGACTTCACCTTCGTAAGTGTCGAGCGTTGCACTCGTCACGGCGCAGTCAGCCACCGGAACCTGCCACGGACCAACCATCTGGTCACGGCAAATCATACCCGTCACTGAACGGTCACCGATAGAAATCAAGAACGTCTTGTCGGCAACAGTCGGGTTAGCGAGCACGCGGTGTGCCACATCCTTGATACTCTCGCCTTCAGGAATCACCTGAGACGAAAGCGGACGTTTCTGGCTCTTTTCGTTACGGATCATGCGGGGCGGCTTGCCGAGGAGAACGCCGAGCGGCATATCAATCGGAGTCGTGCCGAAGTGCTTGTCAGTGAGGGTCAAGTGTTTTTCAGGAATAGCCTCGCCCACCACGGCATACGGACAACGTTCACGCTTACAGATAGCATCGAACACATCCAACTTATCGCCAGCAATTGCAATCACATAGCGTTCCTGGGATTCGTTACTCCAGATTTCGAACGGGCTCATACCCGGTTCGTCGTTCGGCACGTTGCGGAGTTCAAACTTACCGCCGAGACCGCCATCGTTCACGAGTTCCGGGAAGGCGTTCGAAAGTCCACCTGCACCCACGTCATGAATAAAGGTAATCGGGTTTTCTTCGTCCATTGCCCAGCAGCGGTCAATGACTTCCTGGCAGCGGCGTTCCATTTCCGGGTTTTCACGCTGCACAGAAGCAA
>Ga0310786_10007657_pt1 | contig 14040 bp, 10 predicted proteins | sample AusTroGonzalo_MG_FD_203881 | JGI IMG/M metagenome (GOLD analysis project Ga0310786, IMG submission 203881) | Bovine rumen microbial communities from tropical cattle in Woodstock, Queensland, Australia - Gonzalo_03 (v2) (version 2) | ecosystem: Host-associated > Mammals > Digestive system >... | reverse complement strand
TAGTCCGATTGTAAGATTTATATAAAAAGGGGACCCCGGACCAAAAATTCGGGGTTCCCAAAGTTTAACCTAACTAGAGTGGATGACAAATGCCTAAAACACAGATCAATCTCGAAGGTTGGCAGGATTACCGCGGCAACGCTGCCGGTAGCTTGCTCTACGTCGAAACCAGCCACCAGTCCGAAATGCCGGTCCGCGACCAGCTGAACGAAAACGGTAAGGGTTTCCTCTATGAACCCAACTACGAAACTAGCACCTATGGTCTGATGAGCTGCTATAACGTGAAGGCGATCAACGCAATCCTCAAGGCAAAGAGCCGCTACATTCTGTTCGGCACCCGTTACGAAGGCCTGAGCGATTCCGAACTCCGCAACAAGTACTTGATTATGGGTTACATGCGCATCGACAAGATTAAGGACGTGCGTACCCGCCACATCCAGCGCTACATGGCTAATCCGGAACTCCAGGAACCGGAATGCATGCAGATGGAACACAACTGGGCTGTCTATGGCCCCATGCGCTTTGTCTCTATGAACGACGCCTTCGTGGTGACCGACGAAATCCTCAAGGAATGGGGCTATCGTGGACACGCTAGCCGTCAGCTCAAGGCTGTGTTCAAGAAGGAACATCTGGAACAGATTCTTTCTTACCTTGATTCTAAGGACGACATGATTGACGAATACATCGCAACGGTCGACGAATACAAGGAAGCTCTCGAAGAAGAGTAATCAGTTGCGGACGCAACAAAAAAAGGCGGGCATTAGCCCGCTTTTTTTGTTATGTGTAATGTGAAATGACTAATGAGAAATGAATAATCTCACATTTCACATCTCACATTACTTCTTCACCGCTTTCACCGTGGAGTTCTTCGTCTTCACCAGGTACATGCCCTGACGGAGGTCGAGGCGCAGCGTACCGTCGGCATTCAGAGCCTGGCCCTTGATGCCGCTCCACACGAGGTTGCCGTTCAGGTCGAAGACTTTCGCCGGGGCGAAGCGGTCGTTGACGGCGAACTTCGGAGCCTTCGTGATACCGGTCGAGGTGCAGCCCGTAGCCACAATCTTTGCGATGTAGATTCCGGTAGCGTCACTGTTGAAGTGCAAGGCGGTAGAGCCGTTGTCGCCTTCTTTTTCAAGATCCACTGTGGTTTCGCTCCAGCTGTTTGCGGCAGCGGTACGGCCATACTGGTAGTCAACCCAGCTGCCACCGTTTGCGGCACCCACGTTCACGTAGGCGTTGGAAGTGCCCTGGCTGCGCATGGTAATCACCAGTTCGGAGCAGCTTGCCAGTGCGGCGGCGCCTTCTTCGCTGATGTTCACGAGCTGGCTCTTGTAGCCGCATTCAGACTGTTCGCAACCGGCGAGCGGTACGCTGACATAACCTGTAATGCCGTCGAGTTCGCCGGCTTCGTAGGTGACTGCGCCGAGGTCGTCGCTCATGGCCTGCCAGGTGGAAACGTCGGAGGTCTTGGAGTAGTCGAGGATTACGACATCTGCTGCCGGGACAATGACCGGTTCAGTGTAGTTCGGATCGGTGGTTTCGTCTTGGCAGGCGGCGACGGTCGAGGCGGCTGCGGTCTTGGTGAGAACGAGCGTCGTTACCGAGCGTGCGGGGAGCATGTAGCAGCTTGCAATGGTGATGTTCTTGCTCTTGAAGCCGTTTTCCTTGGACTGCACGGCGGTTGCGACATTCATGCCGCTGATTGCCGGAGCGTCAAGCTGAATGGCGGTCTTGCCGGTGTTGATGACAACCACGGAAACGGAGTCGCCGGAGGCACTTGCGAAAGCGACCGTCTTGAGGTTGTTTTCGGCGGTGGAGGCAGAGATGGCCTTCCAGCCCGGATTCACGAACTTGGAATAGTGACGCATGGCGTGGTATTCAGGACCAATCACGATTTCGTCTTTCTTACAGCTGCCCCAGCCTTGGGTGCAAACGCCGATGAGCTGACCGGTGCCGTTACCCCAGAAGAGTTCCCAAGCGATGTAGCCGCCGAGCTGGCCATCGGTAAAGCCGACCTGCATAATGTGGGCGAGGCCCACCATGTCTTCTTCGCGGGTCTTGTCGAGCATGTTGCAGAATTCAGTCATGATAATCGGCTTGCCCTTGCCGCCGTAAGTAGAACCGATTGCCTTCATGGACTTGCGGAAGTTTTCGGGAGCGAGGTAGTTGTTGCCGGAGTTGTCGTTGCCATCGCCTGCGTGATACAGGTGGTAGGCGTAGCCGTCTAGCTTGCTGTCGTCCAGTTCCTTAGCATACTTTTCAAAGTTGCTGTAACCGATGCCGAGTGGTTCCGGTCCGAGAATCTTGGTGGTGCCTTTCACGGCGTCATAAACAGCGTTCAAGGCTTCTTTGTAGCCAGCCATTTCGCTTGTTTCAGTGGGCTCGAAGAGGGTTTCTTCGTAGTCGGCGTTCATGTCCGGCTCGTTCTGAATGCTGATGTAGTCGGGCGTAATGCCGGCTGCTTTGTAAGTTTCGATACTCTTTTTCCACCAATTGGCGAAGTCTGTGTATGCGTAAGAACCGTAGGCATCGCTGCTGACCTTTTTCAGCGAGTTGTCAGACTTGCTAGAGCCTGCGCTACCATTCACGCTGCCGCTCGGTTTGAGGCTGCCCGGAGCAGACCAACTAGACATTTCAATCTTGACATGGTCGCCGAGACGCTTCTTTGCGGCCTGCACGATGGCGATGTCATCTTGGCTTACCTTGGCGGTGTCTGCTTGAAGCCAGTTGCCCACGCGCAAAAGAGAAAGGTTCAAACCTGTGAAGGCGGTATCAAAAAGCGCTTCCTTATTTTTGTCGGCAAGAGCCGTAATCCAGCTCTGGTAATAAACAGAGCCACCACCGAAACCGACAATTTCTTGCTTGGTTGCGGTCGGGTCGACGGTAATAGTGGCTGCGGAAGCGATTGTGGCTGCAGCGAGGGCTGCAGTAGTCAGTTTTTTCAACATAGACACAACTCCAAATTTTGTGTCAAGATAGCTTTATTTTGTGGTTCTGTTTACCCTTGAATTGTAAAAAAGAAATCGGAAAAAGTGGCCTGCTTAAGAATGGTTCTATTTTAGGGGTTTATTGTTCCGAATTGTAAGTATTTGGGTATATTTAGAGTGATGGAAAACGAGAAACAGAAAGCGACAGACCAGGTACGTTTAAATCTGGTGACGGTGAAGCATGAAACGCCGTCGTCTTTTTGTTTGGACGATCCCGGAACGTGGCCCGTGGTTGTCCAGTTTTTGCTGTATCCGAAAACTCTGGGCGGTGCGCATTTTGTTCCGTTCCGACTGCTGCTTGTGATTGCGATGATTTTCTTTACGGTGCAGTTGATGCTGGACGGATATGACGCTTGGATTGCGCAGTATTTGCATTGCTTGAATTTGCCGGTGCACGAAACGGGACATTTGGTGTTTTCGATTTTCGGAAATCGTGTACTGCATTCGCTAGGTGGCTCGCTGTTCCAGATTATCATGCCGCTCGTATTCTGCTTTGCGCTTTGGATTAAGCCGCGCGATATTCTTGGCGCGTCGGTGGCGCTTTGGTGGGCGTTTGAAAACTTTATTGACGTGGCCGTCTATATTGAAGATGCTTTGCCTATGAAACTGATGCTGATTAGTGGCGGTACCGGTGCTGAAGCTCCGTATGGTTTTCATGACTGGAATTTTATTCTGTCTGAAATGGGATTGTTGCTCAAGTACGATACGATTGCAAACGCCGTGTATGCCGCGGGCTATGTAGGAATGTGGCTTTGCGTGCTGTGGGGTACTTGGAGTCTGTTTTACTACTGGTTCTACCAGCGGAATAACGACTAGATTTTATCGACTAGATTTTGCTGCAGATAGGGCAGTTTTCGGGCTTGTGGCCGAGAGCCTTGCAGTAGGTGCGTCCGAATAGAATGATTTGCAGGTGGCGTTTTTCCCATTCGTTTTCGGGGAAGATTTTCTTGAGGTCTTTTTCGGTTTGCTCGACAGAGGATCCGTCGGAAAGTCCCCAACGCTTGGCGAGACGGTGAATGTGCGTGTCCACCGGGAAGGCGGGAATCTTGAACGCATGAATCATCATGACGCTTGCTGTCTTGTGGCCTACACCGGGGAGTGCTTCCAGTTCTTCGAAGGTCTGCGGAACTGCGCTGTTGTACTTTTCGACAAGAATCTTGGACAGGTTGAAAATGTTCTTGCCCTTGGTGGTCGAAAGGCCGCAGGGCTTGATGATTTCGGTGATTTTATCGACGCCGAGTTTCACCATGGCCTTGGGTGTTTTCGCCTTCTTGTAAAGTTCCTTGGTCACCTGGTTTACGCGGAGGTCGGTGCATTGCGCGCTCAACACGACCGCGACCAGGAGCGTGTAAGGGTCAGAGTAATCCAGTGGAATCGGCGGGTCGGGAAGTAACTCGTCGAGCGTCTCGCTGATGAATTTTATCTTATCAGCTTTTTTCACTTAGAAAATCTCTCGTCTTTCGTCTGTAGGCGCTTGCGCCGTTCTTTTGTCTATTTATTCACAGTCGCGCGTGAAGTCTTGCTGCATGTTGAAGCTGGGCATTTCATCGTCCGGGTGGCCGACTTCGACGGCGGGGACGCCAGCGTAAGTCGTATGCGGCGGAACGTCTGTCACCACTACAGCGCCAGCACCAATCTTGGCGCCATCACCAATGTGAATGTTGCCGAGCAACTGAGCATGCGCACCGAGCATCACGCCGTTACCGATTTTCGGGTGACGGTCGCCGGTTTCCTTGCCGGTACCGCCGAGGGTCACGCCGTGCAAGAAACTCACGTTGTTGCCGACCACGGCGGTTTCGCCAATCACAATGTTGGTGGCGTGGTCAATCAAGAGACCGTGACCGATTTTGGCTGCCGGGTGAAAGTCCATGCCGAACTTGCGGCTCACAATGCTCTGGATCATCTTGGCCGGGAATGAACGGCCTTCAAGCCACAAGGCGTGCGCGGCGCGATAGGCCTGCAATCCCTGGAATCCCTTGAAGAACAGGAGCGGTTCCAAGTAGCTGGTGCAAGCGGGGTCGCGAAGGACGGTTGCATGCAAGTCCTTGCAGGCGCAAATTAAAAGTTCGGGGTATCTCAAATAAAGAATGTCGAACATCTTTTCGAGCTCGGCGCGGTCCATGACTTCGCCTGCGAGCTGACATGACAGCGTAACCGAAAGCATCGCGGCAAAGTCCTTACAGTTCAGGACCTGCTCGGTGAGCATTAGTACCGAAAGCGGTTCATCGTGAACCAACTTCTCGGCTTCTTTTCGGATCGCTTGTTCTATTTCTTCGATGTTCATTTCTTGGCCTTGTCTTTCGCGTCGTCTTCGTCATCCAAAGTGGGGATTACCTTGTTTTCACGGCACAGATTTTCTTCGCGAATTTTGAAGGTGAAGTCGACGAGGTTATTTTCAAACATTTTCTGGTAGGGCTTTTTCTTCTGCACGCTTTCGAGGGCGCAGGTGCAATAGTTGATTCGCTGAATCAACGATTTCCCGCTGCTGGGAGTGCCTTTGCCAAAGACACATTCGTGCATAATGGCATATTCCATGGCTCGGTCATAGCGGAACTTGCACTTGTTCGGCATGTCGGGCTGGGCCGCCACGCGTTCGATAATGCCTTCGTTTGGAATGCTCGTGAAGACACTACATGTAATGAATCCCGCGATAAAGAATAGCAGGCATACGCTAAGGTTGATCAAGAACCGCTTGCCGCGACCAATCTTGTTGTAGCTGCGTTCTACAGCTTCAAAAGCTTGGGTGGCATGGAGTCGGACGTCATCTAAATCGTTGTTTGCCATTTAGTTGGTCTCCTGTAGTGTCCAGATGTCCGGTAGGAATCGGTAATCGTTTGCGTAATCGAGTCCGTAACCTACCACGAATTCGTTTGCTATTTCAAAACCTACAAAATCTGCCGTGATGTCTACTTCGCGACGCTCCTGTTTGTTCAGTAAAACGCAGGTGCGAACCTCTTGGGAACCGGCATCCCGGAGCATTTCGCAGAGCCCGAGCAGGGTGGTTCCCGTGTCGGCGATGTCATCGACCATCAGGATTTTCTTGCCCTTGATGTCGATTTTTTCAAGTCCGCGCACTTGGAGCTTGCCGCTAGATTCCGTGGAATCGCCGTAGCTAGAAGCCTTGATGAAGGCTATCTTTTTCTGGGGCGCTTTGGCGCCTTCTGCCTTGGCGAGTTCTCGAGTCAAGTCGGCGGTAAACATGTAGGCACCGGTGAGTGCCGAAATCAGGATGTCGTAATCGTAGTCGGCGACGATTTCGCGGGCAAGTGTGGTCACTCGTTCGCGAATCTCGTTGGCGCTAATCAGCGGTTTTTCAGACATCCTGTACATGTTTCTTATACCTCAAAGTTCAGCCAGCTGAACATGGGCTTGAGGCCCGCAATCTTGCTGGTCGGGTACTTCACATATTCCTGGTATGCAGGGAATACCTTGTTTTCGAGGCTCGTCTTGTCGATGCCGAGGCCAAGCCAGTCGGCCACTGTAATGAGGCCTGTAATGTGCTTGACGGCAGCTGGATCGAATTTCTCGAATACGGAATCAATCAGCTTCACGAGCTTGGCATGGAACATGCGGCCCGTACCGCCGAACGAGAAGTGGGTGTGCAATGCCTTTGCTTCTTCGATCAGGTCCTTAATTTCGTCAAAGACCTTCTGGTCGTCGTTTTCCATGTAGGCGAGTGCCAGATGGTGAATCTTGGAGTTGATTTCGAGCGAAAGGATTTTGCGCATGGTGTCCGGCAGGGTATGGTCGGGGTCGGCCAGACTGTCGATTGAAAGACCGTGCGAAAGCGCGAAACTCGAGAACGATTCCGTAATTTCGTTCAAGTACTTCTTGGTCGAAATCTGGTTGATGCGCTTGATCGAGTCGCTCATGAGGTTGCGCATACGCACCACGTAGGCGGTGGGGTAGGTGGCCTGCAGCTCCTGCGTGCTCATGTTCGGGTCTTTGACAATTTTGAGGCCATTCTGTTCGTTTTCACCGTCGGCAACGACCAAGTTAATGCGGCCGAGTGTGTCGGTAATGGCGAGTACAGTCGAAATACGGCGTTCGTTGATATACTTGTCGTAATACTCGGTACGTACAAGCGTCTGGCGCTTGCGCGATGCAATCTTGGTTGCGACAATTTTCTTGTTCTGTTCGTTGTCGTCTTCCAGATGTAAGTGGAACATGGCTGCCTGTTCGGCCATTTCCTTTACGATGGACGGAACCTTTTCTTCGGCGTAGTTTGTAAACACCTCGGCTCCATTCCACTTATGTTCGTTACTTGTGGCGCGGGCAAGAATGCTGATGAATTCGTTCTTGATATGGTGACCATACGGCAGGAACGGTTCCAAGAGCTCCATGGCACGCAGGGCGTAACGCATGTTCTGCACCGGTTCCAAACCTTCGATGTCGTTAAAGAACCAGCCGCAGCTTGTAAAGCTGAACAGGCAGAACTTCTGGATTTCAAGCAGGCGAATAGCCTTCGCGCACATATCCGGGTCGTTTGGGTTCTTGACTGTCTTGGCAAGGAAATCCTTGATGCGGGATTCGTCTTCGGGTGCGACCAGGACTTCCACAAAGTTGTTGCGGGCATCCCACGGGTTCACATTCGAAATCTTTTCGAATTCGCGGTAGAAAATGTCGTCGGCGAGTTTTTTCAAGTGGTTGAATGCGTCGCGTAACGGACCGCGCCATTTCTGGTTCCAGCCCGGGCCACCGCCTGTCGAACATCCGCAATCGCGGTACCAGCGGCCAACTCCGTGAGCGCAACTCCAGGCGCAACCTTCGCTGTAGAAGTTCTTGAGCAATACTTCATGCTGCGGCGGGAACTTTTCCAAGTACCAGCCGTAGTTTACCGGTTCCATGTTGTGTTTCGGTGCGTAGTGGTTGAAAAGCCAAGCTGCGCACATGTCGCCAAATGGTTCGTGGTGGCCGTAGCTTTCACCATCGGTACCAATGCTTACCAGCTGCGGGTCGTTGCGCTTTTCATCCCAAGCGCCTTTAATGCGGTTGCCGAAAGTGCTTGCATCGCGGAGCAAGTGCTCAAAGCCCACAGCCGACGAAAGCGTCGGGTTGTAGAAGAATACATCTAGGTAGCCGTCGCAAACGATTACGCCGTCTTTGTTGCGCGGGTAAATGCGGTAGGGGCGGGTCGTATCGATATTAGTATTGCTGCAATCGATCCAATCATTATCGCCCAACTTGCGGAATTTGTCGGCCTGTGTGGGTGAAAGAATCGTGTACTTGATACCGGCTTTGATGAGTTCCACTACCGTTTCGAGATTGATGGCGGTTTCGGCGAGCCACATGGCTTCGGGCATACGGCCAAAGTGGAACTTGAAATCTTCAATACCCCAGCGGATCTGCGTCTTTTTGTCTTCGGCAGATGCGAGCGGCATAATGATGTGGTTGTACACCTGCGCAATTGCGTTGCCGTGACCATTCAGACGTTTCATGCTACGCTTGTCGGCTTCTTGAATGCGCTTATAGGTGTCAGGTGCATTCGTGCGGATCCAACCCATGAGAGTCGGACCAATGTTAAAGCTCATAAAATCGTAGTTGTTGACAATATCGACAATACGTCCGTTCGGTCTCAAAATACGGCTGGCGGAATTCGGACTATAACATTCACTTGCAATGCGGTCGTTCCAGTCGTGGAAGGGGCGTGCGCTCGGCTGATTCTCGATAACGCCTGTCCAAGGGTTTTCACGAGGAGGCTGGTAAAAGTGACCGTGGATCGTAAAATAAAGGGGGTGCTTCTTTTCCATGTTAACAAATATAAAAAATAGTAGGCGGTAGGCAGTAGACAGTAGACAGAAGGACTCGCTTGAGCGAGTCCTTGTTCATAAGAAATTGGAAAATTTTTTGGCTTAGTCTACTTCACCCTGATTCTCTGCGCGTAGCCTGCGGTGCCGTTTTTGGCGCGTACGATGTAGTTGCCGCTGGCGATGCCGTCGAGGCTGAATTGCAGGGTGCCTGCGGGCAGGTTGCCCTTGGCGAGGTGTGCAACCTTGTGGCCGAGCATGTCAAAGAGGGCGATGCTTGTGTGGCCTGCCTGCGGAAGGGAAATGCTCAGATTGTTGCCTTGCAATGTGATGCTTAATTTGTTTGAAACCTGCTTAAATGCTCTGGTGGTTCCTTCAGAACCGATGGCGCTCACCTTGTCCCAGCCGGGCATGTTGTCGAGGGCGATAATGCGTTCGTCATCCAGGTTCTTTTTCCACATTTCGGTGGTCGTCTTTTCCAAGAAGTTTCCGCTCCAGGTCTGGCTCCAAGTCATCCAGTAGCTCCAATAGGCTTTATCTTCGGCAATGCTGTCGATGTCCGGAATGGCGCCGTTTTCGCTCAAGGCAATCATCTTGCTTGTGCCCACGTCGCTCACGATCTTGTTGTAGTAATTGGCGGCAGAATTGTGGTCGTTCAGCGGGTCGTAAATGTCAACTGCCACGATGTCCACGTAATCATCGCCGGGGTACCAAGCTGCATTCAGGGCGGAGTAGTCATAACCGAGGGCCGGATCGGTATTGATGTTCCAGACCCAAATCAGGTTGTTGAGCTTGTTGGTTTCGACCATGCGCTTGAACACCAAGCGGTACAGTTGCACATAACATTCAGCGCTAGCGGTACCCCACCAGAACCAACCACCGCTTGCTTCGTGAAGTGGACGCCACACAACGGCGATGCCTTTGTCCTGCAACTGCTTGAAGTAGCCCGAAACGATGTCCACGTCGGCAACGATGTCCTTGTATTCCTGCGAGGTTTCGTCGATGTCTTGGCACTTGTCGCCTTTGAATGCCTTAGTGTAGTTAAAGCAGGTGTTGCTTTCGCTGGTGCCCTTGACGCCTTCGGTGCAACCGCTGGCGTTGAATCCGTTCATGGGGTAGGTATCCTTGGTGTAGAATACGGTGTCTTCGCCGACTTTCCAATGCCAGGTATAAGTCGGAATGCCGCCCATGTTCCACAAGTCTTCGGTCATCAAGAGGTTGTTTTCGGTGTAGCCACGGAACCAGCCTTCTTCGTGATGGCCGCCTGCGGCAAAGAGCATGTCGAAGCCGCCGATGGCGGGGTAATGACCGCTACGCTTGTAGAATTCGGCGATGTCGGTTTGGCCCTTCCAAGAAACTTCTTCGTCGGTGTATTTGCAAGAATCCGCGGGCGTGCATTCGCCGGGGCCCAAGAGTTTCATGTCGCCATAATTGTAGTTGAAATTCTGATCGCTAATCATCATGCCGCTGATGGTCTTTTTGCCAAAATTGTCGCGCAGGAATCCGTAGAGTTTTCTGGCGCTTTCGCTTGCATTCGGCGTCACCGGGCTGGCGCTGATTTTGTATTCCGGATCCGGATGGCGTTCGACGGTAATGTAGTCCACGCCAATCGACTGGTTGCCAACAGTAATCTGGTTTTCGCCGACCTTCATTTTGGCAGACGCCGCGATGACGTAGCTTGAATCCACATTGCGCGGGGTCGTGAGCATAGAACCCACATCGACGCCGTTGACCACGATTTTTGAGGTAATCCAGTCGTAAATCTTGATACGTACTCTGGCGGTAATGTCGTAAACGGCGGTCTCTTCGACTTTGACGGTAAACGTCATGCCGGCCGCATCGGCGGGCTTGACGTACTTGGCGCCTTCATCGTCTGTGGTAATGTCCGCGGCGGTAACGCCCGCCTGTTCTTCTGCTTCGTACTTGGTGGGGGCGGCAAAAGCAAGTGCAGCCGCCGACAAAACGGCAAAAGCCGTCAGAGTCTTACATCCCATACATCACTCCTTAATTTATACTTTAAATATACCTTCGAAAGCTCGTAATTTCCGTTTTGAAAGCAAAAAAGCGGAAAAGATGTTGTCTTTTCCGCAATAGCCTGAAGGGCGTTTTTTTGCTGAAATTTGCTTATTTTAGCGTGATTTTGTGATTTTGGGTCAAACCGTTTGCTTGGATTTTCACTAGGTATGGTCCGCGGGCGAGGCGAGAAAGCGCAATCGTGCCGTTTTGGCTCATCTTTTTCGCGAGCACGCGGTTTCCTTGCAAATCGTAAATCGAGACTTGTGCCATTGAGGCGTTCAAGTTCACCTGCAAATCGCGACCGACAAGCTGGATTGCAGGGACCGCTTTTTTGGAAGTGGCGATGATAGTCGTCTGCATTTCGTACTTGTCCCAGCCAGGCATGTCTTCGAGCGTCAAGGTGTATTCGTTGTTCATGACGGTCTTCCAGCTTTCGGCGTTGTTGTCGTTTGCCCAGCCTTCCATGGCGTAGTCGCCGTACCACGGCATGAACCAACTCCAGTTTGCTCCATCAGCCTTCATTTCGTCGGGGTAGGGCACGGAGCCATTTTCAGACAATGTGACGATTTTCTTGGCGCCATACATATCCTTGACTTTTTCGAAAGAGCTGATGAGCGATGCGTGATTCGATTCGCGCGGGTAGTAGTAATAGTCGCGACCCACCACATCTACGTATTCGTCGCCGGGATACCAATCCAATGCATCGGGCGCTTCGTCAGTGGTCCAAACCCAAATCAGGTTATGGAGCCCCTTCTTGTTCACAAAGGTGTCGAACATGAGCTTGTACAGGGCTACGCAGGCTTTTGCGCCGTCGGTGCCCCACCAGAACCATTTGCCGCTTGCTTCGTGAAGCGGGCGCCACAGCACGGCAACGCCTTCTTTCTGGAGCGTGAGCAGGGAATCGGCAATCATTTCCATGTCGCGCATAATGGCCTTGTATTCATCGCTGTCGGTTTTCCACTTGCCGGTGGTGGTGTCGTAGGCAAGGCCGATGCTGAATTCAGTGTAAGGGTCGTTTCCGCTAGAGAAAGTGTAGAAGGCTTCTACGCTGTGCATCGGGTCTTTCCAATGCCAGTTGAATTGCGGAATGCCGCCCTTCTTCCATACGGTCTTTGCCATTTCCAAGGAGGCATGCGTGTAGCCCTGATACCACTGCTGATCGGAATTCTTGCCGGAGGCATGCAAGAAGTCGAAACCGACGAGAACCACGTTCTTGCCGCTAGCCTTGTTGATGTAGCTGAGTTCAGTCTGGGTGTCAAAATCTTGCGGGGTGTAATTGCCGTCGTTTTCGAAGGGGCGTTCGGTCATTACACCGCTAATGACTTTCTTGCCAAAGTTCGTGTACAAGAAGTTGTAGAGCTTCTGGGCACTTTCGGTAGGTTCCGGAGTGACGGGCTTGGGACTGATGTTCCAAGGTGTTGCTTCGAATTCGGTGATTTCGATATAATCAATGCCGACCCATCCCCAAGAATGGGTAATCCCGATTGCGTTTTCACCTTTTTTTAGCTTGATTTTACCTGCCGCCTTGAGGACCGTAAAATCATCGGCGGAGCCGAAAGTAATCTGGCCGGCGGAGCTTCCGTTCAAGGTCAAGTTTTGAGTCTTGTTGCCGCGTTCGGTGGGGAGCTTGTAGCTCACATACAGCGTGTAGTAGCCGTCGCTAGGCATGTTTACGGTGAAAGCAAGGTCGCCTTCGCCCATTTCTACGTACTTGCCACCCGAGGCGTTTGCATCTGTAGTGATTTCAAGTTTGTGGTCGTCGGCGGGCACGGCAGATTCGGCTTCAACGCGAATGGCTGCGGCCATGGAGTAGGTCGAAAATGCGAGCGCTGTTGCGGTCAAAAATTGATAGGTATTCATACAACCTCCGGTTCTTTTTAAAATAATTTATTTTTCCCGGTTTATAAATTCTGTAGTTTAAAAAACGTATTGCAAAAAAGAATCCCCGCGGCAAACTTGCGTCAACCACGGGGATTCAGGAGTCATGAAGAGAAACTTACTTGATTAAAACCGGCTGGGTAGCGGCAAGGCCTGCGCCCTTGACGCGCACAATGTAGCGGCCCTTAGGCATATCGGCGAGGCTGAATGCGCTAGTGCCTGCGGCGAGGTTGCCCTTGTAGAGAGTTGCCACGCGCTTGCCGTTCATACCGAATACTTCGACAGATACGAGGCCAGCCTTTGCAGTCGTGAGAGAAACGGTCTTGCCCGAGACGCTCAGCTTGGCGGCGGAGCCAGCCTTGGCGACAACCGGTTTGAATGCGGCAGGTGCGCCAGTTTCGTCGACGAGTTCAATCTTTGCAATCTTGGACTTGCTCTGCGTTGCAGCCTTGAAGAGTTCAGAGGTCTTGTCGAAGGCAGAAATCACCTTGCCGTTGTCAGCGACGAGATCGTCGAAGATTACGGTTCCTTCGAAGCCCACGGCAGCAACCATCAGCGTTACAGAGAAGAGCTTGTCGAGGTCCATGGGGTGTTCCACTTTGGCATCATCTTCGTACTTGGTAATGTCAAATTCGCAAGTCGAAGATGCGCCGTCGTTAATCCAGCAGCCGGTGGAGGTAGACATTTCCCACGTCCAACCGTCGTCTTCCATACCGTTGCGGACAAAGGCGAGACCAACCCAGATGCCTCCGTCTGCACCGCCGGAACCGTTATTCGTAATCTTGAGAGAAACCGTTGTTGCACCAGTGAGGTTGGGAACCTTTTGAAGTTCAATGTTTGCACCACTGTCGTTCAAAGCCTTGTAGGTCACGGCCATCATCAGGTTCTTGTAGTCTTCTTTCTTGGAGGTGTCTGCGTCGAACTTGGCGCTTTCACTTGCAGTCGGGCAAACCTTTGTGGCGGAGGCTGCTTCGGTGTAGTTTTCCCAGCCCGGCATTTCGTCAAGAGTAATAATGCGTTCGTCGGCGAGGTTCTTCTGCCATACGCTTGCAGCAGTCTGGCTAACGTAGCCGCCGTTCCAAGACGGAGATTCGTACCAGGGCATCCACCAGCTCCAAGTTGCACCGTCGGTGTACATGTTGTCGACATCAGGAATCGGACCATTTTCGCTGAGCGAAATAATCTTGTTGGTGCCGCCCTTGTTCGTGAGGTCGATGAATGCGGAGCTATTGCTCTGGTGATCGTTTGCCTTGTTGTAAATGTCAATGCTCAACACGTCATAGTAGGTTTCGCCCGGGGTCCAAGACATTGTGGCGGCGTCCTTCGGGTTAAAGTCCCAAATCAGGTTGTTTACGCCGTTCTTGAAGACCATGCGTTCGTAGACCAACTGGTAAAGGGCTGCGAACTGCTTG
>Ga0310786_10007655_pt1 | contig 14042 bp, 11 predicted proteins | sample AusTroGonzalo_MG_FD_203881 | JGI IMG/M metagenome (GOLD analysis project Ga0310786, IMG submission 203881) | Bovine rumen microbial communities from tropical cattle in Woodstock, Queensland, Australia - Gonzalo_03 (v2) (version 2) | ecosystem: Host-associated > Mammals > Digestive system >... | reverse complement strand
CTGCTGTGCTGGTGGCTACGGGGTATATAGCCAATCCCTGGGCGGACTTCTTCGCAACAGAAAACGCCCTCGGGTGGATACCCTTAGGCGCTATCTTGCTGGCTTGGCTCGCGTCTACCATTGCACGACAAACCCTGCGTGTACGTTGATACCCGCTTGGGCGTAGTACCATGTGCATCGGCTGCCGTCCATAAAGCGGCTCGCGTCAGCACCTCCGTTGCTGGCGTACTTGGCGTTGAATATGTTATTGAGTTGGCATAGCAGTTTTACATCCGGTACGCCGCGTCGGTCGCTGAACCATTTCTTCATCGGTAGCGAGTACTGCAGATTCACGTTTGTGGTGGTGAAAGCCTTGAGCATGGCGTGCTCATCCATCGTGTTGTCGAGATACTGACGGCCGGTTACGTTGGTTTGAACGGTGCCGACAAAGCCGGCATAATCGAACGTGAAGAGACTCATCGCGGTAATCATCGGAGAAAAAGCAATCGTTACATCGCCGACGACGGAGTCCTGACCTATCCAGTTCCAATTGTCCTGATTGTCGTATAGATCAATATACTGCTTGTAGTTCTGTATCTTATTGCGGCTGACGACGATGTTTCCCTCCCATCGGAACCAGTCCGTTACCTTCACGCCTGCCGTGATCTCTGCGCCCATACGGTACGAGTCTTTGACATTGACGGTCTTCATGACGCCGATGTCGTTATACTCGCCGGTTAGCACGAGTTGGTTGTCATAATCCATGAAGTAGAGGTTGGCACCTATATTAAACCGCGTATGCGCGTATGCGTAACCCAATTCGTAGTCATAGAGGGTCTCGGCTTTGGGCATGTCGCCTATATAGGTCTGCGTCGCGGCATCGTAGATGATGTTCTCCTTGTAGTTGTTACGACTCGGGTCCCGGTTGGCAATTGCGAACGAGGCGGAGAGAGTGTGGCCGTGGTTCTGGTATGTCAAGCCGGCTTTGGGATTGAAGAAATGAAAGTCGCGGCTCAGCGGCAGTTCGGTCATGGTCTCATCATTGAGGCCGTTCATCGTGTAGCGCACAAAGCGGTATTGGAGGTCTCCGTACAGTGCCAGTTTCTCTTGCGCCTTGTTGATCACACGCCAGTTGGCTTTGACGTAGGCGTTCGCGTCGATCTTATTCGCACGATTGCGGTAGTATTCATAATGAATCGGCAGCACTTCGGATGCCGGCGTGGCCAGGTACTCCAGTTGTCCCCAGTGGTGGCCGAGATAGTTGTTGGCTGCGGCTCCGATCTGCAGATCGACCGGCTCGGAGATATACTTACTCGATATCATGAAACCCGCAAAATGGTTGTTCAGCCATTTCTGGTACATACCGTAACTCTTACCGCTGTCCGGCAGCCCCCAATAACTGTATTTTTTCTTCTTGTATTGCTCGTAGTAGCCGCTTCCGTGCGTGTAGTGGAAAGTGGCGGTGAGGCTCCAGCGTTGCGTGAAACGGTGGTTGATGGTGAGTTGGCCGTGTTGCTGGGAGTAGTTGTCCGTCTGGTTGCGGTAATAGACGACGGAGTCCGATCCGTCCGAAGCGGGCACGGTATATTCCCCCGCGGGGTTATAGCGGCGGTCGGCGCCGTTGAGCCCGTAAGCGACGTCATAGGACACGCCGTCCCAGCCCATGCCCGTTTTCTCGGCACCGCCAAACGCACGGAGAATGACATGCGTCTTCTTGCCGTACCAGCCGATGTCGCCGTAGAAACTGTATAGATCGCTGTTGGTGCGGTAGAGGAAGCCGTCCGAGTTGACCTTGGTGAACCGTGCATTCATCATCCACCGGTTGCTGATAGAGGCATGCGCGTTGATCATCTCCCGGAACGTGTTGTACATACCCCCGTTGAAGGCAAGCGTCAGACGACTCACGCTGTCCAGCACGTTCGTCTGCATGTTCAGGCTTGCACCGAATGCCGAACCGCTGGTACTGGTGCCTACGCCGCGTTGGACGTCGATTTGGCTGATTGATGAACTCATGTCGGTCATGTTAACCCAGAAGACCGTCTGGCTCTCCTGGTCGTTGAGCGGTACCTCGTTGACCGTCATGTTGATGCGCGTGTGGTCGGTACCGCGTACACGGAAATAGGTGTATCCCACACCTAAACCGTCATCACTGGTTACCTGCAAGCCCGGTGTGGTGGTTAACAGATACGGCAGGTTCTGACCCGTGTTGTCGCGGTTCAGGTCGTCGTTCTTCACAATCGCCGTGGAGAGGGTCGTCTGTTGGACACGCATCGCACTTACCTCGATGTCTTCCAACTGATGCATCAGCACCGTTAAGGTGTCTTCACTCGTCTGCGACCACGCAGACATAGCCGATAGCGCGAATGCGCATAGCAATAGAATAAATCGTTTCATTTTCTTTAACAGCATTACCTGTTCAAGTTCAGTGGGTATTATCTCAGCCTTTCAGCACCCCAAATGAGTTTGACAGAATGTTATAGATCGTTTGTTTGAATCCGACTGCAAAATTACTATAAAATTTGCACATACGCAAGTTTTCCGGCATTTTTTTCGTACTCAGTTTGCATATGTTATTTTTTTTTAGTAATTTTGCGCCGCAAAATCACAAGAGAAAGCAGCACAGATGCAGCACAAAGCACATTGGAAAGAGTGGTCCGGCATGGTGGTCATCATCGTGGCAGCCGTCTTCATGGAGCTTATCTTGGGCTTCCAGTACAACTATGCCCGTAGGCAGTTGGAGAGGGAATTGGAGCGCAGCACGATGACGGATCTGCTCACTTCGTCGCTACGCATTCAGGAGGTGTTATCCATGGCCGAAGTGGCGGTGCGTAACGAGGTGGTGCATGCGGAGGCACACCTGAACGATCCGGAATACCTCAATACCATCATATCCAGCATGGTGTCTAACGACAAGGATAATCTGGATGGCGCTTTCTTCTGCTTTGAGCCGAATTATTATCCCAAGAAGGGATATTGGTATGAGCCTTATGCGTTCCAGAACGGGAATAAAGTCACTATCCTTCAGATGGGGTCGGCGCAACACGACTATACCCAACGTGAATTCTACCGTACGGCAGTAAAGGAAGGTTTTTCGCAATGGACTGATCCCTATTGGGACGGTGACGGAGCAGAAAACATAGTGCTGACGTATGCGGTACCGATTACGGAAAACGGAGTGCCGGTAGGCGTGTTGGGTACGGATCTGACCACGCACTGGATTAATGATGTGGTCAATAATTTTCACCCTCATCCGTCTTCGTTCAGTATGGTGCTGACGCAGGACGGGAAACTGATATCGGCGCCTTCAGACAGCGTGGCAAGCGAGTCCTTGGTTACACGTATCGTGACCATGTTCAATGATAGCACGGTAGAGCGTAAAAAGGTCGGTAGCGGGCGTGTGTCCTGTTTCCTGTTCTATGACGAAGAGTGTGACGAGTGGGGACGCGCTTATTATCTGTATAAAGCAAAAAGCCCGCATTGGCCCATCCTGCTGGTGTGCTATGACAAAGAGGTGTTCGGCGAGTTGGACCGGTTGCGCGGATATATGTTCATATGGGCGATGGTGGGCCTGGCGGTGTTAGCGCTCATCGTATGGCTCTTCATCCGGTCGACCCGAAAACTACATGCAGCCCAGTTGGAACAGGCGCGTATCAGTGCGGAGTTGCGTGTGGCGAACGAGATACAGCAATCGATGTTACCGCCCCATGCGATGCATCTGGAGGATGCGGATATATACGGCAGTCTGGTGCCGGCGCGCGAAGTGGGAGGTGACCTGTACGACTATTTTGTGAGGGATGAGAAATTGTTCTTCTGTATCGGCGACGTGAGCGGCAAGGGAGCCGCTTCGGCGATGCTGATGGCTGTCACAAAAACGCTGTTCCGCTCGGCTTCGGCACATGTGGCGAACCCTGCACGAATTATGCAGACCATCAATGAGTCGGCAGCGGAAGACAACGATAAATGTATGTTCGTTACGCTCTTCATCGGAGTCCTTGATCTGCCTACCGGCCGCCTGCGCTATTGTAATGCCGGGCACGACTGCCCGTACGTACTGAATAACGCCGGGTTGGAGAGTCTGGACTGCGATGCGAATCTGCCTGTAGGGGCGTTTGAGGATACCGTCTATTCAATGCAGGAGACCACTCTGCCGGAGGGTAGTCTGTTATTCCTCTATACGGACGGCTTGACGGAAGCGAAGAACATGCAGCGTGCGCAGTTCGGCTCGGCGCGCGTGGAGGAGACATTAGGTATATGCGTCGCGAAGGGCCTTTCACCGGACCTGATCATAGCGCAGATGACCGAGAGTGTGCATCAGTTTGTAGGCGAAGCGGAGCAGAGTGACGATCTGACGATGCTGCTGATCCGTTATACACCTGTCCGTTTTGAAAGTACGATAGAGGAGAGCCTGGTACTCAAGAATGATATCCGCGAGATAAAACGGTTCAGCGAATTCATCAAAGAAGCGGCCGGCAAACTGCAACTGGATCCGAAACTGGCCGGGCAATTGCGCTTGGCGATGGAGGAGGCGGTGGTCAATGTCATTGATTATGCGTACCCGGTTGATACCGAGGGCGAAATCCATATTGACTTGCAATCAAACGGACAGGTGCTGCGTGTGATCATCAGTGATGCCGGCGAACCGTTTGACCCGACTGCCAAAGAGAAAACAGACACCACCCTCTCTGCAGAAGAACGGCAGATAGGCGGACTGGGCATTCTGCTTGTGCGCGAACTGATGGACAGCATCAATTACGAGCGTAACGCCGGCAGAAACATATTGACATTAACAAAAAAAATACAATAACATGAAAGTAACAATCGAAGAACAGGATGGGAAATGGGTAGCCACATTGGCGGGAGAAATGGATACCGCTGCGGCTATGGAAGTGGAAGAGACGCTTCATCCGCTGCATGAGAGTGCCGGAAAGGATGTAATCATCGAATGTGCCGAACTGGAGTATATCGCTTCATCCGGCCTGCGTATTCTCCTGAGCATTCTCAAAGCCGCCAAGGCGAATGGCAGCAAAGTACTGCTGCGTAATGTCAATGAGGATATTATGAACGTATTCAAGTTGACAGGATTTATCAATTTGTTTGCTTTTGAGTAAGCCGGACTTGTCATTTTGAAGAAAAAAGACAAAAAAGTGCAGAAAAATTTGGCTATATAAATTATTTGTAGTACCTTTGCACCCGCTTTTGACGAAAAGCAGTAATGCCACGAAGTCAGGATGACAGATTCGGCTTTGGTGGTGATTGTATAACCGACGATTCATCGTAAATCGTCAAATTGTAAAAACATCATGTATTTAACATCTGAGAAGAAAGCAGAGTTGTTCGCTAAATACGGCAACGATGCAAAAAACACGGGTTCTGCTGAGAGCCAGATCGCTTTGTTCACCTTCCGTATCAACCACCTGACGGAGCACCTGAAAGCTAACCGTAAGGACTTCGGTACGGAGCGCGCACTGACCGCATTGGTAGGTAAGCGTCGTCGTATGCTGGACTACCTGAAGGCAAAAGACATCGAGCGTTACCGCGCTATTATCAAGGAACTCGGTATCCGTAAGTAAGTCGGACGTCGAAAGACGAAAGACGCGAGAAAAAGAGCCATTTCGGCTCTTTTTTTTGTTTTTACTTGCACATATGATTTTTTTTTAGTAATTTTGCAAGCAAAATTGTATGATAGAGATTAAACCCTACATAGAGCACGCAGTGTTGGTAGGATTAATAACGCCTAATCAGCCGGAGGAACGTACGAAGGAATACCTCGACGAGTTGGCTTTTCTGGCCGACACACACGGTATCGTTCCCGTCAAACGGTTCACGCAGCGTCTCGACCAGCCCAATACGGCAACGTATGTGGGCGAGGGTAAATTGGAGGAAATACGCCAATATATCATCGGCAGGGAGCCAAATCCGTCTGCCGGTCCGGAAGCGGTCTGCGACCCGATAGACGTCGTGATCTTCGACGACGAACTGTCCCCCCGGCAGATCCGTAACTTGGAGAAGGCTGTCAATCATCGGGAGAAGCACCCGGCTAACGTACGTGTGATTGACCGTACGATACTCATTCTCGAGATCTTTTTACAACGCGCGCAGACCTCATACGCCAAGACGCAAGTCGAGATGGCGCACCTGCAATATATGCTGCCCCGCTTGACACGTATGTGGTCGCACCTCGACCGTCAGCGCGGTGGCGGTGGCACGAACCGTGGTATGGGTGAGACACAGATAGAGGCGGATAAACGGGTGATAGGCCAGCGCATCGCCTTGCTGCGTGAGCAGTTGAAGACGATTGACAAGCAGATGGCGACACAACGCCAGCACCGCGGGAAAATGGTGCGTGTAGCATTGGTGGGCTATACGAATGTGGGCAAATCTACGCTGATGAACCTGTTGAGCAAGTCCGAGGTTTTTGCCGAGAACAAACTCTTTGCAACCCTGGATACTACTGTCCGCAAGGTGACGATAGAGAACCTGCCGTTCCTGTTGAGTGATACGGTCGGCTTCATCCGCAAACTGCCGCACCATCTGGTGGAATCCTTCAAATCAACGCTGGATGAGGTGCGCGAGGCGGACCTGTTAGTGCATGTGGTGGATATCAGCCATCCGAATTTCGAGGAGCAGTACGAGGTGGTGGAGCAGACAATCAACGATATATGCAAAGAGGACAAGCCGACCATTGTGGTATTCAACAAGATTGACAACTTCAGTTATGTGCCCAAGGAAGAAGACGACCTGACGCCTATACAGCGGGAGAACCTGTCATTGGAGGATCTGGAGAAGAGCTGGATGGCGCGTCTGGGCGACGATTGCATCTTCATCTCTGCCAAACAGAAGACCCATATTGAAGCGCTGCGCACGCTGCTCTATGAGCGAATCAAAGCGATACATATACAGCGCTATCCCTATAACGATTTCCTCTTCCAGAATTATGAGGAACTCAGCTGAAACAGAATCATTAAAAGTTGAAAGATATGCGAACAATAGATGAGCAAGGTTATCATTTTGAGGAGTGGCTCACACCGGCACAGATTGCTGCTGATGTGAAGGAAGCCGCTGCTAAGATCAGTGCCGATTACCAAGGCAAAGAGCCGCTATTCGTAGTGGTGCTTAATGGTGCGTTCGTGTTTGCTTCAGACCTGATACGTGCCCTTCAGAATATCCGATGCGAGGTGACGTTTATCCGTGTCAGTTCCTATTACGGCATGGCATCCACAGGGCGTCTGGAGTTCATTGTGCCCCTGCAGCAGGTGGTGGAGAACCGCGACGTGATTATCGTGGAGGACATCATTGACAGCGGTCTCACGATCCATCAACTCAAGGCGCATATGCGCGGACTGGGAGCTGCCTCCATACGTGTGGCGTCGATGCTCTTCAAACCTAACAGGCTGGAGTTTGAGGATGCCAAGCCGGATTATGTAGGCCATGAGATAACGGACGAGTTCGTAGTGGGATACGGCCTCGATTTCGACGGCTTTGTGCGTAATCTGGATGCGATATACAAGGTGAAGGAGCATTCAGCATAATAGGCGGAAGATAAGCGAAATTATCACTAATATTAACAATTTAACACTTTTATTACCATGAACGAAGAATTGAAAAAAGTAATGGAAGTCGCTGAGGTATGGACTCGCGAACCGTTTGACGCGGAAACCCGCGCACAAGTGAAAGCTATGATGGAAGCCGAGGACAAGACCGACCTCATTGATGCCTTCTATCGTACGCTCGAATTCGGTACCGGCGGTTTGCGTGGTATCATGGGGCCGGGTACGAACCGTATGAACAAATACATCGTCGCAATGGCCACCCAGGGGTATGCCAACTACCTGCTCAAAGTGCAGAAAGAAGGCGGTTTCCAGAACGTACAGAACGGCCGCGTAGCGGTTGTAGTAGGACACGACTGCCGTAACAACGGACGTATGTTCGCCGAGACTGTGGCAAACATCTTCTCCGCAAACGGCATCAAGGTATATCTGTTCGAGAGCCTGCGCCCGACACCGGAAGTATCGTTCGGCATTCGTCATCTCAAATGTCAGGGCGGTGTGAACGTAACAGCTTCGCACAACCCCAAAGAGTACAACGGATACAAGGCTTACTGGGAGGACGGCAGCCAGGTGCTACAGCCGCATGACCAGGGTATTATCGACGAGGTAAACAAGGTAACCCTCGCAGATGTGAAATGGGAAGCCAACAAAGACCTCATCGAGATTATCGGCGGCGAGATGGACTATGACTACATGATGGCGGTCAAGGAGGTCATGATCGATCAGGAATCGATTCTCCGTCAGAAAGACCTCAATATCGTTTATACGCCGATGCACGGTGCAGGCCGTCAGATCGTGCCGATGTGCTTGCGCTCATGGGGATTCCAGAACATACATGTAGTGCCCGAGCAGATGGTTATCGACGGTAACTTCCCGACCGTCGTTTCTCCGAACCCCGAGAACGCTGAGGCGATGACGCTGGGTATGAAACTCGGTACCAAGCTGGGTGCTGACCTCGTGATTGCTTCCGATCCGGATGCTGACCGTATCGCTATCGTTTGCCGCAATGACAAGGGCGAGTGGGTTATTATCAACGGCAACCAGACCAACATCATGTACCACTATTACATCATCAATAACATGAAGCGTCTGGGTAAGATGCGTGACGATATGTTCATCGTCAAGACCATCGTTACCTCTGAGCTCATCCGGAAGATTGCTGACGCACAGGGTGTTACCCTCACGGATGAATATACGGGCTTCAAGTGGATTGCCAACCGTATCCGTATGTGGGAAGGCAAGCGCAAATACATCGGTGGTGGCGAGGAGTCCTTCGGCTTCCTGCCTTACGACGCAGTCCGCGATAAATGCTCGCCGTCGGCTATCTGCCTTATTTGCGAAATCGCTGCGTATGCGAAGGATAACGGCATGACGCTTTATGACTATCTGCTCAAGATATATGAGGACTACGGCTTCCAGAAAGAGACGACCATCAACGTCGTTCGTCCGGGTAAGTCGGGCGCCGAAGAGATTGCTCAGATGATGGTGGACTATCGTGCTAATGCGCCGAAAGAGATCGCCGGCGAGAAGGTAGTGAAGATCAAGGACTTCAAGCTCCTCAAACAATGCGAGTTGAAGGATGGCAAGTGGATCGAGAGTGCTATCGAGATGCCGATGAACGCTACATCGAATGTGCTCCAGTACTTCACCGAAGGAGGCCTCAAGGTGTCCGTTCGTCCGTCCGGTACAGAGCCGAAGATCAAGTTCTACTTTGAGATTCCGGTGAAGAGCGGCAAGCCGTTCACGGGTGCTGACTACGAGCGCTGCTCCGCAGAAGCTGAGGCACGCGTTCCGGCTATCAAGGCCAGTCTGGGTATTTAATCCCTCCGCTCATACAAAAAGAAAACGCTCGCAATCGCGAGCGTTTCTTTTTTTATTTCCGTACTTGTTTATGTACGTATAATCCGGGGAGCATTGTTTCTTTAGCTCCGTCTATACATGGTCCGAAGAGATACAAGGGGAACGGTTTCCATTCATCACGCTTCCACTCTACGGAGTAGGCACGCGGATGAATATCGACTATTGTCGGGTTGCTCTTCGGTATGAGCGTGTTTGCCAAGGTCGTGATGGTCTTTGCGTTCTTCGTCACGATCTTATACGGGATATCATCGTCCTCATGTACCTGCACCTCCAGGCCGTGGTACAACATACGGAAGGTACCGGTTGCTTTTTCGCTATTACCGGTGTACTCCGTGTTCAGATCATCCAACTTCAGCTCACAAGTAATACCTACCAGTGGACGAAGGAAGGTGTTCAGATAGTTCGCGTTGATGTCCGTTGCATGCAGCTTCATGCCGAAATCGCAAGCTTTATTCATCGTCATACTGAACGATGCTTCAGCTTTACCTTCCTGGATAGGACACGTGCCACCGGCCGTCATGGTTGCGCCCGGTTTGTTGGTGACATTATCGACTGCGGCTTGGATGCCTTTGAGATGCAGCTCACCACAGTTCACATTCGTGCTGGCATACTGGATGTCAATCGCGTTGATGTGCGCGTCCACGTGATGAATCATGAAACGTGCGGGGATGGCCATCAGGATTGTCTGCGGCATGTCGAACGGTTTCTTCGGTGCGTAGCGCTCGTCGCGGTAGATGTCCATCGAAGCAACCACTGCTTTGATCTTGTCCAGCGTGAAATCCTTAGCCAGCGCCTTGCGGAGCGGGTTGAGGGGCGAGGTCTCGACGCTGCTAATGGTCATGTCCATCCAGGTAACAGGCTCTTTGACCATGTCACCCAGTTTCTTACGCGGCATCGTATTGGCGATACGCGTCTCGCCTACGCGGAAAGCACCTTGATTCTTATGCTCCAGTGCATTGGTTTCGAGGCGTATCATACCGTCTGGAAGCATGATAGCGGCGTGACCCAGAGAGATGTCATAAACGGAGTCGCAGTACGTGAAGACGGAGTCGTAGCCCAGGTCAGTGACGAGGAGGTTAAAATCCTCTGCCGCTACGTCCAGTTTCGTACGCAAACTATGCAGTTTGAAGTCCGCATGATTGATGTGCAAGCGCATCAGGTCGGCGCGCACAGTCGCCTGATTCATGTGCTCAAGACCTTCGTCGTGCAACTCGGGGAAACATTTCTCTGGGTGCTCTTCATCCATCCATAACTCCACCTGCGGATGTTTGATGCGTACGTCGCTGATGAGGATTTGTTTCTTGAACAGCAGGGTGTAGAACAGACGTCCTACCTCAATCTCCTGAACGTGAATCTTCACGCCCGGGCCTACCGTATCCTTCTTCTGGATGGGTTCGCCGCGGTAAGAGAATGCTAGATTATTCACTTCGGCCGTACCGCTGAAGAAGCGCAGGTGGATCGTTCCGCACTCCGCCTCGCAGCCCGGCAGATCCGCTAAGGCTTTGTTCACTTCGCGCTGTACCAGATGGGATGCTATCACATCGGCGCAGATAAACGCGGCGGTAAGAATGGCTACAAAGCAAGCCAATACAATAAGTGAGATCTTAGTTCCTTTTTTCATATAATTGATAATTTGGATTGTTTGCTAATATCATTGATGACCAGTCCGGCTAAGGTGCACCCGAAGACGGCTGTCACTTGCATCAAACTGCCGCGTGTCTCGCAGCGTCGGGCCTGCTCGGTCGAGTACACACATTGTACTTTCTTGGCCGGCTTGACACCGATGCGTTTCATCCGTTCGCGCAGGGCGCGGGCTAAGGCGTCACCCCGGATGTCCCAGAACTCGGCTACGCGTACTTGTGTGGGGTCGAACCGCAAGGCGGCTCCCATACTGCTGAATGTCTTGCATGCGCGTACGCGTGACGCGCAGTTAATAAGGTCTGTTTTGTCCGCCACACTGTCGATGGCGTCGATGACATAGTCGTAACCGTCCAGACCGTTTGACAAGAGCCATTCGCTGTTCACTCTTTCGCAGCGGGCTATGATCTCCGCATTCGGGTTGATGCTCAGCAGTCGTTCGCGGAGGGCCTCAACCTTCGCTTGCCCGATAGTGGCTTGCGTGGCGGGTAACTGGCGGTTCAGATTAGAGGGCTGCACTACATCGTCATCTACGATAGTGAGGTGGGTAAGACCGGTACGGATCAGTGCCTCCGCGCACCATGACCCCACTCCCCCTATACCAAAAAGTATGACCCGTTTGCATTGCAACAGTGTCATACTCTCGTCGCCCAACAGGGCAATAGTCCTACTGAACATAGACTTATTTGTCGTCGTTAGCGTGCAACGACTGCACATACTTAGCATGCGCCATCTTAACTCGCTTCAGCTCGCTCGGCTTGTCGAACTGCTGACGGCGACGGAGCTCTTTAACGACACCCGTCTTATCGAATTTGCGTTTGAATTTCTTAATCGCGCGCTCGATGTTCTCACCTTCTTTAACAGGAACGATAATCATTGCATACACCTCCTTTCTAGTACCCAGGGCCGGGATCGAACCGGCACGGTTTCCCATTGGTGTTTGAGACCAACGCGTCTACCAATTCCGCCACCTGGGCTCGCTTTTCATGCGAAAAAGCGTGCAAAGGTAGTGCTTTTTTTTGAATTGACCAAATTTTTGCGTGATTTTTTTGCAGAAAGTGCAATTTTTAGCTTATCTCGCTCCAGTTATACGCCTGATGAATACGCAAAATATCCAATTGGCGTTTATATATGCGATTCACCTCGTCTTCCAGCAAAGGGTCTTTGTCGAGGATGTCGAGCGCCGCTTGACGCGCCAACGTGAGTAGTTGTCCGTCGGTAGCCAGATTGGCAATGTGCAGCTCAAACGGCGTACCCGATTGCTGCGTGCCTTCCAGATCGCCCGGGCCGCGCAACTGCAGATCCGCTTCGGCGATGCGGAAACCATCGTTGGTGGCAACCATTATATCCATCCGCTTGCGTGTGTCTTTGCTCAACTCCATGTCGGTGAGCAGCAGGCAGTAACTCTGGTCTCCGCCACGCCCTACACGTCCGCGTAACTGATGCAACTGGCTCAGGCCGAAGCGCTCGGCGTTTTGTATCATCATGACCGTGGCGTTGGGCACATTCACCCCCACCTCGATGACTGTCGTAGCGACCAATATCTGCGTCTCTCCGCTGACAAACCGCTGCATCTGCAGGTCTTTGTCTGCCGCTTTCATCTGGCCGTGTACCATGGATATACGGTACTCCGGGAAGGTCTCGCACAGCTCGTTAAAACCGTTCTGCAAATCCAGCAGATCCATCTTCTCATTCTCTTTGATGAGCGGATAGACTACGTATATCTGCCGTCCGGCTTGTATCTGCTGCCGCATGAAGGTATAGACTTGCGCGCGCCTTTGCAGCGGATAATGAATAGTCTGTACAGGCTTGCGTCCGGGCGGCAGTTCGTCAATGATACTAACCTGCAGATCACCATAGACGGTCATCGCCAATGTACGGGGAATAGGTGTTGCCGTCATGACCAGTATATGCGGCGGCATCTGGTTTTTCGTCCATAGCTTGGCACGCTGCGCCACACCGAAACGGTGCTGCTCGTCAATGATGACGAGTCCCAAGTTCTGCCACTGAACAGCATCCTCAAGCAGGGCATGTGTACCCACGAGGATGTGTATTGTGCCGTTCATCAGTCCGTTATGAACAGGCACACGCTGCTTGGCTGTTGTCGAACCGGTTAACAACGCCACGTGCACAGCATCGCCTAAAGGCGCAAGGAATGCCTTGAGCGTCTCGTAATGCTGGTTGGCCAATATCTCCGTCGGCGCCATGATACAAGTCTGATAGCCGTTATCCACAGCCAGCAGACAGCAAAGCAAAGCAACCAGCGTCTTTCCCGAACCGACATCCCCTTGCAGCAAGCGGTTCATCTGATGGCCGGACTTAAGGTCCTCGTGAATCTCGCGGATGACACGTTTCTGGGCGTTGGTCAGTTCGAAAGGCAACGCTTTGTACAGCGCATGGAAACGGCTGCCGACTATCGGCATCGTGAAACCCGGATTTTGTTCGCGGCGCTTCATCTGACGCAGAATCTGCAACTGGATATAAAACAGCTCCTCGAACTTCAACCGCGCGCGTGCCGCTTGCATCGCTTGAGTGTCGCGCGGGAAATGCACATTGATGAGCGCATCGGTCAGCGACATCAACCTATAGTGATGCACTACATCCATGCCGAGTGTGTCGGGCACACCTGCTTTCAGGTCCGGCAGGAGTTCGGCTATCATGGTCCGCATGGCTTTGGAGTTCAGCCCCATGCGCTTCATCTTCTCTGTGGTGTTGTAGTACGGCTCGAGCCCCTGCGTCATCTCCGGCGTGACCTTGCTCATCGGCGTCAACTCCGGATGCACGAAGTTGTAAATATGATTGAACCGGCTGGGCTTGCCGAACAGCAGGTATTGGACTCCTTTCGCCAGTTTAACGTACTGTACGCCTCTGAACCACACCAACTCACACTGATGTGTGCCGTCGAAGAAAGTAGCGCTAAGCCGTTGCGCCTTGCCAATGCCGACAGTGTGCCACTCGGTGACCTCTCCGATGATCTGGACGTAAGTATCTTCATCGTCCAGTTCGGCTATGCGGTAG
>Ga0310786_10007652_pt1 | contig 14047 bp, 19 predicted proteins | sample AusTroGonzalo_MG_FD_203881 | JGI IMG/M metagenome (GOLD analysis project Ga0310786, IMG submission 203881) | Bovine rumen microbial communities from tropical cattle in Woodstock, Queensland, Australia - Gonzalo_03 (v2) (version 2) | ecosystem: Host-associated > Mammals > Digestive system >... | reverse complement strand
TGACCATTCGGGACGTAGTAAGGCGAGGACTCGATTCCATTTTTACTTAAACGCTCAAGAAACATTATCCTAATTCCTTGTTTTCGTCGATGACTCTATATGCTTCTTCCTTGTAGTAATTGGCACTTGAAATGCCCAACAAGGCATTCAGGAAGACATCCAGAGCCGTGATGGTAAGAGGAATCTGCTCCGTGTAAGGGAGACTCCAAATTTTACCAAGCGTCGCATAAAGCACGCTCAACGACGGGAGGACAATACGTCCAACCCACGCTAAAACATCATAGGTATCATTCTCGAATTTCATTACTCAATTTCCTCCCATAAAGTCGGTACGCTTTCAGTAGGTTCGTAGACATTGGCATCAATCAAGGATTCCCAATGCTTCTCGTTGTGGCTGACCCTATCGCCTTTCATATAGGCATCGTGGCTTCCCTGTGGCTGTACCCACTCTGGAAATTCCTCAATAGATACTTTCACATAAAGCGATACAGCTTTGTCTGGTGTCCAATCTGCTTGTGATGTGTGGTTCTGTAAAACCTTGTAAAGCACATCATCGTAGCGTAAGCGGAAATCCTTTTCGTACTCTTTGCCGACTTCCCATTTTGGATATGCAATGATGTTGTCCAATGCTTCCTTGTCCGTGGCGTTCATAGACATTTCTTCTATAAAGGCACGGAACTTCTTGGCTAATTCTCTGCTTATCATTCTGCTTCTCCTGTGAGGATGTTTACGATGTCCTCTGCCGTTGGATTAGGATGTTCAATTGGAATATCTGTTTCAACATAGGTTCTTCCGCTCCCAAATGGGTCATATGCTTCATCGTAATTGTTCTCTGGAGAACCGCCATAAATATAAACATTCCTATCGCTCCAAGTGTGGACAAGCTGTTTTTCGTTTATAGTTATTGTTTCTGTTTTAATCATAATTTCTCCTAACTGATTGGTGTTCCATCGGCATAGTGTGTTTCGTAGTACGAACCCTCAATGCATTCAAAACTATTGTTAGGGTTGCTTCCCATCACATTCGCCCAATTTGTAGAACTCATATAGTCAAGTGATGTTCCATCGTTTAAATGGTCATATAAAACCTTTGGAATATATATTTTCCCACCACTTCCCCCACTTGAAAACTGAGCGCTATTTACACCGCTGGTCGCATAAACCGCAACTACACTTTCGCTTCTCCTCAAAACGATTGTGTCAAGAGGAAAACTGCTTTGCAAATTAGTGAGTGAAAAACCCTCAAATTTTGAAAAAGTATTGCCAAAGTCAATTTCTTTTCCTTTAAATGTTGAAAAACCATTCAACTGTATGCTTGTTAGACTTGGGAATGCCAAATTTCCTGTTGCATTTTTAAAAGAATTACCATACAAAATTGTTGCTTTTTGAAATATAGCATTTTCAAGGCTAGTGCAATCCTCAAATGTATTACCATTGATTACCGTCAATTCTGGGAAATTTGCCGATAACAAACCTGTGCATCCCATAAAAGCCCATCCATCCATCGTTGTTACATTTGGTGCATCTACTGATGTTATGCCTGTTTTGTATCTGAAAGCATTTGATACTACTGATGTTTCGGTAATTGTAATATCACCTGTAGGATTCCCTTTTGCCAATTCATCGGCAATATTAATAGAGCCTCCCCCACCGCCACCGCCTAATTGCTTGGCTAGTAAAATATCATAGTAATCCATAGGTAATCTCCTTATTCAGATTCATCAGCAGGTGCTTCGCCTACTTTTACCCAACCATCATTGTCACCTGCGAAGTAATAAAAATCGCCTATGTCAAGTGCCAGAAATAAAGAATTGACCTCAATTTCCTTGCCATCAACTTCCCTAGGCCATAAGTCCGTGGACAGACCGCAGAATTCATAAGACTTTTTTCCGTCGCTGTAAACGTCGACTATTTTGTGTATCGTTACTGCCATATTATTCTCCTTTCAAAGATTTAAGTTCGTTTATCCATCCTACTCTCTGTTCCAAGATTGTTTTATATTCGTTCTTGGTCGTGGAGATTAAAGATATTAAATCCGTAATGAATGTGGTCGCCTTGTTCAGGCTCATAAGTCCTGATATGAAAGAGTCCTGTATGTAGTTCGTTTCGGATAACAATTTCTGGAGTTCCGCAATTCTTTCTTCCTTGGTTTCCTCTGCGACAACGGATTCATACTTGTTCTCATCGAAAACGGGAATTCCATCAATGATTTTGTAGCAGTTCAAGAATTTAAGGTTAAGCAACGAACCATCGAACTCATAACTGCCATCATCATCAACAGAGAACCCCATAATATAACCATTTTCATCAAGATTTACATTGTATTTATAAATCATAATTCCCCCTATTAACTCGCCTTGACTTCATAAGCGGTATATGAATAATCGTACGAAGCGTGATAAGCACCTTTTGACAATTCAATAGTCTGTCCTTTGCATAATGGAACTAGACAAGTATTGTCTATGCCGTTTCCACCAACATCACACGCTTGATGAACAAGTTGGTTGCCTATTTTAACATAATCAGTAACGCTACCGTGTCCTTTGAAGTAACAATACACCCAACAATTCTGTGTAGCGGTATAGGTAAGCGGACCTGAACTATTTTCTGTTTGTGTTGAAATTACGCTGGCACTATCCATACCAACAAAAGGAATAATATTTCCACTACCCAAAATTGATGTGCTGTTGATAGTCTTGATATTAGTACCGCTAACTAATGTGTCCTGTTTTGTCGCCAGTAACGTGGTGAAGTCCAAATCTATCAACGCTCCGTTAGGCTCTGTACGGTATTTTAAATCTCCGTTGTCCACCACCAACTGAATGGCGTTGTCGGATTCGTCAACTGATACCGTGTTGTTGATGAAAGTCTTGAGTTCCTTTAGCGGATAACTTAATTGCTTTCTGGTCTCCAACTCACTCGTTGGGTTAGTGTAGCCAGAGTTTGAAGCAAACGCTATATCCGTATTGGAGGCATCGAAACTTCCGTAACTTAATTTGTTCATTGCCATAAAAAATTACCTCACATATTTCACTAATGAGTACTGCATTCCGATATGTGTAATGGACATATCTTTTCCAGCTTCGCTGTTCTCAAAATAGATAGCACACATCTGTACTTTCTTGATGTTGCATTTCCGTCTGAAGGTGTTGCCCCAGATATTGATGAACCACGAAAATGAACCATAGTCCAAATCATTCCATAAAGCACCACCGCCTGCGACATTTATCGATTCAGGCTCGTGTTCTGGTGATGGGGAGTCATCCGTGTAGTAGTACAGATTTATCAAAGTGTTCGTGTCGCCTCTGCACTGGACATATAGATTCTTGACATTCTTCAGCATTTCAACCGCACCGAACTGCATAAAAGGAGTCATATAGTAACTCTGAATTGGGTCAGGTTCTCCATCGCCATTGAAATCCAAATCATAGAAAGTCGCATTCAGCTTGACGATATTGTTGTCGAAGTTCTCGTGTGTACTGGAGTAGACCAGTTGTCTTCCTACTTTAAGGAATTGCTTTACATAGAAATGGTCGAAGATGTACCAGTCCAACTGACGTGGGTTGGTTTCGCTTCCCGTTGAGGAATATCTGTAAGGCACGACTTCGTAATCCCACATAAAGCACACGCCACTTGTAGGGAAAGCCAGAAAATACCTGTTGTTGTAGTCCGCACTCTGGATAGTTGCAGGGTCGTCGTCATAGTCCAATACGCCCTTGACACCGAAGTTGTTGGTTCTTTCGACATTCCTTGAGATGAGTCGGATATTCCTTTCATCCTGAATGTTCGTTGAGACTAATGTGCAGATTCCCTCACGGGAGTTGTACCAAGTCAGCAAGTTATTAATCAACTGAATCGAGTATGGTGCATCGCAACCTATCCTTGGGTTTACCAACTGCGAGCGGAAGTTCTCCATACCGATGTTTTCTTCGATAACGGTAGTAGAGGATGTCTCGGTGTAAGAATAAATCGAGTAGGTCTCTCTCGGTTTGAAGACAATCAGCACGTTGTACTGACGACCAAAACCTGTAATGTCATCTTCAGTATTGCCAAGTCTCGCCCAGTTGTTTTCAGGGAAGTACGATACATCGAATGAAGCCGACCAGTAGTAAATGGAGTTGCCTGCACCCGCCAAGAACAATCTTGAGTTCTGTGCTCCACCAAAAGTTTCATAGAACTTGCAAGAATAAATCTTGGCTTTTACGTCAGAGAAAATCGTACTCTTTAGAGTGAACACCATCTTGACGTTCATATCTCCAAGCGTAGGAGGCGAAGTGAAAGTTACCACCTGAGTGGAGGTATTCACGCTGAACGCCGTGGTTTCCACATCGTCTACATAAATGGTCGGAGTCGTGTTCCAGTCGATGATATCCTGTCCGTTGTATTCGGCAACGTGGTAATCCGTGGATGTTCCGTCTCCGTTGTATAGCAGGGAGAACTGAGTTCCTATTACGTTCAAGTCGTCTACCACATCACCGCCGTCAGAACCGTCTGGCTTGCAGTTAATCATAAAGTCTGGGATGTATGTATCGGTCTGGGTGAATGCGTTGTTCTCGTACTCGTAAAACCCTGTAGAGATAAGGTAGTAGAGTTTCTGTGCAAAGATAATGAAAATGCCCTTATTCTGCGGTAATCCACTACCAACTTCAGTTGCATTTATCCCATTAATATACTTGTAGATTTTAGTGCCTGCGTGTACGAACAGATAATTGTCAAAGTAGACCATTGCATAGACGGGGTCGCCAAAATCCATAGGGTCTCCGTCACCGTCCAAAAGAAGCTCCTGACCGTACCTCTTGCCGAATGCACCATTTCGATACATAACGTTCAGCATATATGGAGACTGGTTTACTTCCTGTTCGTATTCGATATCTTTTAAGTTGATTCCACCGATTGCGGGCTGTGGGATTTCCAGCATCTTGTCAGGCACAGACTTGAATGTCGGCATCTGTTTAATCGGCATTTGCTTCTTCCTCTGCTTTCGCCCACATCTTTTCTACATACTCATTCGATAACATAACTTGTTTTTCTACACGGGCGTTGTTGTACTCCGTCTGATAAATGGACATCTTGCTTAAGTCATCATCCATCAGGAAGTTCGCATCGATGCCCTTTGGGATTACGTCTAAAAGATACTCTTCCTCATAGTCGAGTTCATAATCGCTCCAGTCAGCCTGTGAGATATCGGTAGGAATCTGGTGTGCTGTCATCCCATCGATAAATGGAAGTTTACCGTGGAACATTCTAGCCATATTGTTTTCATCGTAAGTCTCTGCCAAAACCTTGTTGGTTATTTCTACGATGTAGTTGTCATAGATAGTTGAGGATGGTTTCTCAAACATCCACGCCTTTGTTTTAGAATACATCTCTTGTAAAGTCATAAGAAACCTCCTAAAAAAGAGGGGGAGTTTTTACGCTCCCCCGTAACGATTAAACGGATGCGTCGTTCTTCAGGCAGACAGCCAGACCGTCTTTCTTTGTAGTAAGAACGAATGCGTCAAACAGCCATCTGATTTCCAGCAGAGCACCAGAGATGCCTACAGGGTCAGAATGAACTTTCATATCCTTAATCTTTGTCGGAGCAAGGATAGCACTTCTCTTCGCAGTAACGAAGTTGATGTTCGTGTCGGTGAAATATGAATCAGGAACAGGAACAATCTGTAAACCTCTCAGCTTGCCCATAACGCCCTTTTCAAGGTGCTGTGGAGCGAAGGAAGGGTTGTTGTAGTTAATAAATTCAGGAGCAAGTAACAGCATTGCATATTCGGATTCACCGATGAAGCAATAAGCGTCGTCAACGGTGGCGAACTTGTTTCTTAAAGCTGTAACGTGAGCGGAAATAGCCTCAACGATGTTGGACTTCGATGGAGAAGACAGTTCGGTAACAGTACCGCAGTTTGCAGGGTCACCCCAAACAGACAGGCAGTACTTATCAAACATAGGAATGAATTTCTCTCTCATTTCAAGAGCGAGGACTTTGCCAGAGTTCTTGATGAGCATCTGTTCTGAGTTGTTGCCCTTGTCAACCGACAGAGAGACAGCCTTATCCTGTGTCAGGGTCATCGTCTGAATCGTGTCAGCTACTTCATAGGTATCGCCGTAACGAGCGTGGAACGTAGAAATAGCGTTGTCGTTTGCAGGTTTGTTGTAATCAGTCGGGTCGTAGGTGTTGATTGTCCATACCTTGACGGACTGAACGCCATCCCAATCATATTCCTTGCTGGTCTTACCCAGAACTACGGAATCTAAATAAAATTTGTCTACTACTTTTGGAGAGTATTTGGTCGCTAAGTTAATTGTAGCCATTGTAAAAAAGTCCTTTCTTTATGAATTTAGGAAACCATTCAGGAAAGGGTCGGACTCGCTCGAACCAGCATTGGTCGTGCTACCCAACGATTTCTTTTTATTGGTTTCATTTAGTTGGCTGACTTTCTGCTTGGCTTCGGCTTGAGAGTTGTTTACGTTCATCCTCTGGAACTTGTTGTACGCCTCCAAAAGAGTGTACCCCTGTTTCACAAACTCAAAAACTTTAGGGTCTAGAGAATCTGGACTCTTGTCTTTGAACTCTGGATATTCCTCAAGGAAGATATCAACTTCCCTCTGCGCACGAGCCTGCTCGGCATCAGCCCGCTGTTGTGTCTGGTCTGCGTAATCCTTGTCACGCTGACCGATTGTTTTTTCGACCCTCGACCTAGCGAGCTCTTCTAGAATTTCGTCGTTAAGGTCTTCGTATTTAGGGTCATTGCGGAGGTTGTCAACCTCCTTGTTAACCTCGAACTCAATCTGAGTGTCATTCAACTGGTTGAGGTAATCCCCAACGGACATTCCATTCATCCTTGCCAGTCTTTCAAGAGGTTCATAAATGCGGTCATAGTTCATACCCTTCTGGGCATAGGTTCTGGCATCCTCTTCATTTAAGGTCTGCTCTTCGCCGTTGTACTTGACCTTCAACTCGAACAGAGATGTCTGTTCTTCGGTTTCAGTTGTGTCCTCGGTTTCCGTCGGCTCTGGTGCGTCTTCGGTAACTTCCTCCACGGATTCTTCTAATGGTTCTTCGCTGGTAGGCTCGTAATCATCAAAAAAGCCCTCTACTGAATCCAGTTCGTTTACTTCTAATTCGTCCATACTTTCCTTTCTTGCCTGTGGTGGGGCATTTTAAAAGGGGTACTCAATTGATGCACCCCTTATAGTGGGACGTGTTCGTCTGTCGGGTTAGAACCCCGTGACTGAGGTTCTGTACCCATCGCCATCATCTGTTGCATACGTTCTTGGTATGAGCGTAGCAGTTTAGATTTCTGCGGTATGTACTTGCTAGGTACTACATCTATATAAGTATCTGGTGCAATGTAACCAGCCTGTACCAATTTATCCAGCGTGTTCATCTGGGCAATCTCGGAATACTGAGCTCCGTTGCCGATTTCCACGTCGAGGTTGTAGTTCAGGTTCTTCAGGGAAGAGAAGTCCACTATCGCCAAACGGTTGTCTTCCGTCATTACCTGACGCACTCCGTAGTCGGTAGAGATAATGTCGATGATGTTTCTCACGACATCTTCCCAGAACGCATAGAAATTCTGTTTCTGAATCTCCAGAGGAACTGCACTAGACTCCTGAAGAGCAAGGATGGCAGAGGTGTTGTCTGGTTTGACATTACCTAATGAAGCATCCGTAACGCCCATCATATCCTTTGTCTGTGCTATGGTCTCCTTAGCCAACTCGATAATGTTGTTGGAGAAATCAGGGATTTTAATAAAGTCTATGAACTTGCCCGCAATATCGATACCAGCTACAGCCTGCGGGGAAATTGAGTTCATAAACTCATCGATTTGAACTTTATTCTTGTCGAAGATAATCTTCGGGAAAGCACTCTGCAATCCGTACATCTGTGCGATTGCGAAGCACTTGTTGATGAATACCTGATTGGCGATAACGCTCGTCATCGGGGATGAATACATATAGGAGTTCTTAATCTCATCCCAGCCGAAGCAAGCCAACGGGTATCTCTTATAGCCCAAATCAGTAGGTTCTTTAATGACCATCGTCTCAGTCGTTTTTGTGAACCATACGGTGCATTTTTCCTTTTCTTCCTTGACGGTAATGGTTTCCCCCGTCATCGGGTCAACGTCGGAAATCTCTTCAATATACTTGGTTTTCTGCTTCCAGAATTTGATTAAAACAGTTACAAGGTTGGTCGCAATGTTCTCATTGACGTGCAGACCCTCGTTGTCTGGGGAAATGCTCATCGCATCAGCCTTGCTCATACCAAGCTCCATCGCCTCCTGACGTACCTGAGTGACATCCTGTCTCAAGGCGACGATGATATAAGGCTGACCCTGTAAATCATTGGAGAATGGGTTGCCGAAGAATACGTTCGTATTGTCGACGACTTGGTTCTTCAGAGCCCCCTGAGCTGGCTGACCAGTATCGACTTCTGGGTCGAAGAACTGCATCATATAACCACTTCCATCCACGAAAGCGTTACGAATCACCATCTTGCTCGCTTCCTTCATACGGGCTACTTCAATGATGTGTTCAATCTCCTTGGAGACTGGAATCATCCTGTCGATGTCGTCTGGGAGCGAAGTGAACGGAACGATATTGACTGCAACGTCGTTTGAGCCGATTGTCGATACCATAAACTTTCCCGCACGCTGTAGGACGTTGAAAACAGGCTTAGGCATATTCTTTCCCTCGATGCCTTCCCATTGTTTTCCATCCCAGAAGTGCTCGTTTATGCGAATCTTCTCAAAAAAGTTGTCCAGGTTGTAGAGATACTCGACACCCTTCTGGTACTCATTCCATATCTCCATCGGCTGTGTTTTCATTCTCTACCTCCATACATACGCCACTTCATCATTTCATCGATGAACTCGGCGTTCTCTTTCGTCATCTTGATTCCGTCTTCCTCTGCTGGTTTCTTACTGCGAACGTAGTAGCCTAAACAGAAGAAGCCGAAATTAAAAGCACCCATCAGGATGCCACACAATACTATAAGGATTAAATTCATAAAATGAACCTCGCTTTATAAGGGTTGTCTCCCCTGAGCTGTTCTGCCCTCTCTGGGGTAGTTTCAAACGTTTCGCCCTTCTTGACGATTCGGTTGAGCTCCGCTATCTTGACGTGTCTTTTTTCGCTCTCATCGGTAGCAATAACCGTAATTAACTCCAATTTTCTAGGTTTTTTCGGTTTTTTAGGAACAGCCAACAGCTTGTCCCACCTGTCTTTCGGAGGGCTGTACTTGAAATCAAACTTCCTTGTGAACATATCCTCAACGACTTTGTCGATGTTGGAACAATCAAAGTCTAAGAATATAGCCATAGAATCGTCTATCTTGCACTCTTTATACACGTTGCAAGGCGTTAAGACCATCGGCGTTCCGTAGCACAAAAATTCGTTTGTGGTGTAATTAAACCCCTCCACGTTGTCGGATAACTGGATTCCGTAATCGACTTTCGTCTGGAATCCGCTTAAAACCATCCTAGGCTCTAAATAAATCAGTTTGGGATGAGTTATAGGCTTCAGAGTACTGAACATCAGCCAGTAGTAATCCGTCCCGTTCGCCTCGCAATAGCGGTCTAACGCCTCCAATAATTTCTCGATACGAGCCGTTCCTTTGATGTTCTCGGTGTATAAATCCAGCCTAGTGGCACTCATCAGAGCAAGAACCTTGTTCGGCTCGTCTGGGACTAGAGGATTGTAACAGACTTCACACGGAATGCCCGTCAGTCGGGTATAAGCCTCTGCGGAGTCCTTGCTTACCGCAATTACCCTGTCGATATTGGGGTGTTTAGGGACGTGCTCCGCTCCAACCCAGTCGTAGTTTCCGTGTATCACTAAAGTATTGCACTTGGACTCCACATCGCCGTTAACGATTGGGTCTAGGTTGAAGTTGCAGAAGAAATTGTCGCAGACTATCTTCTTGCCCGTGTAATAGACCTCGCAGTTCACATATTTGGACAGTCTTTTGAGCTGGTTCAAATCCGCAGACTTGTAGTAGAAAGTGATATCGGATTTCGGGTGAGCCTTGGCAAGCTGGTAAAGAAATGTCTCTATCCCTCCGATAGGGCTCAGTCTTGAGAAGTAGTATGCGTTTGTTTCCATAATTCGTGACATATCGAACCAGCGTTACCAAGAAAACGGTATCTGTACATCGGTATCTCTATCAGTTCTCCTTTTGTATCTGGTCTTAAGACATCTGCGATTTTCTTGTCTCCGTAAGGGTCGTCCAAATCAAATCTGACTCCATCGAACAGACCTTTTTTAAAGCAGTATCCCCACAAAGCGACCTGCTTTTTAAGGGGAGCATTCAAATCCAAATCGCTCATATCGTCGAATGTTTCGTCTGAATACCATTGCCATATGTACCAGTCTGCCCCAGATTTTATCCTGTCGTAGATAACATCCAAGTAATATCCCGCAATCCAGTCGTCGTTGTCGATAAACGTAATGTAATCTCCCGTACAAATATCTAGTGCGAGATTCCTTGCTCTTGAGACACCTTTTTCGCAATGTCTTAAAACAATGTCATACTCTTCTAAAAACGACATATCCTCGTCAGAGCCGTTCTCAACCACGATGATTTCAGTCTGGGGATAATTCCTTTTGCAGTACATCAGCTTATCCAATAATTTGCGGGTCTGCTCGGCTCGGTTATATACGGGCATTATTACGGATACTTTCATTGGTAATTGAAAAAGGCTAAATCCTCATCCATCCTTTCAACTGTATGTTTAGGTTTGATTCTGGTTGGGAGCTGGTTAAGTGCCTCGTATGCTATCGCAAGTCCCATTACTAGGTCGTCGTGCGTTCCCTCGGATGCCTCTGCCCTGCCTTTTGAGTTACGTACGAAACTCAACATTTCCTGTAGAGTCTCTCGGTCGTTTATCTTCTCGATATGCTCACGGACGATTTCCACCAGTTGGGAGATAATCATAGGTCGGGTAAGAGTGGTAGTCTTAAACCCGTACTTCTCCACCGCATTCGGAATCATCTGGTCGTAGGTCTCTCTTACATATAACGTAGGATATCTCAACCTAGCCAGTTCTCGGTTAGGGTAAGTACCGAAGTTGCTTTCGATTGCGATAAGGGAACGATAATAAGTTCCTAAGCAGTACATCTGCTTCACATACAAGTCTTCATCGAACTGATGATGGAGCGTGGCACAGAGGAATCCGTCTGAATCCAAGACCTGACCTACGAAAAAGTCCGAGCCTTCCCCTGCGGTATCTCCCCCAATCACGGTGTTCGCATTGGTGCGGTCTCTGTAGATTTTGATATAGCCCATCGGGTCGTCTACCCATCTTATATTCGTGATGTGCAACCCATCATAGTCATAGTTGAAGTAACCTCTCTTGATAGGTTCTCGGAGATTCTTCATATGCTCCAATATAATCTCTGTGTTGAAAATCGATGTGCCTGAAGTTATAAATGCTTCTTCTGGGCTGATAGGATATTCCTGTCTGAACTTCAGTTCATCGTTCCCACAGTTGTTCGCAATGCACCATCTTCTCCACTGCAGTTGGTCCAATGTGAGGTTGTATCTCTCCTTAATATCTTTCTCATAAGGGGATAAAGAGAAACCGTCATAAGGACGGGAATACTCTGGGTCAACATACCAAGGGAAGAAGATTGGTGTATAGTCGTTCCGTCCGTTGACTGCATCTTGCCATAGATTGTAGAAGTAGTTGAAACCGTTGGCTGTAGATTCCATCACTATCAGGGAGTCGTTCGTCATCGGGACTGCCTGATTCAACGCCAGCAAGGCATCTTCAGGATGCTCCCAGAAAGCGACTTCACTAAGATGTGCGAATTTATATGTAGAACCACGGGTAGCGTCACTTGCCACCATAACACGGATGGACGACTTTAATCCGTTCTCGCCATCGAATACGATTTCCTTGGCGTTGGAATATTTCTGCTGGGGTCTCATCCCCGCAGGCATCTCGTCAATAAAGAGTCTGGTCATATTGAAAATAGCCGTAGCGGATTCAGATAAATGAGCCATAATGACGGAGTTCGTATTCGGGGTGAACATCGTCATAAACGTAATAAAGGCTTCGGTAAAAGTCGAAATGCCCAACTGTCTTGCTTTCAATACGATATACCGACTTGGTTTGTTTCCGTAACTCTCCTTCAGGAGAGAGTAGAATTTCTGCTGGGGATTGTTGAACTTCAACTGGATAAGATTGGATTTCTTGTCCTTTATCCTGAAGAACTCCTCAATGAAGTCCTTCGCCGTAAAATCATAATTTGACATTATGAGACTTCGCCCACGACTCGATGGTAAGAGACTGGTCGACTTCAACTTTATCGGAAGGTTTCTCGCCTACCGTATCACGGAGGTACTGAGCCGCCTGAACGTCACCCATCAGGGCACGCTTAATCATAGCAATATTAATAGCGGTCTGAACAGGAACATTCATATCCTGAGCCTCCTCAAGATTGAGAATGTCGTCTGCCGTTGAAATATCGCCTTTCCGTAACGCCACTTTAAGCAGGGTGTCCAAATCATCCTTGATTTTCTTGCGTTCAGCCTGTTTCTTCATTCGGGTCTCATAACCCTTCTCTCTGAGCTCGTTGCACCTAGGGTCACCCTTTCTGAGGGGCTTAAGGTTTGCTACAGCTCTTTTTTTACCTTCTTCGGTCATATGTGACATAGATTACCTCCGTAATTCAAAAATGGGGTGGGAATTAAATGGGAATAGTATATAAAAATTTTCCGCACGCAAAATCGGGTCATACCCCCCCTCTGTGTTGCAATATGGATAATACAGATAATGTTTTTAATCCTATTGTAGGGATTCAAGTCTCTGTGAGGGCACTTGAAAGTGCTTTGTTTACTGGGCTTTCAGCGTGTTTGTGTCAGCCGTGTGTCAGACATTCCCTTGCTTGAATCTAGTTCAAGTGTTCCGTATCTAAACAAGTGCTTATCTGGAGCAAGTGAAGACTATCTGTCTTTCGTGCTTGCTGGTCTCTTCTGGTCGTCCTTGTCGGCTGTCCTCTTCTGGTCTTCTCTGGCTGTCTGTCCTTCTCTGTTATTCCTCTATAGGAGATGGAGACGGGGACGCTTCTTCTTCCTTGTTTTCGTGGCTCGTTTGGGTCTTCTTGGCTTCTATTCGGAGATGGCATTTAGGACACTCATAGCCGAAGCTGTGTTCCTTTATCTGGCTTCTGGTCATAGTCGTTCCACACCTCTTGCACTTCATCGCTTCTTCCCTCCTGTTTTCCGTCGCAAAGGAAAAGCCCTCTCTCTGGGGCTTCTTTCACGCTACCAGATTACCACTCCTGACGGGTGTCTGGAGACTCTCCTTCTTGAATTTATTTCTAGGGGTTCATATGAACCTCTGGGGCACTTTTGAAAAATGCGTTTTTTCGCTGTTTTGACCCGTTTTTGACCCGAAAATGACGATTTTTGACCGAAAAAGTGCGATTTTTGTTGAAAATGCTTGAAAGTTGCCTCGGTAACCCTCACAATGAAGGTGTCAGGAAGTTACCTCGGTAGCTCCTCCCCAGACGGGTACTGGGATACCAAATCCCCTTGAGATGGTTATACTCCGAGGTTGGTACGGCACTCGTTAAGCCCGTCCGTCCTTCGGGACTCGTTCTTGCATATCACAAGCAATCTAATCGGTGGGTGTTCCCCTAGCGTTCAAGCCCGAATGGGTGGAAATCAAAGCCGATGACGATGAACATATGAAACCTCCCTCCTTAACACAGCCGACGAAGGTCGCAAGCCCTTGTGTAATAGTGGAGCGAAGGAGGACGAGAAATGACATACACACAGAAGAAGATTACGAACTACATCGAAGCCAGCATCGAAGATATGAATCACACCATTAAGTATGCGAATGGGCTCGACGATGAAAGAGAAGAAAAAATCAGCTATGCGAGATGGTCTCTTGAAAACACCTACAACAAGGCTTTCGGGGCTCTGCTGTTCGCCAAATGCTATCTGCACGAAATCGACGAAGATTTCTTCCACGAACTTGATGACAAACTGACCAAAGAGTATTTCAGGCTGTACGACAACGTTCGTAAGTTAATCGGGTGAG
>Ga0310786_10007651_pt1 | contig 14047 bp, 4 predicted proteins | sample AusTroGonzalo_MG_FD_203881 | JGI IMG/M metagenome (GOLD analysis project Ga0310786, IMG submission 203881) | Bovine rumen microbial communities from tropical cattle in Woodstock, Queensland, Australia - Gonzalo_03 (v2) (version 2) | ecosystem: Host-associated > Mammals > Digestive system >... | reverse complement strand
TACGATTGGCGTTGGAGGCAACTCGGGTCGCTCGTTCGGTGCCCACTTGCACTTTGAAATGCGCTACAATGGCGTGTACATCAACCCGGAAACGGTCTATGACTTTGCCGAAGGCACATTCAGGGACATCTCCGTCACGCTCGATACAGACAAGTTGCAAGAAGCCGAAGCTGCCTACCAAAAGGAAATCGGCAAGAGCAAGTTCTACAAGGTTCGCCGTGGCGACTGCCTTGGAAAGATTGCCCACAAGTACGGCACGTCTGTCGAACGCATCAAACGCTTGAACAACCTCAAGTCCGAAAAAATCCGCCCGGGTCAAATACTCCGCTGCTCGTAAGAACGAATTTTATTTAAGTGAGGATGCCGCGCCGAAAAGCGCGGCTTTTTTAATTGTACAAATTCTAGACAAGAAACCCGCCGGGCGGGCAACGAAGTCGAGAGCACTACTCTTTAGCGATTTTATCGTATGCCTGGATGAGTTCGCGATCCATATCACGGCGATGTGCCGGAGACGCAAACTTGTTGAGCACTTGGCTCTTGTAAATCGTCCAGTTGCGCGAGAACGCCATGTGCATCACAGCCGCAATCAAGAGGCCCGGCAACAGGCTGTAACCGCCCGTCATTTCGCAGACCATCACGACACCCGCAATCGGAGCCTTCGCAGCGCCCGCAAAGAACGCGGCCATCCCGACGAGAATAAACATCTCGGGCATGCGGATAAATCCCGGGAATGCAAGTTCGCATATTCCTGCAAACATAGCGCCAATAACCCCACCAATAAATAGCGATGGTCCAAAGACACCACCGGAACCGCCCGAACCGACCGTGAGCGCTGTCGCCACAATCTTTGCAAGCACGATGCCGAGCAAGAGGAGCACGCCCCACACAGTATGCGGAACAAGCCCCGCCATCAGGTTATCGATAAATTCAAAGCCGCCGCCCGAGACTTCCGGGAAGGCAAGAACCAAGAGCGAAATGAAAGCGCCACCCATTGCAGGCTTGAGCCACACGGGAATCGCCCACTTGTTGAAGCGACGCTCCGAAGCGTAATAGCAACGCACGTACATATACGAGAACGGGAAGCACAAAATCCCGAGTAGCGCGCACGCCAAAAGCTCGACGCCATTCGTAAACGGGAAATCCATCGTGCAGCCAATCACTGGAGCCGAACCCACAAACGCGATATAGACCGTAAACGCCACCACCGACGAGATAATTGAAGTTGCAAAAGCGTTCGACTCAAAGTCCTCGCGGTAAAGCATCTCGACCGACGTGAGCGCCCCCGCAAGCGGAGCCTTGAAAATAGCACCAAGCCCTGCCGCCGTGCCCGCCAGCATAAACTGCCCGCGCATCATTCGCGGCATCTTGAAGAACTTGCAAATCGTAGAAGCGATGCCAGAGCCAATCTGCGAAATCGGCCCCTCGTAACCCGCCGAGCCGCCCGTCGCAAGCGTCATGATGCTCGCCACAAACTTCACCGGCGCCACACGCGCCCGCACATTCCCGCCCTGGTGATGGAACGAATAAATCATCTTGTCGGTACCCTGCCCCGCCGTCTCCGGCGCACGCGCCACCTTGTGGATGAAAAGCCCGACAACAAGCCCGCCAATCGCAGGCACCGCAGCAAAAGCATACCACGGCAAAAGTCCAAGCGTCCACGGCTTACGCACCCATTCAATTGCCATGCCAAGCCCAAAATGGAAAGCGACCGCGACAAGACCCGTCACGCAACCGATTACCGCAGCAAGCCCAAGCTTCGGCAAGTAACCATTCACTACGAGAAGTTTCGCAATCGTCCGATGAATACGCTTCACAGGCCGCAAGATAGAAATTTTGGGGTTCCCTTCACACTCATTTTTTATATATTTCCAATCCAAAAAGCGAAATAGCAAAAAATTATGCGACTCGAAGTTCATCCAGAAAATCCGCAGCCTCGCATCGTCAAGCAGGCCGCCGAAATCCTCGAAGACGACGGACTCGTCCTCTACCCCACCGAATCTGGCTACGCCATCGGCTGCAACGCCGAATCCTCCAAGGCCATCCACAAGCTTTACGCCCTCAAGAAGCCCATGAAAAAATTCTTCATGGCGCTCATCGTCCCGGACATCCGCTTTGCCACTGGCTACGCCCACGTGAGCAACTTTGCGTTCAACATCATCAAGCAGCGCGTGCCCGGCCCGTACACGTTCATTTTGCCCGCCGACCCGCACATTGCACGCAAGCTCGACGTGAAGCGCCCGGAAATCGGTATCCGCATTCCGACGCACCCGTTTTTCAAGGAACTTTTCCAGCACTTTGACAAGCCAATCTTGAGCACGGCAGCCAAGCTCAGCGACGAAGACATCTACGAGACGGACGATCTATGGAAAACGTTCCAGCACTCCGTGGAGATGATGGTCGACTGCGGCAACATCGAAATCAACCCGACAAACGTTGTAAGCCTCGTTGGCGACTGCGTGGACGTGATCCGCGGGGAACTGGTGTAAGGCGCGATATTCAATCGCCGCGATTCTCGACGCATGAGAAAAGGGCCGCACAAAGCGGCCCTTTTGCTATACCCGGTTCGCGAGTCGAACGCGAGTTTAATCCTTAGGAGGGACTCGTTCTATCCATCTGAACTAACCAGGCGAGTAAGCGCAGACGAATATAGTAAATATTCGGGAAGTTATCAACCAAAAGCGCCCACCTTTAATGGTGGACGCTCCTGTTCACAAATAAATAAGAAGGCTAAGGAAGTTTAATCACGCTTAATTACAATATATATAGGCTTCCCCTTTGTTTTATAGTTCACATCGGCACTGCTATAATCACCCGTTGCAGACGTATACTTCCATGAGCGCGTATCAACGGTATCGCCCTGATAGACGACATCAACATCAGTTACAGGAGCGAACTTCGTATCTCTTGTCAGGCACAAGTACACAAAGGATCCCTTAGCCCCCTTATTAAGGTCGACATCCAAACGAGTATATTCCGCCGTTTTTCCATCAATGGTAATGCTCTTGGTTTTCCAAGTCTGCTTTTTCTTGGTGTTATAAATAATCATATTGGTTACAGGACTCCCATTATCAGCAATCGTATAACCAAGGTAGATATAATCACCACCAGCCCAACCATTCAAGTCCTTATCAATCAACTTATATGGAGGCTTAATCCCATTTCTGGCATTAGACTTCTTCGAGCTTGCATAGACCCAAAGTCCATTAACAAAATAACGGCTCTTTCTTTTAACATCCAAATTGCACGTTGTTTTGCCATTAACAAGAACAGTTTGCGAGGCCACCAAATACTGCCCTGCATTTGTTAAATTCTTACAAGCAATAATAGTGTACGTCACCCCTTTCTTCACTGCTTTTGACGTATAATAGCCATTATTATCCGTATATACCTTAATACTCGGAGTTTGAGCCAAACCACGGTCTACGTCAACACTTCCTTCAAAAATACGGATTTCGACATTGGCTTCAGCAGCCCTTGTTTCATAATTTCTTACATTACCCTGCAATACAGCAATATTTTCTTCTTTTAAAGTCAGTCTTATATCACCGCAAGCAATTTTTTTATTACCTCCTAACGCAGACAACGTCATAGAACTTGAATATGTCTTATATGCAGGAGATTCAACAGTCAAGGTGTACGAACCAGAAGTATTGAAGCCCAATTCAAACAGACCAGACGATTTTGTAACCACCTGTACAATCTTAGAGCCCTTCTTTAAGGTAACCTTTGCATCAACAATGGCATTACCCGAATCATTAACAACTTTACCAGTCAAAATGGTATTTTTGGCAACAATATCTTCGGGATAGGAAACGCCAACATCATCTAAAGCCTGAGCAATAATATTTTCCTTTGCAGTGCCCAAGCCAGCAACTCTAGCAGCCTTCAAAAGCGCAGAACGGAAATCCAAGAATGTAGCATCAGAATCAAGATACTGCATGGACAAATAAAACACCACAGGCATTTCCATTCTGAACGTAGCCTTATTAGGCCAATTCTTTTGCATTAAATATGCGGCATGATTGATAATACTACTATTAGAATGAACTCCACCATTGTCACCTGATCCTGTAACTAGATCCTTGTAATGATCCGGACAGCCCGTTGATTTTGGATTTATGAAACTTCTATTTGCACCATACATTAAGTCTTCACCATGCAAATCCAAATCACCATCCTGAACAAATTCGCCCATAATATCGGCATAAGCTTCATCAAGTGCACCCGATTCATTCCTATATATTGGATCCCAAATAGAATCTTCAACCGCATGTGTAAACTCATGTGCAATCACGTCTAATGGTTTTGCATAATTATTTCCATTACCTAAACAAATTTTAGTTACACCACTATAAGAGCTCGTAAAGAACGCATTTGAATATGTCGAACCACTATATTTATAAAAGCCTACAACAACACTGACTTTTTTACCATTACCATTCGCGCCTTTACGTCCTAAAACATTTTTGTAATAATCATAAGTCGTAATCATGTTCGTATAGGCAGAAATCGCATCTTTTTCACCAGTCCAAGTAGACGACGTTCCACTTATAGCACGACCATCTCTATCGTTCGCACTACGGCACCTACGCATTTCAATATTTCGATCAGAATCATAAAGATAACGCGTATTATTCCTATCATTTTTTACGATTACAGGGAAACGAACTTCCTGATTAGACATGTTTTTCCCAACATCGGTCGATACGCGATCGACCTCTCTGCGAGTTGGCAAAGTATCAACAACAGAAGCTTTTGACGCATCAATAAAATAAATAGAATCATCCGTAGACACCTTCCAGCAAAGTGAAGACTTATCATTTTTATCTACGTAATAAAACAAGCCATCAGAAGCAATGCTTACAGCATCAGGAACCAGTTTTTTTACAACATCCAAAGCGTTTTCTTCATTTACGCTCGCACTTGCACTTGTAGAAATATCAGCATAGCGACCACTTACCGACTCAGCGTTTCCATTAGCATCAGTCGATACAACCAAGCGACGACCAAACACAGGAATGCCATTATGATATTGCTGCAAACGATAGAAATTTGCTTTCGGATGAGTGAATAAAGAATCTTCCTTAAATTCCTGCTCTGCATTTTTGAAGCCCATCGTATAATGAAGGTTATTCAATGCAGAAATAGCACTCTTGAAAGAGGTAATTTTAGATGAAGCGAACTTGCCATCGATGAAGGTTGGCTTTTTGCCTTTACTAACGCGCAAAATGGCCTGACGAGTTGTATTAAGCTTTTTAAGATTATCCGTTTCAAGAGCCTTACTTGAAAAAACGGGTGTTGCCTTTTTCAAAGTAAAAGTAGGCACCTTGCGGAGGCCTGTCTTTACAACGTTCAACTTTGTTGCAAGAGTCTTTGTATCAGCCTTTTCTACTTCGGCCAAGAAAAGTGAAGAACGATGTTCAATCAAGAATTGATTATAAGCAGACTCTGCATTTTTCTTGATATCTTCAATTGCGGCTTGGCAAAGAACCAAAGTTGTAAACTTGGCACTCGTAAGAATCGTCTTTTTTCCAGACGATTCAAATGCAAACGTAAAAGACTTACCAACACTGGTAATTACGAACTTCGGAGAAGTGCGTTTAACGCTACTAGAAATAGTCTGATTTTCAATAGCAGCACCAACTGCTTCATTTTTGAAGAGTTCTATGGCTTTGAGGCAATCAGCTTCTGTGGTAAATTCAACAGATGTTGCTACCACATTATTTTTCGAGTCTAGCCAACTAAATGAGAAAGTTTTTTTCGAATTTATTTTTATACTTGACATTTTTTCTTCCTTTTTGTGATTAAACGCCATCAAAGCTCCTAATCCACATCGGCGTTTTAAGAAAAAATAAAGCTTAAAATAATATTGTGAAATTTGTAATTTTTAAATTACTAAATAAGCACAAATTAACATTCTGTTGTCTTTAATTAAAAATTTATAGCAACAATAAAGCCCCCTGAAGAGATAAAGCAGGTATATTCTTTTTTGGTATTCTCTCTGCAGCTCCATAAAAACTTTATCTTAAATAGAGCTTAAATAAAAATCTTCGCCAGTTTTTCGAAACGCTTGAGAAACAGCCATTTCCATAACCTCATCGGACATTACAGCCTTACGAGCTATACGGCGATTTCCATAGTTCACTCTATCGAAAGAATAGAATAAATAAATTATTTTAGATTCATTTTCACACGGCAGCACATCGAAAAAAGTATTTTACAAACATATCCCACAGCAACAGCAATTTCAAACATTTTTAGTTCTCAAATTTTTATAAAGACAAACAACCAAAATCAATATATATAAACAAATACAAACAATATTTGTTCTCAAAAATTTTATATAAAACAGCTTATTCGTAAACAGACAAATGTATTATCAGAACAATTTGTAAAGAAAAAGTTATCCACAACATGTATCATACTCGTATCATATAGAATTATATTGCAAACAAAACTGTTTTTCATAAGATTAAAAACAGATTTCAAAAACACTCAAAAAACCTTAATAAGAAGGACAAATCATGGACGCAAACAGCCAAGCAAAACAGAATGAATTTGCAGCCCACTTTTACGAAGAAATTAACAACGCAATGGGCGGAACAAATCCCAACGAAAAACTGTGCCTTTTGTTGCCAGGTATTGCACTCACCAAAAGCGATTTCGAATACGACTACAAGAACAATGCGCCAAAGGGCCCGGTAGTCGAAGCGAACGAATCTCGTTTGGCAAACAAACTTTACGACCCGATGGACATGGTCGGCGGAGACAACGGAAAGACTTTAGAGCACCAGTACAGATCCGCACTCGATATGCTCACACCAAAGGTCAACCCGATTATTGCAGAAGCCAAGAATGAGCTCCGTAAACTTTTAATGAAGCCTTTCCCATACAAGTTTGCGCCCAAGAACATTCTGAAAGCAGAAATTTTAAAAACTCCTGAAAACGCGTTACCTTATTTCGAAAACGCTCCTGCCGATAAAGAAGAAGCCGTTTCCGACGAAACTAAGACCTACACATTCCAAGAAGTATTCTTCCGACTCTACAACGAATACGTAGAACAGCTTGGTGAATGGGCTAAGCAGCGCCAGCGCAGAAAAGATTACTACGAAAGAATTGCAAAGGCTAATAACGAATTAACGACAGAATCCCAGAAAAACAAGAAAGCCGAAAACGATTATCTCCAATGGTACGAAGACAACGGTGAAACTTGGCTTACCGCGGTAAACCAAAAGATGTCCGTTCTTCTTTCCATTTTCTCGGCCACCGACATGAAAATCGTCGAAGGAATTCTCGACTGCGGTTCCGGAGCAGAACTTCAGGAAGCACGCCAGACCTTGAACAACACTAGAAAAATCAATCCGGATGGCGGCTACATTTACCCTGTCAAGTTCAATCCGACAAACTGGTTCGAATATCTCGACACATCCTTTACACCTGTCGACTTGTTGAATACCCCAACAGCTATTTTAGACGAATTGAAGCTCCTCTACAACAGAAGAGATTACATCAACTCTAGAATAATTGACATTTCCGCTGAAGTTGGTGAAAACGATAAAGAACTTACCACACTAAGAGCAGATGTTGACAAAAAAAGGGCTCAATACGTCAAAGATGACAACGCTTTGCAGAACGCAATGGAAGATACGTTCGGCGACTTCGCCAAGTTCGTTACAAAAGCAATTTGCAGCGCATGCTGCCCTGCAACAGGAGTTGCCCCCACGGGCGGAACACCCGAAGCAACATCTATTACAGATAAAATTACAGAAGCAGTATCTACAGCAGCAGGGCAAAAACAAGCAGAAGCAGAAGCTAAAGCAACAGGGCTTATAGAAACAATCAACAATGTTATCGGCCAGTTCAATACAAACGACCTCAAATCTTCCATAGCCGCAGCTTTTACTGCATTTGGGAGCATCAAAACAGATAAAGACTCGTTTATTTCTAGTGTAAAGAGCATAAATGTCTCAGACATCTCAGATTTAATAACAAAAATCAAAAATAAAATCGATGGTACCAACAACGAAGAAGACAAGAAAGAACTTGAAGAAGCCCAAGAGGCAGCTAGCGGACTCGCCAAGGCTGTTAAAGAAGTAAATGAAACAACATCAAAAGACGAGACCTCTACTAAATTAAACACCGAAGTATCAACAGACAAGGAATCTCAAACAGAGCTCGACAAAGCGTTAACACAGGCAAAGAGCGATTTCAACATTGGAGATACTATTACCAAAGGGATTGATATCATCTTTGAAGGCAGTAAAAAGGTCAACGAAGCCCAATCCCAATATACAGAAAGCATTAGGGATTACACACAAACATTAGCGGCATTTGAATCCGCCCAAAACCTTCAAAGTTTCAAGCTGCAACTGTCAAATTTGACAATCGACAAAAATGCAGTTGAAAGCAAAATCAAGCTTCTCGAAGCCAAATTGAGTCAAGTAAAAGACTTCGACCAGTGCTTCACAGATTCCACGACTCCGCCTTCTGTACCTGAAGGATTCACACAGTTCAACATCGTCCACACAGTCTCGGAAACCAGTTCAAAAAGTTACGAACATGAACAATCAATTACAACGTCTAAAACAAAGGGATTTTGGTGTTTCAAGACCAAGAAGAGAACTACACAATCATCGTCTTACATTGAAAAGCTGTGCACAACCACAGGCTCCGAAATCGAAATCGGCATGAATGTTGCCAAGGTTGGAATTGAACGCGAATGGTTCAACCCAGGAATTTTCGCTCTGACTGGAGAAATGTACAACGTCGCCGAGAAAACAGAAGAAGAATACAAAAAAGAACTTACTACAAATCCCAAGGCTGATAAAGTTTTGCGAATTTCTCACGGTATCGGAGATGGAACCGCTGCTGATATGGAAAAACTCAGCCACGACGTATTCCCCTGCTACCCGACGTCAATGATTGTTGCACGAGATGTCACCATCAAAATCACAACAACAATGTCTTCCGATTCATCCTCTATGTATTCCGCAACAACTGACGTTGCAAGCTCCAAGGCCTTCTTTGTCTATAATGCAGGCAATGGCAGTCATTCGCACACATCAAGTGGAAAAGCCAATTCCAAGAGCGATAGCCGAGCTATAACGATGCGATTCACGACACCGCAAATCATCGGTTACTTCTTGCAAATTGTCCCCGAAGACAAGAGTGCATACTACCCGACGGGATCTGCAACAAGAAATGAAAACGATATCGTCGCATTCGTTCAAGCATACGAAAAGGTCATCAAGGAACGACTTGATTCAGAAAATGCAGGTTCCGAAGTGATAACCGAAGACGGTGAAATCTAGCAAAAACAAACGAAGCACGCGCTTCGTTTAGAATAGACTACACAAACATAAAGTTCAGGAGGCGGAAAGTCACATTTCCGTCTCCTTTCATGGATTTTCTTTTAAAGCAATCGAAAAATGGCAAATTCAAAGGATTCAAAATCATCAAGTTCCAAGGCAACTGCAGAAACAGCCAGCGACAACGCAACTAGTCAGATTGTAGAACAGGCAGACACCAAGAAAGACAATTCCTTTGCATCTAGAGTCTATGACGAAATTACAGCAGCAATTGGTGGCAATAACGGCAACCAATTTCTCTGTTTGCAACTTCCGGGAACAATCCTCTACGCCGAAGACTACAGTTACGATGTCGAACATAACAAGCCAAAGCCACTTGTCGTTGAAGCAAACGAATCTCGTCTTGCAAATAAAATGTTCGATCCGTGCAGAATTACTTCAAGCGACAACGGATTTACATTGCCCTATCAATACAAGGCTGCTCTTGATGCGCTCTCACCGAAATTAAACAGGAACCTTTCGACATTCAAGAACCGATTGCGCCAGCTTTTACTTAGCGAGTACCCATACGATTTTGGAGACGGCATCGAAACAAAGTATACACTCCAACAAGTGTACTTCAAGCTTTACGATGATTACGTCAACGAAATAAATGAATGGTCAAAAATCAAAAGTCAAAAGAAAGCCGAGCTTCGCGAAATTTACAAGTTGCCATCGGAATATAACGAAGCTTATCTTGATTGGTACGAGACTGAATCCGAAAAATACGAAAACGAAATCAACGAGAAAAAGGCAAAAGTTCTCGCCGTTCTTTCTCCAAGCGACATGAAAATTCTTGAAGGAGCTCTCGATTGCGGCTCCGGAGCAGAATTACAAGAAGCAAGAGAACTGCTAAAAAGCGTATGCAAGCCAACCCCATCTGGCGGCTACGTTTACCCTGTCCAGTTTAATCCCCCTAACTGGTTTAACATGATTGGGTCGTCATTCACATCGAGCGACCTTATGAAAAGCGCCGATGCACTTTCTACCGACCTTCAAGATTATTCTTTACGAAGAATGCAGCTATGCACCTACATTGAAAACATGGCTTCCATTCTCGCAGACGATTCTGAATTCAGCGATGACGAAGTTCTCTCTCTGATCAACGAAGTGAAACGTTGCAAGGGATTGCTAGAATCAGCCGAAAGACTCGCCATCCAACAGTTATTTAGAGATCCGTCTAAAGACGCAAAAGTAACGATAAATAGCAATATAAACTACACAGACGATGAAATTAGACGATTGCTGACACCCATAACCGACATACAAGGCGCTATGGGAAAACGATTGACCAGGAATATTTTAACAAAGCTTGCCAATAGAGCTAATGTTGGCGAACTCATTGATGAAACAACTGGAGCAAGCATACTATTCGACAATAACGGACAAATTACAAGAATTGCAACTAGACGAAAGCAATATATTGAATCCATTGTCGTTCTCGAAGCAAAGCTTACTGAAAAAACAGAAAAATGCGAAGATGGAGACATCTATTACGAATTCAAGGATATCTTGAGTCCTGTAAAAAAGCAATTAAAATCAATCAACCAAAAAATCACCTCAATTCTTGAGCAAATCAAATACAGTTCCGGGCTTCAATTAAGCACTCAAGACGATTTATCGTCAAAATCACTTATACCGAACGGATTCACTCAGGTTGTCATCGAAACAGATATGCAGTCCCTGGATTCGGAAACGGAATATTCAAGGTCAAAAGGTGTTACAACAAGAGGCATCGGATTCCGAAGAATTGGGAAAAGTACATCTACCACAGAAATCAACGAATCCTGCAACAAGCTATTCGAAGATTGCTCCATAAAAATCGTCATGAACGTCGCAAAAATCGGCATTGAACGCGATTGGTTCAACCCAGGCGTATTTGCGCTCACCAAGGATATGATCAAACTTGGGAAAAACTTGATTTCTCCATCCAAAGACGATTACGAAGGCGTTACTGACCAAAGATTAAAGGACATGCAGAACTGCATATTCCCATGCTACCCTGTCGCAATGGTTTTAGCACGAGATATTTCAATCAACTTTGAATTCAAGAGCCAAAGTTCGCTTTCGGAGCAATATAAATTCATCGAAAAGCAAACGCTCTCTGGCGGAGGATTCCTGATGTTCCGCAACATGTCAGGGAACTCGACTATACAGAATTCTAGTTCTCACGTTTCTCTGCAAAACAAGAGTATCATGGTAAAAATCGATTCAACACAGTTAATCGGTTATTATCTCGAAGCAACCCGTCCTGACCAAAGCATTCCATTCGATTCAATCACTCGTAGGATCAAGGAAACAGAATCCATATCTACGATTTCGGAATACGCTGGCGATTACACCGCCATGATTAACGAAAGTGTAGACAAAATCAAAAAAGAGACAGCTTCCCCAGAAACTTCAGAATAATTCTCTCCTTTCCATTAACACGCAAAACAAACATCCAAAACATAAGCCTAGTCCCGCAAGGGGCTAGGCTTTCTAGATTCTGAGATTTCAATCAGGACGACAAATCAAGTAGACTGCGCGACTTTTTCCGGCGCATTTTCCTTTGCATTCCCCGCTGCATTTTCAGCAGTCTCGCCCGCTTCCGGCGTGACTCTTGTGCGAGCGTCGTACAGAGCTTTGGAGATATGCGTAAACGCTTCGACGACGACGGGGTCAAAGTGCTTGCCAGCCCCTTCGGTGATAATCGCCATCGCCTTTTCGTACGGGAATCCCTTCTTGTACACGCGTTCGGCGATGAGAGCGTCAAAGACGTCGGCAACGGCCATAATTCGCGCGGAGAGCGGGATTTCTTCGCCCTTGAGGTGTTCGGGGTAGCCCGAGCCGTCCCATTTTTCGTGGTGGTAGCTTGCCATTTCGATAGATTCGTTGAGGTAGCCCGCATCGAACGTGTCGCCTGCATCGTGCACAATCTTCTTGAGGATTCGCCCGCCTTCCGTCGTGTGGCTCTTCATGATGGCAAATTCTTCATCGGTGAGTTTGCCGTTCTTGTTCAGAATCAAGTCCGAAACCGCAATTTTACCGATGTCATGAAGCGGAGCAGCCTGTTTGAGCTTGCTGATGTAGCCATCGTTCAAGACGCCCTTGAACTTGCCTTCGGCACGCAATTCCTTCGCAATAGCTTCGACGTATTCAGCAGTCTTTTTGATGTGATCGCCAGTGTTCTTGTCGCGCGCTTCGACGAGTTCTGCGAATTCAGTAATCATCACATTCTGCATTTTCTGGATTCTAAGAACTTGGTCGCGCACCTGTTCGATAAAGCTCTGTGTGTCCTCGGTCATCGAATTGAAATGGTCGTACAACTGACCAATTTCATCACTTGTATTAATCTTGAGGTCCTTTACATACGCAACGGCATTTTGAATCAGCGAAAGATCGAGCTTGCCCATTTCAAACGCCATAGCCGTACGCATCGTAGCCCCAGAAATTTTCATAGCGGCATGAGACATCTTGTTCACGGGCACCACAAAGCCGTGCTTCATCACCTCGATAATCACCATCATGATAATCAGCGAGAGCCCAAAGAAGAGCGACAACAGCTTGATAAAGAACATGGCCTCATCGCGCACGATGGATTCCATCGAAATATCGGCAGCCACGTAGGCAACGGTGTTCCCCGCTGCATTTTTTATCGGCCTGTAAACCGTGAGGAGCCAGCCAAACTGGTCATCCGAAATAATCGGTTCAATTTCCTCGCCCGCCAAAAGCTTCGGCAAATAGGGTTCAAACGAGGGGTCAAATTCCACAAAGGAACCCGGAGCGCCACCCGGCACGCCATCTGTATCGAGGTCAAACACCACGTGGCAACCATCCGGCAAAATCTTGTACACATACACGTACTTTGTCTGCGGAAAGCTTTCACGAATGCCTCCAAGCACATCACGGGTATGAGCATAGCCTTCGACCTCATAACCCTGCGCTATGTAATTGTCCACCTTTTCGGCATCAATTGCAATAGACGCCGCTTCGGTCACACCCCTTGCGATACTGACAAAGTTATTCACGCAGTTGTCACGATACAAGAAGAACCCGATCATGCTCGCAAGCCCACCCAAAAGAACTTCGGCGACAATCACCATAGCCACAACCTTGTTCAGCAAGGAATGCTGAATCGTCTTCTTGTCCGAAGAAAATCCCTTGTCGACATTCTTATGTTGGAAGAGTTGGACATCTTTGAGTTCGTCCTTGATATGACGCGGGATAAAGCGGAAAATGAGAGCGGACAAAAGAACAATGGCACTTTTGTCAAAAATATCAATTACGATATCGGCTACAAGTTGCGAATAAAAGCGGTTCCAGTGCAGAACGTCGTGGAACGCAATCGCGAACGGCGCCGAGATGCCCTCACCAAAATTGAACCCGTACAAAGCGTAAGTAAAGACAGACCCGATACCGCCACCAATCAGCGCGAAAAGCACAATCACGACAAGCAGTTTCCAGATGCTGTGGAAAAAACCACGGCGGAAAAGGAAAGTCGCAAGTGTAGCAATCAAGATACTCAAGACGCCGTAATACGTTGCGACCGGCTCCGAAATTCCGTTGATGGCGTTCACGCTAAAGCCGACGATAACCGCAGGCAGGTAACCGCCGAGCATAGCCGTAAGCACGGTGCCCAGGCAGTCCAAGAAGAGAGGTATTCCAAAGAAAATAGCAAGCTTGGCGGGGATGACGTTCAGGAGCAGGCCCACGAGCAT
>Ga0310786_10007650_pt1 | contig 14051 bp, 2 predicted proteins | sample AusTroGonzalo_MG_FD_203881 | JGI IMG/M metagenome (GOLD analysis project Ga0310786, IMG submission 203881) | Bovine rumen microbial communities from tropical cattle in Woodstock, Queensland, Australia - Gonzalo_03 (v2) (version 2) | ecosystem: Host-associated > Mammals > Digestive system >... | reverse complement strand
TTGCCGACAAGGACGAAATCATGAAGTGGGTGATGGACCCTGCTCAGATTGGCACCTCCACGCCTTACCCCATTCTCAAAACACCTGGCAAATATCCTTCGGTGGTGAACTATACACCAAGTATTGTAATGATTGATGCCAACAACGAATACCGCAATGAGGGCAGAAAGCTGGGCACACTTGCTGTCACCATACAGATGAGTAGCCAATCTAATGCGCCAAGTGGCGCCGGACTCAAACCCGGACAGTCCGCCACCTTCAATCTTACCGTCAACGACAAGGACCCTGCACGTTTCAATTTCAATTACGCCAATGTGCAGCTGCCGTATTACAACGATTACTGCACCGGGAACTACACTGGCAACCGTGTGGTGACAGGTTGGAAGATTGTCACTATCAATCCTAGTGGTACGGGCACCTATTCCACTCCTTCAAATCCAGATGTTCCGGCTGATGCGCCCGATTATAACTTCGCCGACCGTAGCTGCACCGACAAGGACCTTTATAGTGTCAGCGGCCGTATCTTTAACCAAGGCGCCTACTGGGACGTCCCCGAGGGCGTGACGGCCATCACCATCGAGCCTTATTGGGCCCAATGCGTCTATCTGTCCGATGGATACCTTGATGTGGTGTATAAAAATGATTCATGGACCTATGCTAGTCATACTTATGATGATGCAATGCGTATAGCTTCCGATGTCACTTCTATCGGAGGAGGGCAGCACTATACTAATGGGCAATTCTACAATATCAACGGCGATGATCAGAAGGTCTATACTACCCTTGGGAATGCCACTTCAGCATTGAATCCTTCAAGTGGTACTGTCTACGACAACGCCATTGTACTTGTGGGAAATTATCACCATACCCCTTTGACCTTTAATGGTTCTGTCGGTAGTGCTTCTCACAAGTATACAGTTACATCAATCGATCTCGATTTCGACAATGAGCCAGATGCCAACCTCATTATGCGATTCAATGGACGTTGCAAGTTCCATCCCGTCCGTTACGATTTTCTGAATTTGATAGGTTTGGGCATGGCGCAGAAGACCCATGGCGGCACAGGAACATACAATTTCGGTATTATGCAGCCTTTGGGCTGGTTTGAGGTGACGAATACAGGGTTGTTCCGTTGTACGCAGTTTGAGTACAGCCCTGCAGACCGTGTGAAAAAGCCTATCATTTTGCAAGGCGGCGTTGTCGAGCAATGGGTCACCCAACAACAGGATGCTGGTGACTTGGTGGAGTATTTCCACGTAGGTGGCAATGTGTGGTTCAAGGAATTCCATCGTGGCAGCCACCAAGATAACACAGGGAAAAAAACACCCCATCCGCCTATTTCGGTCACTGGCGGCGACTTCAAGGAGTTCTACCTTACGGGACTCTATCAGCCTCAAGCCACCATATATGATGATAATGCCGAGTGCTACATCAACGGCGGTCGCTTCGGCGTGATGGCGGGTGCCGGCATGGAAGGTATTGGTACCACTACAGGCAAGGGTAATATTACTTGGCTCATCGACAATGCCGACATCAACGAGTTCTATGGCGGCGGCATCAATGCAAGCAAACCAGTGTTTGGCAACATTAGCACGACCATCACCAACAGCCATGTAGATAGTATTTTCTGCGGAGGCCCCAAGTTTGGCGACATGCAAAGCGGCAGGACCGTCACCACCGAAGCTACCAACTGCAAGTTCAAGACCTACTTTGGAGCAGGTTACGGCGGCAACTCCTATAGCCGTCGTGCACCTTCCAACCAAAACAATGTAATCAACATCAATTGGAATAATTGGGTTAATGGTGATGTAGGATATCATCAGGTTTATAATGCCGAATACGGAGGTGTGGAAACCCAAATCAACTACCAGTTCATTCCCTATTCGGGCAATGTCGACAATGTGGCGCGTCTGTGGATTGAATATGTGGGCTTCTCGTTGGCCACCACGCAAGAAGTCACTTCGGAGTTGAAGGGATGTACCGTAACTGACAATTTCTATGGAGGAGGTAGCCTCGGCAAGGTGGATGTCTCTGTCACTTCGGTCCTTGATAGCTGTATGGTGAAGGGTAATGTCTTTGGCGCTGGTTATTCCGCTACATTGCCCCCTGTTGAAGTGATGGATCTCGGCGGCTTTGCTACCGAGCCTTATTATCTTGAGCAGGCTGGCACGTTCTTGAAGCATAAATATCCCAATACGCAAACCTATACATGGGAGCATAGGGATGTCGTCAACAATACTTCGACAGCAATCAATACCTCAACCAAAAAGTTGTTCACGACAGAAGATCTCGGAACCCTTGGCACGGTCACGGGCAACGTCGAACTTACGCTAAAAGGCAAGACCCATGTTGAGGGTGATGTTTTCGGCGGCGGCGCCGAGAGTAAAGTCGTTTGCACCAACAACGGCAAAGTCACCGTCACACTTCAGGGCAAGACCCATGTCGAGGGCAATGTCTATGGCGGCGGCGACCGAGGCAAAGTGGAAGGCGACACCGAGGTCAAGATTATTGAAGCTAATTCTGGCGATTAAGAAGACAACTAAAAAGCATTATATACGATGAACAAACATATGAAACGATATATTTCTCTTGCCGCACTGCTGCTCGTCGGCGGTGTCGCCACTGCACAAGTGAAGGTGGACGGCAGCGTATACGGCGGCGGCAACCTGGCCGAGGTGGACGGCTCCACCACCGTGACCGTCAATCAAGGGGGAGCCTCGGTGGAAAACGACGTCTATGGCGGCGGTGCCCTCGCTGATGTGGGTACATTGGGAACTACCTCGCACATCGTCTACATGTTGAATGGCACCGTCAAGGGCGCCGTCTACGGCGGTGGCTTGGGTGATGGCGACCATGCGGCCAAGGTGAACGGTGAGGTGACGGTCAACATTGGCACAAGCCTGGACAATGGCAATGCCACCCTCAGCGGCGCTTCGGTGTTTGGCGGCAACAACGCCAATGGATCGCCTCAAGATGATGTGACTGTACATATCTGGAAAACTGCGCATACTACCGATGACGATGTAGACGGCAGCGATTTCGCCATCGCCAACGTCTTCGGCGGCGGCAACGAGGCTGGCTATGTCCCTGCGACAGCTCTAAAGAAGTGCCTGGTGTATGTCCATGGATGCGAAAACACCATTGGGAGGTCGTTTGGCGGCGGCAACGCTGCTGACGTAGGAACCGCCGACGCCCAAGGCACCGTCACCTTGCGTACCGATGTGGAAACCATCATCGAAGGTGGGCGTTTGGGTCAAGTATTTGGCGGCGGCAACGGAGAGGTGACAGCCGCTAACATCAATGGTAACCTGTCCCTCGAAATCCATGGCGGAGATGTCGGGCAGTTCTATGGCGCCAGCAATGAAAGAGGTACCATCAGTGGTGACATCAGCGTCGATGTCGACAGCGAAGGCGCATGCGGCGAACTGACCATCAATGAGCTGTTCAGTGGCAGTAACTTGGCTCCCATCACTGGCAATCTGACGACCAACATCAATTGCAGCACTACGGGTGACTTGACCATCAACAACTTATATGGCGGCTGTAACCAAGCCAACATCTCGGGCGGCGATGTCGTGCTCAACGTGTATGGCGGACATTATATAAATGTATATGGCGGCTCGTGCGGTACCCCCACTTCGGGCGCCGATATTCAAGGCAACGTCACCCTCAACCTGTATGGTGGCACCATCGAGAATGCCTTTGGCGGCAGCAATGTCAAGGGCAACATCACAGGTACCATCACCGTCAACGTGCTTGACGTTGAGGGTGATTGTCCGCTCTATGTCACCAACATCTATGGCGGCAGCAATATGGCGGATTATACGCCTACTAGCACTGCCACTCCGACACCTGTAGTCAATGTGATCCATGCCAAGAACGGTGTGAGCGGCAACGTGTATGGCGGCTCGAAGGGCGTTGAGGGCACTGCGGTTAACGTTAATGCCAACCCGCAAGTGAACATTGGTTATGATGCAGCAAGCATGTCGGGGCTTCTTACGGGCTATACACAACCCGCGGGATTCCCGCGTGCCATCATCGGCGGCAGCGTGTATGGTGGCGGCGATGCGGCCGTGATACAAGGCAATACAGAGATTTACCTCCGCAACCGCGCCAAGGTGTTCGGCAACGTCTACGGCGGCGGCAACATGGGTGAGGTCACTGGAAACACGAAAGTGATTGTCAATGGAGTGGTGCAATGAATATTGTTTGTTCAAGGAGTAGTTATTAGAATATGAAAAGAAACAACATATATAAAGTAAGTGTAGCGAATGCAGCAAGGCGTTTGGCCTTGGGTTGCCTAATGCTCTTTTTTATGGTGGGAAGCGCATGGGCGCAGACCACGGGCGGAAAGTTTGTCATCAAGAAGAAAGGGGAGGGTACGCACTATCTGGCACACGTGAACACGGGAGGAAACAACTGGGCGTTGCAGGACACCATCGCGTTCAGTCCTTCCTGCCTTTGGATTTCTGATAACTCTTTCAGCCCGGGAGGTACTAATAAGAACTATTATTTCTATGATAACAATAACACTCCAAGATTCCTTGTCTCCCCTGAATTTCAAGCAGGTGGCCGACTGGAACTGTCCAATACGATTCCGACAGGTTCCGACCTCGGTACACCTGAATTTCCTTACTACTTCTATAGATGGGATAGCGGCTTGGGCCGTGGTGTCCAGTATTTTGGTGTTAATGATGTGACCTGCCAGCATGAATGGGAATGGATGGATGATGAACATACAGTAGGTGAGTGCTGGGAGGTTTATTGGGTGTCGTACGACTCTGAATCGGATTCATGGAAGCTGTCAGAAGAACACTACGGATTGGCTGACGTGCCCAACGGCGCAAGATACCATGCCGTGACGATTACCGAGCATCCCCAAGACACGACAGCTGCCACTGGAACTGGATTGCGAGCCTTGTCGGATATTGAGATGGTGTATGGTGGCACGCCACAGCCGCTTGCTGCGGTGATTGATTTCCCGTATAGCTATTCATTTACACCTGTCTATACTGAATATGTTATCAACGAGGGCTTATACAATGCCCCCATCTATGTTACGCACAACTACTATGATCACGCAGACCATCTGTCGGGAACGCCTCAACAACAGAGCCGTTCTGTAGGCAATTCCCCGTCGCCGACTTACCATTGGACCAAATTTGGCGATGGCGCGGCCTATCTTACCATTAGCGACCCGAGTTCCGCCTCGCCGACGCTCACATACAGCACTTTGAACGATGAAGGTGACAAACTGGCTTACCTTGTTTTGACCGTCACTTATAGCGACGGCTCCAAACAAAGGGATACCGCCGAAGTCACAGTCAAGACTCCTTGCCGCAATCCTAGAATAGCCGCAGATCCGGTGGTTACCGATGTGGGCGTCACTGTGTCCTGGTATCCTAGCGCCGAGAGCTACACGGTGTCATGGAAGGAAGACGATGCAGCGGTCACGGTTTGGAACACGGCCGAGGTAGGCAACGTCACCTCGTATACCATCAGGGGATTGGCCTATGGGACCAATTACGTGTATAAGGTCAAGGCCACATCCTGTGAAACGGAAGAGCCTGTGGAGGATGACTTCACAACGAATGCTGAGCCTGCGGGAATGATTGTCTACGGTGCCATCTTTGGCGGCGGCCGCATGGCCAATGTGGGTGGCAATACCGAGGTGGTGCTTATCAACTTCGACAGCATCGGTGCCGTGTATGGCGGCAACGACATCGCCGGCGCGGTGCAAGGCAACAACGGCTCCACAATCGTGATGGGTGTCAATGCGGGTGGCACTTACGCCTCCTACGGCACCACCACGGCCACCGTCAGCACCCCGCTTAAGTTCGGTTCGGTTTACGGCGGTGGTAACGGCTACTATGCTTACAACGGCACTTCGTTTGTGCCGGCCACAAGTGAATACACTTCACAGAGCGTGGCCGTCGGTGCGAGTGTGAGGGAGATGACCCCGGAGCATATGGTAGGTGAGGTGGTGTGGACCAACACTGGTGAAACTCCCAAAACGTTGAGTTTCCCCACCATCAAGAAGACCTCCATCACGGTGACGGACAACTATGTCAAAGCTGACTCCATCTTCGGCGGCGCCAAGAACGCTTTCCTGACGCATGACGTTGCCAATGAAACCGGTTCCTTTATCGACATCAAGGGCGGCACCATCTTCGCCGTGTTTGGCGGCAACAACTTCGGCGGCACCCTTGGCGCTGCCAAGCAGCATATTGAGGTTCACAAAACCAACATCAATCTTGCGTCGCGTATTGACAACACGGCTACGACGGGCTATGGCCGCACCTTCGGCATTCGCTACCTCTTTGGCGGTGGCAATAAGGTGGATGGCTCTGCCACTGATGTTTACATCTACGGTGGTCAGTTGGACTCCATCTTCGCCGGCGGCAACTCGGCCGACGTGGCTGCGGCCCGACTGGAAGTCAATTGTTCCCTCGGTGCTGATGCCGGTACGGTGGATGCTACAGGCGCCCCCGCCGCCTCTGGTCAGCATCTTATCTTCGGCAATACCTATACTAATGCTTTCGTCCCTGCCAACTATACTTCGGGAAGCATCGGAGCGACCACTATCGACACGGTCAACTACGCATGGGACGGCTATTCGGGCATCTACAATGTGCGTACGCTCTTTGGCGGCAACAACAAGGCCTCGATGGAAATAGTGCCAAACATTGTCCTCACCTCGGGTAGCGTTGGCATCGTCTATGGCGGCGGCAACGCAGGCGATATGGTAGCACAGCAGAGCGGTGGCTCCATCACTTTCATAGATGGTGTAGAGTTTGATAATTTTAGCTTCACTTATAGCACCCATGTGGTGTTGAACAGCGACAAGATATTGGTGGACTACCTCTATGGAGGATGTCAGATGAGCAATGTGCTGTATAGCACCTGGGTAGAACTGCAAAAAGGCCATGTGGGTTATGTCTATGGCGGCTGTAACATCAGTGGCGACGTGGGCAGCACCCGTAGCTCAAGCCCTGGCGCATTGTATCAAGACGTCTATGGCGCTACCTACGTTACGGCCAAGGCTAATACCAACGATCAAGTCACTGTCTACAAAGACCTCTTCGCCGGCGGTAATGGTTATTACCATTGCAGTCAGGACGGTATCCATTATTCTGATGGAGATTTTGTCGGCAACGACCCGCTTGGACGGCAATACATTGGCTTGACCGTTCCCACACACAACGAGACCCATGCCGTGGTCAGCACAGGTGCCACTATCAGGCGCAACGTATATGCTGGCGGCAACTTGGCTTGTGTCGGTTTCGATGACAATACGGGTAACTATGATGATGGACATGGCTATGTGAGGAATTTCCCTGAACTCGTGGGCCTGGCTTCGGTGCGTATGGAAGACGGCTTGGTGAAAGGTAATGTGTACGGTGGTGGCAATATGGCTTCCATCTTTGGCAGCAATGAGGTGAGGGTGACAAACGGCACCATCAAGCTCGGTCTTTATGGCGGCAACGACTGCTCGGGACAGGTGGCTGAAAAAACCAACCGTGTCCTGCCTCAGAATCATACGGTAGCCTCCGATGGCGAGACTTCGCTGACGGATTTGGGCGTGAAGACCTATGTGGGCGTGAAAGGCAATGCCAAAATCGGTACCGTCTATGGCGGCGGCAATGGCGACTACGACCCCAATGATGTTCAGTATTGCTACGCTAACTACGAGCCTATCCAGAGATACACCTTCGTGGATATCCACATCAATGGCGGCGTCAATGGCGGAAAGATTCGCACCGTCTATGGCGGCGGTAACGGTGTCACCGTGCGTCATGGTGTGACCGTGTTCCTTAATGTCAATGAGCCTAACGTGCCTGAAGACTTCAACAACGTGGATACCATCTTCGGCGGCAACAACAAAGGTAACTTGGCCGTGGTCCCCGACATTCGTCTAATACATGGTCAGGTCGGGACGGTCTACGGCGGCTGTAACCGAGGCATGATGACCGCTGCGGACGACAATCTCAAGATTGTTGAAGGTTACGAAAACATCGGCAGTTACGTGCGCCTGCGCAAAACATATAAGGCATCGGCAACAAGTAGTACCGTCAATGTCACCGCCAAGGTGAAATATGCCGTTTACGGCGGTTGCCGCATGAACGGCGTGACCAACAACAGTTTGGTCCTCGTCGAGGGTGGCGATTTCAGCGAAGTGCCGCTCTTCGGCGGCAGTGACATCAGCGGCACCGTGAGCGGTGATTCGCGCGTGGCTGTGGTGGACGGCACTGTCGGCAGGGTGTATGGCGGCGGTAACGGCTATTACACCTATGATAATGGTAATGTCTATACCATCCCCACCTCTGGTTCCCCAGTGTTGGTGGCCACAGGCATCACCAATGCGCCCATCTGCGCCAATTCGGGTGCCGATATTTTGGGCGGAAATTTGGGTTATGTGGATAATTTGGATGTGGTACATGAAGGCAACGCCTTCGGTGGTGGTTATGGTGAACTCACCAGCACCACGGACAATGTCATTGTCAACGTGGGTACCATCACTCCTGAATCGGTAAGCACCACTCCGCTTATCTATGGTAACGTCTATGGCGGCTCTGCCTTGGGCAGCGTAAACACGAACGGAAGTAATTCTACCACTGTCAATTACTACAATGGCAGGTTGCATGGTAATGTCTTTGGTGGCGGCCTCGGTGATGCCAGTGACGACACTAAGGGATGGGTGATGGGCAAAGTGTATGTCAACATCGGCTACGATGACCCGGCATCCGACCATTACAACTGCCTCATCGACCTCCGTGATGCCAACGTCTTCGGCTGCAACAACACCAACGGCTCGCCTAAAGACGATGTAGAGGTGCATGTGTGGAAGACGGCACATACCGCCACTGATTCGGCTTTCTATATCGGAACTACACCTTCTTCGTTGACCTATGCTATCGACCAAGTGTTTGGCGGTGGCAACCAGGCCAATTATAATCCTTCCGGTTCAGGAAACAAGGCTATGGTATATGTCCATGGTTGTTCTAACACCATTCGTAGGGTATTCTCCGGCGGTAACGCCGCTGCGGCCTTGGGCGTGACAGACGTCATCGAGGGCGGTCGTTTCGACTTTGTATTCGGTGGTGGCAATGGAGAAGACGTAGCGGCTGACATTGGTGCTGGCGGCACCCATCTGGTTGTTTCGGGTGGTGACATCAACCACCTCTTTGGCGGCAGTAATGAACAAGGTGTCATTTCAGGCCCGATTTATACTGAGGTCAATGGCGACAATACAGGTTGTATGGACCAGAAAATCGGCGAGTTCTTCGGTGGCAGCAATATGGCTGAGATTAGCACCTCAAGCGGCGTCTATTCCGTTATTAAATGCGGCACTGGAGCGATTGAGGAGGTCTACGGCGGCTCCAAAAAGGCCAACATCACAGGCGATGTCACCTTTGATGTCAGAGGTGGTACTATTACCAATGTCTTTGGCGGCTCAATGGGTGTGCTGAATGGCGATGCGGCCAACATCACGGGTAATGTCACCCTCAACTTGGAGGGCGGTTCCATCCAAAACGCTTATGGCGGCAGCAACTACAACGGCAACATCACGGGCACCATCAAAGTCAATGTGATTGACTATGAGTTGGAGGACTGCGAACTTGACCTTGTCAATGTGTACGGCGGCGGCAATTTGGCCAACTACACCCCGAGTAACTCTTCGATAACGAGTCCTGTCGTCAATGTGATGCATGTCAAGCAGGACGCTGGCGTCAAAGGCAATGTGTTTGGTGGCGGCAACCGAGCTTCGGTCGAGGCCAATACGAGGGTCAACATCGGCTACGAGGCTACGGCCATGTCGCTTCCCGCTGACCTGCCCGCCACGATTACCCCGGCCAACTTCCATACCTTTGTCTCAGGCAATGTGTTTGGCGGTGGCAACGAAGCTGGCGTCGATGGCAACACCACAATAAATGTGTACGATGGTGAGATTTGCCAAAGCATCGCAACAGGTGCAGAGAGTGTCGGCCTCTATGGCGGCTGCAACACCAGTGGCACGGTCACGGGCAACGCCACCATCACGCTCACGGGCGGCACCGTCGGCAACAGCACCACTCATGCCAACATCCATGGCGGCGGCTACGGCTCGTCCACTTCTGTGGCGGGCGATGTCACCATCAACTACGGAGAAGTCTCTTACAATGTTTCTAACGAAGAGATCCATGTCGATTATCCTGTCCTTTACGGCGACATGTATGGCGGCTCGGCCTTGGGCGATGTCAATACCAATGGGTCCAATACCACTACCATCCAGATCGACAATGGAACCATTCATGGCAACGTGTATGGCGGTGGCTTGGGCAGACAAGACGGCGGCGGGCTATCTGCCGTAGCAGCCAAGGTTTATGGTGTGGTGCATGTGTATGTCGGTAAGGATGATAATGGAACCTATAGGGGAAAAGCCTCTTTTGACCGTAGTTCTGTTTTCGGCAGCAACAACCTCAACGGATCGCCTCAAGAAAACGTCTATGTGGATGTGTATCAAACGAACCATACCGAAACGGATTTGGCTTCGTATGCTGGCAACGACCGAACTTACGCCATCTATCAGGTGTTTGGAGGCGGCAACCAGTCCAACTATCATCCCGATTCCAATAGCGGTTGGGCGAAAAAGACCTATGTAACGATACATGGCTGTCTTAATACCATCGAAGAAGTGTTTGGTGGTAGCAATGCTGCCCATGCTGATGGCGTGCATACCGTTGTCGACGGAGGCCGTTTCAACTACATCTTCGGAGGTGGCAATGGCATTGTTGCGGCGTCCAATGTTTCCCACGGCGGCACCTATAGCGAAGTCAATGGAGGCCATGTCGGCTACTGGTTCGGCGGCTCCAACCGATTGGGAAACTGTGAAAACATCCAGCAAGTTCAAGGAACAGGCGGACCGTGCGGTGAAGTGGTTGTCGATTACCTGTTCAATGGCGGCAATATGGCCGACCAGATTGGTGATATGGAACTCAACCTCACCTGCTCCGATCCTAAGAAGTATCTGGGTGCTTATGGCGGATGCCGCTTGGGTACCGTCTATGGCAATATCACCATCAACATCTCGGGTGGTACCATTGGAGCCCTTTACGGCGGCTGCAGAGGCGCGTCGGATTATGCCGCTAGCGTGAAAAAATACGATGCGGAACACTTCCCGGAAAACCATCCGGAACTCGTAGGCACTGGTGGCAATATCACTATCAATGTGTATGGTGGTGCGATTGGCGAATTATATGGCGGCTGCGATGTCAACGGCAATGTTGAAGGCAAGATTACCATCAATGTGCATGACGAGGAAAACAGCTGCGGCCTCTTTATCGGCAATGTCTACGGCTCCAGCAACCAAACAGATTATACACCTCTTGATAATAGTGTCAACCACATCAACTACAGTCCTACCAGTTCAAATCCTGTCTCGACCCCCGAGGTGAATATCATCAAAGGCACCATCGGCGGCTACTTTGATTTCGATGAAGACGGAGTGGATGAAGATGATGTATACTACGACGGCAACGTGTTTGGCGGTGGCAACAAAGGTAATGTCACCTCCAACCCGAAAGTGGTCATTGGAGATACTCATTCTTATCCCGTCACCATCAAGGGTAGCGTGTTTGGTGGAGGCAACGAAGGCAACGTCAACGGTAGCCCGAAAGTGATTATTGTCCCAACAGAATAATATGGTTTTGATTATGAATAGATTCAGCATATATAAGTTTAAGTTTCTTTTAGCGGCCATGCTGCTCTTCGGCGGCACGGCATCGGCGCAGGTTGTCGTCAACGGCAACGTGTATGGCGGAGGCTTGCAAGGAAAAGTCTTGAACCCATCGGAGAGCGTCAAAGGCAATACCCAAGTCATCATCAACGGCGGCACCGTGGAAGGCTCCGTCTATGGCGGCGGCATGGGCTTGGTGGACGATGAGACATCAGGCGCGGTGTTAGGCAACACCCTGGTTGATATGAAGGGCGGAACCGTGGAACGCAGTATCTACGGCGGTGGCGAGTTAGGCTCGGTGGGTACCTTCACGCAACGTTATGCGACGGCAACAGGTGCCCACGTCGTTGGCGAACCTAAAGTTTGCGCGAAGAATACCGGCTTGACCAAAGTGCTGCTGAGCGGCGGAACGGTGGGCGTGAGCGGCTCGTTGATGCCTATTGCGAGCCATGACCCCGATGACGACGACCGTGGCTGGATTTTCTGCGGCGGCTGCGGCGAGAGAGATTCCATTGCCAACCCCAAGGCCAATTTGCTGGCTATTGTCGACACTACCTATCTGGAAATCAGCGGTGGCGTAGTCACTGCTTCCGTGTATGGCGGCTGCGAGAACGGCTTGGTGCTGGGCGGTACCTACGTGAGGATTACAGGTGGACAAATTGGCACAGGTTACAAAGGTATTATCGAAGGCGAACCTACTTGGGATGACGAATATGATGAGCAGGACTGGACAAATGCTATAAATGCTATTCGAGATGGCAGTTTCGATGACAATTATACCAGCGAAACCAATCCTTTCCATGAGTGCCATGCCTGGCCCTACGGCGACGGCAGCACACCTCAAAACTTCTATGTATACGACATCTACGCTGATCAGCCGGGTGACCCTGAGGGCGGTGCCCTTTATGGTTCCAACGGACACAGTTTCTTCGGCAACGTGTTTGGCGGCGGCAGCGGTTACTATCCCATTTTGGATACTGAAAACGACACCGTGGTATGGCGTCGCTCGGCAGGGCGTGTGTGGGGCAGCACCCGAGTGGACATTGAGGGTGGACACATCCTTACCTCCGTCTATGGCGGCAATGAGCTTACCGATGTCATGGGCAAGACCCTGGTCAATATGAGCGGCGGTACCATAGGTGTGCCTCGTACTTATCAGCAGATTATAGATCACCCTGTCACCTGCTATCTCTTCGGCGCGGGCATGGGTGATGAACGTACGGCCTTCAATACATGGACGAATGTGGACAGCACCAAGGTGAACATCACTGGAGGCACTATCTTCGGTTCCGTCTTAGGTGGAGGTGAGGAAGGCCACGTTTTTGGCGATGTTAGGGTTAACATTGGTCAGGCGCCAGGCAAGTCGACCACCATCGGCACCTTGGGCTATACCTATTACGAAGGCAACATTTATGGAGGAGGACGTGGTTTCTCGGGCCGTGCTTTGACTGCCGGTTCCGTGGGCGGCAACATCAACCTCAATATTACGGGTGGTCTTATGCTCGGCTCCGTCTACGGCGGTGGTCGTCTGGCTTCGGTGGGTACTTATTTCGTGCCTGTTGATAATCCCAACTACGGCCATCTGCAACCTGGCACTGGTCACGGCTATATCACCGTGAACATCACAGGTGGCACCATCGGCAACCACTATGAAGAGATTGAGCATCCTGCCGAGCATTCCTACGGTGGCAACGTATATGGCGGTTCCAAGGGTCGCGTCGAGTTGCTTGACGGCACAACAGAGAACCCGCGTTGGCCCCGTTTGGCCTGCGCCAAACATACCCAAGTGAACATCACGGGCAGCAACGTCGTCACCATCAAGGGCAATGTGTATGGCGGCTCTGAGTTGGGTCATGTGCATGAGTATGCCGGTGTCAAGCTTGACAATGAGAATGTCGCTGTCCATAAGGTCTTTGGCGGCGGCCACGGCAGCAACGATATCACGCATCATACGAACGACTCAACGTCGACCCTTCACGACCAGGCCGTTCCTGCTTTCCTCGCGGGACGTGTCATGGGCAACACCAAGGTTGAAATCCTGAAGGGCACGGTGCTGACGAGCGTGTACGGCGGTGGCGAGATGGCCACCGTGGGTATGGTGAAATCCAATGGTACCTTGGTGGACGGAAAAACCGAGGTTATCGTCAGTGGCACGACGACCGTCAACGAAGCCGATGAGGTGGTGTACTCCACTGTTATCGGCGATGCGACCATGTATCACGACTATGACCCCGATGATCCGCAGACCGTCAGCGACCATGCAGGCCACGTGTTTGGCGGCGGTCAGGGTGTAGAGAACGACCTGACGGAAGCTTATAAAGCCTATTGTAACGTC
>Ga0310786_10007648_pt1 | contig 14051 bp, 5 predicted proteins | sample AusTroGonzalo_MG_FD_203881 | JGI IMG/M metagenome (GOLD analysis project Ga0310786, IMG submission 203881) | Bovine rumen microbial communities from tropical cattle in Woodstock, Queensland, Australia - Gonzalo_03 (v2) (version 2) | ecosystem: Host-associated > Mammals > Digestive system >... | reverse complement strand
AAAATCCTTTGCGTGATGGAAACTGCGTGAAAGCCCTAACCTGCGGCGTATGTTCAGTCCGCTACGCCACTGGCGCAGGAACAGGCTGTACCAGTCATATACCTTGACAAGGTTACGCACCTCAATGACAATAGGCTCATTCTCCTTTACGATATCCTTACGTGCTATCCTTACAGAGCTCTTTATGAAATATGTCACTCCAGGAATGGCAACAGACAGAATGATTATATAAAGAAGTATCATGAACACTCCGTCCACACTTGTAAAGATCACTATCAGACCCACAATGAACAATATGGCATGCAGGATATGGGTATAGCGGCCCAAGCCCTTATACCAGGCCCTCATATTCTCAAATGATATGTAGAGCGTAGGTATGAGCAGCAGTGTAAGTATGGCAGAGAACGTGAGTCCGCCTATTACGGTAAGCGCAAACGGAGCGCCTATGGCACCGGCATACTCATCATCGCCCATAGCCATAGGGATAAGCGTTACTATGGTGGTTATGGTGGTTATGCAGATAGGCCTGAGACGTGAATAACCGCTGGTCATGATAGCTCTCATACGGCCATAGCCTCTGCGGCGTAATGTAGATGAGTAGTCTATCAGGATGATACCGTTGTTAACCACTATACCCAGCAGGATAAGGAATCCAGTCAGGGTATTGGCATTCATCAGGCTGTTGCCTGACAGCAGCAGCGCCAGCAATGAGCCAATGGCTGCCAACGGTATGGAGAACAGCAGTACCAGAGGTGTGGTAAGTGACTCAAAGGCCGATGCCAATATCATGAATATCAGTATGATTGATGCCAATATCAGGAACTTGAACTCACTGGTAGAGTCATCACCACGCTGAACCTCTAGAGCCAGGCCTGATGGCAGGTTGTAATTGGCTATCAGGTCATCAATCTGGTCATGATAATCATCAAGCACATCCTTAGGCAGATCCTCACTCTGTGAAATAGCGTATGTTACATTTACACGGCGGTCACGGTTTACACGCCTTACTTCCGACGGGCCACGGCTCAGGCGGATGCTTGCCAGCTGCTGGAGCTCATGGGTTCCGCCGTTTGCATCAGTAACGATGACACGACGCAGGTCATCCATGGTTTTCTCCCAACGCTGCATCTCCTCCTCTTCCTCAGTGATGTCTTCCATTATGACGATGTCATACTCATCAGTACCCACCTTAAAGCTGGCACCGGTGCTGGTGGAACGGTTCAGAGAGCCCAGAGCCTGCGTGATTGCCTGATTGGTGATATTGTATGACGCCAAAGCCACAGGATCAAAGGTAAGCTGTACCTCACGGCGGCCACCGGGATTGTCAACCCTTACGTCACGTACAAACTCCAACTGCTCCAGATAATACCTCAGATTATTGGAAACTACACGCATGGTCTCGGTATCAGAACCTTTGACAACAATTCTCTCCGTATTGTCGCCCACACCCAGCACGCTCATGAAACGCGTAAGAGAACTGAGTCCTGATGCACTCTGGTTGCCACGGGCATAGCCTGGAGTAACACGCACGTCTATATCACCTTCAAGAGTAAGTTCATCACTCAACTGTTCAACAAGTTGGCTTATGGTTACACCACCCTTCCTGTTATAACCATCCTGAAGAGTCAGGGTAATTGAGGCCTGATCTTCCTGAATACGGCTTATTACATCCTTTTTCTGAGGCAGGCTATCCAGACGTGACTCAAGAGTAGCAGTTGCCTCATCAGTATCATCAAGAGTACTGCCACTTGGCATGGTTATGTTGATATTGATTCTGTCACTGTCCACCTGACGGTTTTGGCCTGTATTGCGGGACAGGGCGAATATGAATGCAATAACCAGAACGGCTACCGCAGTGCCAACCGTTGGTCCGGGCTTGCGCAGACAGGTCTTGAGCAGTGTTGAATACATCTGAAGCGGACGGTCATGAATGGACATCTTACGGAAGAACACACTGTTGCCGCCTCCGCCGCGTTCCATCATGGCTGCAGTTGCCATGGGTATGAACGTTACAGCCACCATGAGTGAGAATACCAGCGTAGAGATGATTGAGAAGCCTATGTTCCTTCCCAAAAGTTTGATCATCGGCTCATCAGAGAACACAAACGGTAGGAACACGGTTATGGTGGTAAGCGTGGATGCCAAAAGTGCCTTACGCACCTCCTTTACGCCCTGCAGGGCCGCCAGGCGTGGCGGCATTCCCATGGAGGCCAGGCGGTATATATTCTCCAACACAACGATACTGCTGTCCAACAACATACCTATAGCCAGGGCCATACCTATAAGGGTAAGGGTATTTATTGAAATGTCCGCAGCATAGAATACATTGAATGCCGATAGTATGGATACAGGTATTGACAGTGCAATAAAGAATACAAGACTCAGGTTGCGCAGGAAAAACCACAGTACAAGAATGGCCAGAACACCACCCATCAAAGCCAGTTTGACTATCTGTGATATGTTGTTGCTTATCTGGTCAGCCGAGTTAGACTGCACCACAAGCTGCAAATCCTGGTTGGCCACTTCACGGTTTATCTCATCAATACGCTTAAGAGTTCTATTGGAGAGTTCAAGAAGGTTCTCACCGGCACCGTTAACCAGAGATACGGAGATGGCATCCATACCGTTTACACGGCTTATGGTAGTTTCCTCCTTATAGTCAAAGAATACCGTGGCCACATTCTTAAGATAGACAGGTCCCTGGGCTACCACCAGGTTCTCCACCTGTGACACGTCATCATAGTTGGCGTCAAGCTGCACATAGTACTTACGGTCAGGCTCGCTTATGTATCCCAGGAATGTACGCTCCTGATTATACTGGCTCAAGGCCTGGCTTATCTGTGAATTGGATATATGCAATGCCTGCATGGCCTCCGGGTTGGAGCGTATCTCTATGGACTTGACACGACCACCATACACAGTTACGCCTGCTATGCCGTCTATACTCTCCAAACGAGGTACCACATCCTTATCAACGATGGCTCTCAGGCGGTCAACACCACCTGAACCGCGTACCTGCAGTGACATGAACTGATTGCTTATGCCATTGAGGTTAGCCTGCTGGACATTGACTGTGACATCCGACGGAAAATCTCCCCGTATGGAGCTTATCTTCTCCTGCAGCTTCACGGTGGTCATCTTGAGATTGGTGCCACGCTTGAAATCAACTCTGATGGAACCTTGTCGGCCCGATACCGTTGATTCCATGTTCTCCACACCACCTACAGCGCTTATGGCTCCCTCAAGCGGAATTACCACCTGTTGCTCCATATAGGACGGAGTAAGGTCACTTCGGGACGAGGCAGTAATATAAAGCTGAGGCAACTCAGTATTGGGCAGCAACTCAACCGGCAACTGCTTGTACGAGAAGTAACCCAGCAGCGTGAGCGCCACCAGAAGCATGCATATTGTTACCCTTCTGTCAATAAATGACTTGGCGTTCATTTTCCAGTGATTCTTATTTTAGCGCTCTCAAATACATAATAAACACAAGGTATCACCACAAGACTGAGCAGAGTTGAAGTGAACAGACCGCCTATCACGGCAATTGCCATAGGCGAACTCAATGATGCACCATCTCCCAGTCCAAGTGCCATTGGCACAAGTGCCAGAATTGTGGTAAGACTGGTCATCAGGATTGGTCGGATACGCTGCTGACCTGCCTCTGCTATGGCATCAGTCAGGCTCAGACCGGAATCCTTGAGCTGTCCTATACGATCCACCAGAATGATGGAGTTGTTTACAGCGATACCGGCCAGCATCACCATACCTATTATACCCATTATGTTTACGGTGATACCTGTTATAAGGAACATCAGAATGGCACCCACCAGTGCAAGCGGAATGGTAAGCAGGATGGTAAACGGATGCAGCAGTGATTCAAACTGCGATGCCATGACCATATAGACCAACACTATTGACAACAGCAATGCCAACAGCAGGCTGTTCATGGACTCTGCACGGCGCTCCTCCTCACCTGTCACGTTGATGGAGTAGTTCTGCGGCAGCTCAATGCCTGAGACAGCCTCTCTTGTACGTTGTGCAGCCTTGTCAAGTGACACAGACTCATCAATATCGGCAGTGACGCGTGTCACACGGTTCTGATTGAGACGGTATATCTCCTTGGGTGCCGTGCTCTCACTTATCTGGGCCAGCTCCACAAGACGGAAATCCTTCTGGCCTGATGTAATGACCATACTGTTAAGGTCTGCCAGAGAGACGCCCGGAACCTTGATACTTATATCTCTCATATCACCCTTGTACTCCATCTGTCCGGCTTCACGGCCAGCCAAGTGTTGCTGTATCTGGGTGATTATGGTTGATACGTTTATGTTGTTCATACCAGCCAGGGCACGGTCAACCGTGATGATGATTTCAGGTGCACCGCCAGCCAGCGAGCTCTCAACATTATACAGGCAGTCAATAGAGTCAACTGCGGCTTTTACCTGCTCGGTAAGGGCCGACAGCAGGTCCAGGTCCTCACCCTTTATCTCAACTACCAGTGGAGCATCCTCTGTACCCATCAGTGAACCCAGTGAGTTGTCATCCTGGGTAAATGAAAGCTCCATACCCTCAACGCCGTCTATATAGGCAGACAGCACCTCCGTAAGATAATCAGGAGAAACTGCTGATGCTTTGGAGAGCTGGATCTTCATGGTTGCGGTATTCTCACCTTCAAAATCCATGTTCTGTGCCGATGCACCCGGACCTACATGAGTGTAAATCACACACTCAGGATCCTCAGACAAATCAAACACCAGATTCTCCAGGTTCTCAAGCGTAGATGACGTACGGTCCAGGCTTGTACCCTCAGCCATACGTATCTTCACGTTTATGGTATTGGCATCAGTCTTAGGCATAAACTCGGTACCCACATATGGCAGCAGGAATACAGTCCCTGCCACCAGGATTACTGAGCATAATATCACCCACCAACGCTTCTCCACCAGTTTCTTAAGGAATGAAGAGTATCCCTTTATGTTCACTGAACTGAAGTTCTTAAGCGGAGCCACCTTCTTACGGCCGAATATACGCTCATACAGCGTAGGAATGACCAGGATAGCCACAAACAGTGATGAGAGGAGTGAGAACGTAACAGTCCACGCCTCATCCTTGAACAGTTCACCTGTAGCACCATGCAGATATACTATAGGCAGGAATACCACAATCGTAGTCAGTGTTGATGCCGATACGGCACCACCCACCTCAGATGTACCTGTAATTGCGGCGTCACGCACTGAAAGGCCGCGTTCCTGATTCCTGAATATGCTCTCTATAACCACAATGGCATTATCCACCAACATACCGGCTCCAAGCGCAAGACCTCCCAACGTAAGGATGTTAATGGTCAGTCCGCTAAAGAACATCAGGTTGAAAGTGGCTATTATGGAAACAGGTATTGAAACGGCCACGATAAGGGTTGTCCCTAGCCTGCGCAGGAACACGAACAGTACTATTACCGCCAGCAGGATACCCAGCATTGCGCTGTTCTTTACCTCACCTATGGAGTCATTGATGAAAGTAGCCTGGTCACTTATTATCCTGAAATCATATCCGGGCAATGACTTCTGTATCTTGGCAAGACTGGTCTTTATACCTTCTACAGCCTTTACCGTATTGTAGTCCATCTCCTTGAATACAGAGATGCCTATACTGCGGTTACCGTTCACCCTTACTATGTTCTCCGGTTCACGGTTCTCAAAGTGTATGGTTGCTACGTCACGCAGGTAGATAGGCGCCATACTTGCCGATGCAAACTCACCCACCTGCTGCGCTCCCGGCTGTGCAGACTCTGTATTCTTGTATCCTACTATGATATTCCCGAATGCAGTCTCATCAGTAAGCGTATTTGAACCTGTAACAAGATACTGGTAGCCCTGTTCAGTTATCCTACCGCCCGATACCCTCTGGTTGTTCTCCTGGATACGTGACGATATGTTTTCTACAGTTATGCCAAATGCCTGCAGTTTGTAAGGATCAGCCTCAATGACCAGATTGGTGAACTCATCACCTGCCAGTGACACATCGGCCACACCTTCAACCCTCATCAGTTCATTGCACACGTATGAGTCAGCCACCTTACGGAGCTCAGCCATATCGGTGATATCCGGATTGGAGAAACCTATGATCATTATGGGAGCAGTGGTAGGATCCTTCTGGGAGATCCTGAGATCGGTCACACGGCTATCCTGAGAGAAGCTGCTCATGGCCTTCTCCAAATCCAGGAACGCCTCATCCATATTCTTTCTCCATGCGTACTCTACCGTCAGTCTGGCTGTACCCACCTTAACTACCGATGAAACAGAACGCACGTCACTCTGACGGGCAATCTGAGACTCCATGCTGCGCACGAACTGTTTCTCAATCTCTTCTGGCGGACGCTCGCCAGCGTCTATCTCAACAAACAGGCGGGGGCTGTTCATGCTTGGAAGCAGCTCCACGCTCAGCCTGTCATATGATATCTTTCCGAGCAGCAGAATAGCCAGCACCGCCATAGTGACAGTGACCGGATTCCTGACCGCCCAACTAACCAGTCTTTTCATCCTTTTTCTTTTATCTTTGGATCTTAACCTTTGAACCGTCTCTCAGGGTCTCAAAACCGCGTACAATCAACTGATCGTCCTTATCAAGGCCGCTCAGTACCTCCACGCTGTTCTTCTCTTCCAATCCCAGCCTTACCTGCTTAGCAACGGCTATACCCTGGTCAACAACAAACACGGTACGTCTGTTACGCTCGTTACGTACAATGTTTTTGGGTATCACGATAGTGGAGCTGTGGCTCTCGGTAACGATATCGGCCTTTACGAACATACCCGGCCTGATGAGCAGCTTGCTGTTGTCAATCATAAGCTTGCCCTTGAATGTACGGGTCTCGGCGCTGATGGCCGGAGAGAGCTCAGTAATCTCACCCATTATAGTATCCTTAGGCAGAGTATAGTGAGTGATATAAGCCTTCTGGCCCACCTTTACCTCATTGATAGCACTCTCAGGCAGGTTAATCTCAAGCAGCATGGAGCTGTAGTCCATAATGGTCACCACCGATGTACCGCTGTTCACCTTTGCCTCTTTTGAGAAGTGAGGAAGATTCACTATCACACCGTCAAACGGAGCACGTATGTTCATCTTCTCAAGATTCATCTGGGCATTCTCATAGTCCAGGCGTGAATTCATGATCTTGATATCAGAGTTCTTGACCTCAGTAAGCGTAGCGCCACCCTTGTCATACAAGGACTTGGTCTTGACCTGCTCCTGCTCTGCCAGTTCCAGGTTCAGACGTTTGGTCTCAATTGATATGCCGTTCTCGTATGACTTATCCTCAATACGTACTATCAGGGCACCTTTCTTGACCTTGTCACCCAATTTGTAAGGCTTACCCGTAGCGGGGTTGTTCTGGAGATGATACTTACCGGCCATCTCCGTTGACAGTTCAGCCTCGGCACTTGATACAGCCGTGCTGTTTGTGGTAAAGATCCTGCTTACGGATCCGTAGGTAATGTCAGATACAGATACCGGTGTGGGTATCTCATTACGGTTCATAGAGTTCTCTTGCCTGCACCCTGCCATAAGGAGTGTGAGCGCAGTCAGTGTAAGTACGCTGATTCCTGATTTCATATGCTGTTTCATTTTTATTATTTCTTCTTTTTGTCGTTGTTCTGTTCATATGTCATGGGAGCCACCGGCTCATCCTTTTCAAAATCATAAAGTGTCAGTATCTTGAGATTAAGAAGCTGAACCTTGTAGTTTATGATAGCCTGTGTATATGACATCTTGCTATTGGAAAGCTGAGTCTGGAACTGGTTCATCTGCATACCGGTAAGTTCACCGTTACGGTAACGCTCCTCATTAAGGTCATAGGTAAGCTGTGCGTTTTTCTGGCTCTGCTCTGCTATGGATATCTGACCCAGCAGGTTATCCAGGCTACGGCATGTGCTGCGTACATTCATCTCTATGCTCTTAAGCTCCTCCTCGGCGCTAAGCTCAAACATCTTGCGCTCTATCTCAGCAGCCTTGATACGTGCCTTACGTGCACCCCAGTCAAAGATAGGTACGCTGAATGAGATAGCTACACGCGGGTTGTTGGTGGGATTGTCATAAACATGGTTGAAATCCTCGCTATCACCCATGATACCCAATGAGAGTGAAATGTTTCCGCTAAAGCTGTCATTATCCTTGACCTGCACCATTGACATCTCCTGCTGCTCACGCGATATCTGGCGCTGACGCAATTCCAGTCTGGTGGTAGTGGCGCTCTCAAGAGCCTTGTTGATATCCACATATACCGGATCAGCCTCGATATCGCACACTACGATGATATCCTCCTCAAGAGGTATACCAAGCGCCTGCTTGAAATTATCCTTGGCATTCTCCAGGCTTACCCTCTGGTTCTCCAGGCTTGAACGTGACTGGGCCAGGTTGAGTTCTGCCTGATAGTACTCATCCTTGGTTACAAGGTCGGCATCAACCTTATCCTTTATTATATTGAAGTTCTTCTCTGCATTCTCCAGCTCAGACTCACTTATTGCAAGGTTCTGCTGTGATACAAACAGGCTGTAGAACTGGCTCGTTATGTTACGCTCCACATTCAGCATCTGCAGGGCGTAGCTTATACGGGCATTCTCATAATTCATCTCAATCTGACGCATATTCATCTTGGTCTTGTTATAAGTGAATATCGGCTGCGTCAAGCTCAGATAAAGACGGTTGCTGAATGCGCGGTTGCTGTTGGTGTTACCTCCTATTGATGACTCATTGTTCTGCCATGACAGGCTGTTGTTGAGTGACAGCGTGGCATCGGTCCAGATAATAGGCTGCGATATACTGAAAGTTCCCGATGATGACAGCGAGCGGTTGGTGTACCAGTCTGAGTAACGGCTGTCAAACTGACGGGACTGCGAGTAAGAGAGAGGCTCCAGGTTAAGTGAGAATCTGGACTTGAGTGATGCCTTCTGGGCTATCAGGTTCTGCTCATACCTCTCCATACTCATACGGGAGTTTATCAGATCGGGATTATGCTGGGCACTGTACTCAAGAGCCTGCTCCATGGTCATGACAATCTGCGCCTGCGCTCCGGTCCCAAAAGCCGTAGCAGCCGTAAACACAAGAACTGCCGTCTTCAATAAATGTCTTTTTATCATAATTATTTCTATTTTTATCTTTCCCTCTTTACCAACTTAACTGCATCGGCCACAATCACCCTGACGCCGGATTTGTTGTTCAGCGTAACCTTCACTGTATCCGCCTCAAAACGGAACGTACCCAAAAGGTTCCAGCCTTCATCGGCACGCCACATGCTCATTGAGACACGGTCACTTGAGTTGAACTGCCCTATCTCAAAGTTATAGTCATTGGTAACCCTGCGACCATTGTTGTTATTGTTATTATTATTGTTCCATCTACGGTTACGGTTATTGTTGTTAGACATATCCGGTGACGCGTAGTAATATACGTCATAGACTCCTGCGACAGTCAACGGAATGCTCCATCGTGCATACTGCGAGCCGTCACCCGGAGATATGATATATGCCGAACGTATATAATCACCGTACAGGTTCTGGTCTGTCACCAGCGTCCACTGGCTGTATGTACGCCAGTCAGAGAAACCCTCATAGATGAACTCATTGTTTTTCTCCCTGGACTTGTCTATCCATTTTGACAGATAACCGGTACGGAGAGGTCTTGAAAGGGAGAACAGTTCACTATCCTCATTATCAACTATTATCTCACCCGGGAGCGCGTTATCCACTCCGCCACGAACGGTATAGACACCCTCAGGAATTAGTTCCGTGCCGGTATATGTACTCCAGTCTGAACTGTTAAGAGTCACATCATGCGGCAGGTTTGATGAGAGCATGGTGTTTACCCTTATTGAGCTTGGAGTATTGAACCAGTGGGTTACAAGCCTGTGTGTCTCATGCGCGCCTACGCTCACGGTCATGCTTGTGGGTTTGTCTTCATCACCGGCATTCTCAATCTCATAGAACACGAACTCCACATTCACGTAACCCGGATTGTCCGATATATTCTCAAACGCTATCTCGGCCTGATAAATATCAGCAGTATCGGTAGTGACAGTCGTAATCTGCGGAGTACCTACCTTGAAGCAGGCCAACCGTGCCGGCTGGTTCCAACTATCAATCTTATCTGTCAGGTCAACGCCTGAGTAGTTCTGCACCCAGTCCAGGATTGAATCAAATGATGAATTGGTAAACTCTTTAGCTCTGCTCCATGCGGTTATAGAGTCAACCATGGCCTCATAACCCATAGCAGCCGATACCGGAGCAAAGAAATCCCTTGTCTTAAGTGCCAATGCATTATCAGCCAGGTCCTCCCACTCAGGATCTGACATGACACGGTCAAAACCGTACTTTCCCATCAGTATCAGAGCCTTCTCATCCTCTGACAGGCCGTTCATTCTCCTCATCCATTCTGATGTGCCTGATCCGGCCGAGTTTGTTACAGTCTCAACCATACGGTTTGCCATAGGCCAATTGGACGAGTAGATGTTATACCTGAAATTGTAGAACAGCGGTCCATAATAGTACGGATTGTCCACCTGTGTCATGCTGAACTGTCCGTTACGGTTGCTGCCGCTGAAACTGTTGGACTGCATCATGAATGACATGGCACTGTAAAGGACGTTGTAAAGGATCTCCTTCTCAGACATATCGGTATTACGGCGGTTAAAACGTCCACCGCCATACATACGCTTCATATTCTCAAACTGGAATTGACGCATGTCATAGCCTCGCTCATGAATCAGTGCCATCTCCGGCTGCAGATTCTCATAAACCGATGTCCACACACGCTTATATGAGGTGAAATGGGCCGGCACCTCAACTATATTGAAACGTTTGAACGGATAAGCCATATCAACTGTATATTCCATGTTTCGGCGTATGCCACGTAATACGACAGGTATAGTGTCACGGATGGAATCAAACGTCTCAAACATATCATTCCAGTGTCCAAGCTCCCAAACGGTATAGACGGTTGAGTCAACCGTTATGGACTTGGGGGTGTAATCTCCTATTATGAGCGATACTGACGGCAATGATGACTCCGGCGTGAATGTGTATGTTGTAGAGTCGGCATTTACCATGCACATACCCTGTGATATAGGTGTCAGACCGGGATTGGGGGTCACGCTGATATTGAAATCAGTAAAGTATGACATCTGCCATTCAGGACTCTGGTCACTGTATGCCACGCCGGGACGCGGATACCAGTAACTCTCAGGCGTAAGCATGGTAAACTCTTTGTCCTGGAACATATAACGCTTGCCTATGTTAAGCATGGAAAGCACCTTGCTGTTCTCAATCAGCTTGTCTGCCTGAATATCCAGATAACAGATGCGTTCATCGGCATTACCGCTATACTCCATGACAATTTTTACAGGTTCATCGGCATGCAGGTTATCCTCAAATTTAAGGATAATAAGATGCATGAGCCTCTCAAAACTGACTTTATGTCCGGTAGCACTTATGCTTGTAATATTGAAACCGGGATTGAGAGTGAACACCAACTGTGTGTCATCCTGACGGGGAGAGACGGTCATATCAGCTCTAACACTGAGAGAATCACCGCTTTGGGTTACGGTAAGTTCACATGACTGGGCCACAGCACTGCCCACATTTACGAACCTGTTATTCAGCTCCACCATATCGGCCCTGAATCTTTCATCCACCTTGTAAAGATGTACGTGCCGGTATCCGGCATAAAGACCTCCGGCAAGGAACAGCACCGCAGCTATGCGCCACGGCAGCAGGCTGTAGCGGGAGTTGGCAAGACGATGGAACAGCGATACATCCGTAAGTATGAGCCCTATGCCAAGCAACAGATAGCACAACCTGTGATTTATCAGCCTGCCCAGTCCGCTGAAGCCCGTTATCATAGACTTGAGCATAGGCAGATTGAAACCTATGTAATCAAAGAGATAATAGTACAGATTATCTATATAAAACAGCGTCACGCCTATATACGCAAGCAGGATAACCATCGTAATGGCCTGGTTGTTGAGTATAAGCATCAAGGTGGTTGACAGACCTACTATAAACACCAGGGTAGGAACTGACAACAGCAGGAAATACCATATATAACTCAGATAGTCCAGTGCAAAGCCGTACTTGACAAGACTCATTACCAATGCTATTGCCGCTACTATCAGATCAAGTATGAAGAACACCTTGAGTGTAGCCCACATCTTACCAAGCAGATACTCGGCATTACTCAGAGGACGGGTGTAGAATACTTCTGATGTATCAAGCTGTTTGTCACGTTTAAGATACTCCGATGCCAGGAAAACCGACACCACGGCCTGCCCCACATTCATGATAAGCATGAACATGTATGGTATGACCGACCTGTTGATCATCTGGGGTTGCGGGAACTGCGTGAGTATGTAGATGGAACCCAGAATCAACGCCGCAAGGAGTGACAGGAAGGCAAACACCTTGAAGAACCAGCCACGTACAAGCAGTTTTGTCTCGTACTTGGAGACTATGCGTATGTTATATAATCCAAGCATCATCACTCCTTATCCCTGATTTCAGTAAAATATACATATGCATGCTCCAGATTTGGAGGATAACTCACTGCACCATAACCGGGTGATTCCTTGGCCACCACCTGCAGATCCCATCCCAAACCATGCGGTATGGTTGAAATCACTGCGTATTTCTGGTTTATCTCAGCATACTGCTCATTGGTTACCTGCATGCGCCAAACCTTACCCTCAGTCTCCTTGAGCATTCCGGCAGGTGACCCTCTGAACATGACCTGGCCCTGATTGAGCATGGCCATCTCCGTACATGAACTTGAGATATCACCTACTATATGTGTTGACAGGATTATCGTGGTGTCCTTTGAGCTGGCCTCACTAAGCAGGTTACGGAACCTGATGCGCTCCTCCGGGTCAAGTCCTGTAGTAGGCTCATCCACCACCAGGATCTGAGGCTTGTGTATGAGAGCCTGTGCAATACCCAGACGTCTCTTCATACCACCCGACAGATTCTGTGCATAACGGTCACGTGCTTCATAAAGCCCCACCTGCTCCAGCATGGCGTCAACAGCCTTGCCGCGCTCTGAAGAATTAGTCATACCCGTAAGTGCAGCAGCATACTCCAGGAATTCACGCACCTTGTACTTGGCAAAGAAACGGAAATCCTGTGGCAGATAACCCAATATGCGTCTCACCTCCTTGCGTTGCGTGCGTATATCATATCCGCACACATCTATCTGCCCCTCCGTGGGTTCCATCAACGTAACCAGAATACGCATCAGAGTGGATTTTCCGGCACCGTTCGGTCCCAAAAGGCCGAACATGCCTGAAGGTATCTCCAGGTTAATATCGGTCAGCGCTCTCTTGCCGTTAGGGTAATAATGGCTTAAGCCTTTTATAGATATAGACATGCAGTGTCGTATTTTTCACAAAAGTACGCTCATTATATGAAATGGCTTACAAATAAGAATCAACAAGTATTAATAAAACATTATTTGTTGAGAGCGGCGGCAACCTCTTCAGCACCTATGGACAATGTCACATAAGAGGGTACGGTACGTGTGCAGCACTCGTTCTCACCCCACAGGAACGGATAGTCATCCTTATGCTCAAGGAAGTCCGGCTGGAGCAATACCAATCCGGGAGCGATACCTCCGGGAATGAATGTATAGTCTGCACGGTTGTTGCCGTATGCCACCTTCTTGGTATTGACACCCACTGCAGTCACGAATGATACGTTTGAGTACGGATGGTTGCCGTATATGAAGTTAAGACCTGACAGCACCAGTTCCGGGTCAATCAGATCCGGGAAGTAACGCCATACCATATAGTTGTTCTGAGCCCAGCTGATAACCCGCTCACTACCGCCCCAGGTACCTCCTGCCACAGGAACACCGTAAGGAGTTGACTCGGACGTACGCTTGGCATCCTCAACGAATACTGGGATAACCTCACGCACCTGAGCCTTGAAATCATCATCCATATAGGGCAGCAATGAGAGTGCTGTGGTAATGTTCACACGCGGGGCACGCATGGCGCTGCCACCACCTGTACG
>Ga0310786_10007647_pt1 | contig 14052 bp, 10 predicted proteins | sample AusTroGonzalo_MG_FD_203881 | JGI IMG/M metagenome (GOLD analysis project Ga0310786, IMG submission 203881) | Bovine rumen microbial communities from tropical cattle in Woodstock, Queensland, Australia - Gonzalo_03 (v2) (version 2) | ecosystem: Host-associated > Mammals > Digestive system >... | reverse complement strand
AGCTAACAAAAAATTGCAGTCTGGCCCTAGAAGTTCTGCCCGCAGTCGCTGTTGTTGAACCAGAGGTTGGGCGCGTCCATGCCTTCCGAGTTGGATATGTCGCCCCGGATGTCGTGGGTGTCGAGTACCCTCGGCCCGTTTCCCTTGAAACCGTATCCGTCGAACACGTATCCGTGCGGAATCATCCCGGGCATCCCGTTTTGGAACCGCACCATGTCGAACCTACCGTCCGGGGTTTCCCGGGCGGATACTATTTTCAGCGGACCCCTTGCCGGGAGGCAGTCCGGGGGCTCAATAGGGAGCATCGGCGGCGGCACGGGAGGCATCCCGCAGAGTGAACAGGGTCGCCCGGGCGGCCCGAAGCATGGTTTCCTAGGTTTCATCGGTTACCCCCATTCGTAGGTTGGCTGTCGAGCCAGTCGATGAAGTCCGGTATGCCGGCTATCGACTTGGCCACGGCTATGGCCTTGTTGTCGAATTTGCTGTAGGCTTCGGGTGCCTTGTTGCGGGCGTACCTATCAAGGATATGCTTCAGCGCATCTATGTCGAATTCCTTGGATGTCTTGCCGGAAATGGCGTCATGCACCCGGGTGACCAGGTCATACTTCCGGAGCAGCCCGTCTCTCCTGGTGCCTTCCGGCAAGGGCACCTCGTCGGTTATCAGTACCAGCTCGCCGGTATTGGGGAACATCTCTATCCCGTCATGCCACCCGATGTCCGAAACGTCGAGCTTGCGGTAGCCGTACATGTAGCCGCCGTCCTTCCTTACTGAAGAGTACTTCCCGACAGCGAGGGTTTGCTTCATGCCTTCCCGTAACAGCATGCTCACCCGGAACAGCGACAAGTGAATCTTGCGCGTACCGCTTTCGTCATCGTCGCGGTCGGAACCGCCGATGTAATGCGGCCTCTCGTGCAGCGGCCGTTCGAAAAGGAAGCGTCCCGTGTCCAGGTCCACCATGTTGTACCGTCCGGCCTCGTCTACGATGACCATGTCCGGCTCGACCGCGTCAAGCTTGGCGAACTTGCCGGACACCTGCGCGCCGTCCAGTTCGAACAGGGCGTACTTCGAGTCTTCGGTGTGGCCGACATAGAGCCTGTCGGTGTACGGGTATTCCGCGTTCGGCGGCAGTGGTTTCCCGTATATGTCCTTCCGGGTCCTAATGTCGACGAACCTGATGGAGCCGTCCTTTCCCCGGGCCTTCGCGATGGCCAGGTTGAAGTCGGCCTTCCCGATTGGTGTCTTGGGGCATCCGATGTACCCGATTTCGTCCTGCCCCTCGTCGAACAGGATGCCTTCGTCGGTGACCATGTTCGTCGAGCCGTCGGCCAGCTGGTACGTGGCGTCGTTGTACAGGCGTTCCCGGTTGCGCCTGTCCGGGCTTGCCGGGATGTGCTCGGCGACGACACGCATGGTTTTCAGGGAGAACACGATGCCTTCTTCCTCGTCCTCGTCTACCAGGTATACGAGCCCTTCGTATCTGGAGCCGTGCATTTCCATCATGTCATGATATCCGGGTACCACGTCCTCCTGTATTTCACCTTCATGTAGAAGGTATACGGTGCCGTTGTCCTCGAACATCAGGTTGATTCTCGATTTCCCGTCATACTCATAGAACGACGATGCCTGCGGCACGCCCAGGTAGAGACGGGTCGCCGAGCCATCGTCCTCTATCCTGATGATTTCCATGCCGATGTTTTCGTACGAATCCCACTGGTTGTCGCTTGGGTCCAGCACGAACACCCGGTCCTTCTCGTAGTAGTCGATGACGCTGTGCCAGTCCGATAGCATGGATAGACCCCCGCGCTCGCCTATGCCGAACAGCGCCTCGGCGTCGGACTCGCCGTTTGATATTACCTTGTACACCCGGGGTACCTTGGTGGAATCCACGTCCACGATGGCGGCGAAGTCTATTGCTCCTGTGCCGAACTCGGCGTCCGAGTAGTCCGACTCGGTATAGCCGAGGAGGTACCTGCGGTGGTCCGGGACATGATAGATGAACCAGGCGGATACGTCCTCGTCCCATTCGTTCATGCCGACCGGCATGCTTATGGCAACCGTGTGGCGGTCCAGTATGGTGACCGAGCTGGCCTCTTCCTCGGTCACCGGGAGCCCGGTCGACGTGTCGACTATGACATGCGTGGCACCCACCAGGTATTGCGCCAGGCCGTCCACCAGTGTCTCCACCGGTTCCCCGTATATGTCCAGTATGGTTTCCCCGGCGGCAAGCCGTTTCTTGATTTCCTCTACCTTCCCTCCCCGGGCCTCGATTCCTTCCGGCTCGACATAGGGGAGTGCGGTGCGCACGGGCCTGCCGAGCAGTTCGCCGAGCTGTTTCTCGCCCAGTTCGTGGTCGCCGAGGCGACCGCCTTCGTGGTTGCGGCGGAGGCAGCAGTATTCAAGCGACCCGTCCGGGGCTATCACTGCGCCAATCATGGACAGTGAATACCTGTCGTACGGGTAGTGCTCCCCGCGTTCGGAACCGTCCAGCTGTTCGAAGCCCGGGGCGAACAGGAAGTACATGGTGTTCCTTCCCCTGGCGGTGTAGCGGTTCCAGTAATCCTTGCTGTCGCAGATGCACCAGTTGTTGGTATAGTCCTTGTACCTGCTGGCCTCGGCGAAGCTCTTGACGTGCAGCACCCCGTAGTTGAGGCGGCCGGTGTCGGCGACGCTGCCCGAAGCGTCCTTTCCCGCCTTGCCGTACCTGGCGACGAGTTCATCGTATGCCATCCCGTTCAGGTTGAAGTCGTACTCGCCCTCGTGTGCCGGGCCCGACAGGATTCTGAGGATTGCCTTGAACTGCCCGGGCGATACTGGCTGTACGGTGCCTTCCCGGTAGTCCATGAGGTCGCCGGGCCATGCTCCCAGTTCGGTATAGGCGATACGGGCGATTGCCGGCTCGTACTTCTCGAGGATTCCGGAGTTGTGCAGGAACATCCCCCTGATGTACGTCTCGAGCACCTGGTCCCAGGAAAGCTCGTTTCCGTGAACTGACACGTACGGCTTCCCTTCCGGTGTCTGTGCGGTGGAATCCCATCCACCCGGGGGTGGAGGTAGGAGGTTCCGGATAGCCTTGCGGGTCTTCTTCTGCGGGGAGCCGCCCGCTTCGAACAGGGCCGAATATGCTTCGTGCCGGGCATTGGCCATGCGGCCCGGGACGTATATGCTGGACAGGGTGTGCTTCATGATACAGGCAGTTTATATGGCGGAACGGGCAGGCAGCCTGACATTCCCCGGTGAGTTTGCCGGGCCGCCATATAAACTCCCTGTGTTGAAATGAAATAGGGTGACGAACATGGCGAACACTAAGAATCCGGCATTACTGTGGAACGTTAGCCAGCACGGCACGGGGGGCGCCGACATTGGCGAGTCCGGGCGTACTACGGCGCAGGGAAACCTTGGCATAGGCGAAGCTTTCGTGAAGTCGGCGGTGACAAGCAATTTCGTCACCAATGTCAGCCGGACGGCAGCCGGCGACCTGCAGGTCAACGTCGCCCAGCCGGCACTATCCGACATTGCTGCGGTCAGCGGTAGCGCCACCGCCATTGAAGCAAACGACCAGCTCCTTATCGCGGATGCGACCAATAACAAGATTGTCAAGGGAGACATCACCTTCGACGGGTCGACCGACAGCCAGGCACTGACAAAAAAGGGAACTTTCGAAACGTTCTTGCAGGAACACCGTGCGGTCAATGTTGACGGGGTGGAACACCTGAGCTCCAGCAGCAGTACCGCACTCAACTTGAAAAAAGGAACTAACGTAACAATTACGGCTGGCAACAACGGAGATGTCACGATTTCAGCCACCGACACGAAGTATACTTTCTCCACCGGCCTGACTACGAGCGGGACTGGAAATACCACGGTCGCGGTGACCAATCCCGTGCCGACACCGGAAAGCGGGTTTACCGGCCGGTTCTTGACGGTAACCAACAGCTCGGGCGGGATAGGCTGGGGAACACTGCCTTCGGCAGGCGGCATCGACTACATACAGGTATACACCTCGTCATCCGCGGCGCAAGATGCCGTATGGACCGCGGTCGATACGTCATACCGCGCTGACCGGTTGCCTATTCTCTATAGCAATGATGGACAAGCATTTTTATACTGGATGTTCGTTGGCAGCATGGCTGATGGATATGAATTTAGTTACTGCTCGGAGACAAGCATAGCTACGCTAATCATTAACAAAGATACCCATGTGGTGACGGTTGTGTCTAAGTCATTCTTGTTGCCGCCGACGGGGGACGCGAGCACTCCTATCTATGTAAACGGCAGCAATTCGCTGGCCGCATGCACGTCCGTTGTGTTTGAATCTTCTGGTAGTGAAAACGATTCGTATACGATAGGGTTGTATCCAGGCCAGCATGGCGGCGCCACTTATCTTACTGCACAAAAGGATGTGTCCGATTCATTCAGCAGGTCAGTTTCCGTTACACCGGAAGCGACTATATTTACCATAAAGCCATCTTCGCTAAAACTCAATACTGCACTGGTCATGAGTGACAATACGTCAATGAGCGGCGATGGCAATAGCATGGTGCGTCAATTGCCAACGGCAATACATTCCGTATATGATGGTACGAGTAGCCGAGATAATGTATCAACAAACCGGCTATCGCTATTTGGGGGCTATGAGGATAGCGATGCCAGTCGCCTATCGTGGAAAAACCTCGGCAACCTTAGCGTGGCATCACTGGCCATACGCCCGATATCAAGTAATGCTACTTCCGTTAACCACCCATTGCTGCCATCGTGCGTGCTGGGCGAGCTTACCTATTTACGATTCGCCAAGGTCGGCAATACGCTCGCCGATACATACATTAAAGATTCTACGTCGGTATCGGATTCATCCTATATCGGTACTTCTGAAGATGATGGCATGCTACTCATCACAACCAAGGCTAGAAATATGACCGATGAGGCTGCCCGGGAAGCGGCATACGGCAGCGCTGGGCTGGGTAGATTTACGGCATTCCCATCCAAGGCGTACGTTGATGGGCTTTATGATTCTCTATCTAGCAGCATCACTGCGGTTAACACGCGAATTAATACGGTGGCGGGAGACATGTATATGAATAGTGTGCCATCAACATATACGAGTATGACCACTACCCAAATATCGAACTTGGTGCACAGCCAGGATTTCACTGTAGATGCATATTCCGAGTCATCATTGAGTGATACGGTACAATGGAATTTGATGGAGTCTGGAACATATAACAATTGCATGAACAATGGCGGGTTCGTTGCCGTCACTGTAACATCTAACAGCAATGGTATCGACGCTTCGATTGAAATTAGATATCATAAGAACAATACGGCGTATACGTTATGGACATGGCCCAGAAATGGGTCAGAGTTGAATTTGGAATTATATTCAACCTCTGCTATAGTGCCATTTGTTCCCGATGCATCCTCATTTTATGTACTCGTGCATAACGAAACTAGTAGTAGCCGTAAATTCAATGTTTCGATTACATGGCTACCTATATCCGTACATAGGTCATCGTTGCTGTAAACTTCCAGTCCATAGGTATTACATACAAACTATTCCCTTGCGTTTACATATAAACTAAGTGTGAACTAACACAAGGGGATACGATATGGACCAGGAAGCCGAATGCGACTCGATGCCGGTGGAACTATGGCGGGCCTTGCTGCTTGCCAGCATGACCGACGACTCGAGCGAGTTCTATAATGACACCGGGCCGCTATGGTACGACGACTATGACGAGAAATAGAAAGGACTGCCGCACGGATGCGGCAGCCTTTTGCTTTCTGAGAGCCCGCCCGGGCTGCACGTGGCAGTTCCGGAGGGCGTCGGCGCATTTCCCTAGAGGGCGGACTTGGACTTGGCCTTGACCGGCTCGTCGTCCGTGCACAACCCGTCGAGGGTGGACATCGCCCAGAGAACCTTGTGGATTCCGCCGAGTATCTCGGGGGACTTTATGCGTCCACCGCATTCCTCGACTTCGTCCAGCAGGTCCTCGAGGTGCCTCTCGAGCACGCTACGGGTACGTTCCATCATCTCGTTCATGCGGCCTCCTTCTGCATGCGCTTCAACAGCGATGCGGCGTCATCCGAGGTGAATGTGAACCCGAAGTAGCTAACCTTCGGGACTTGGGCGAATGCCTCCGACAGCGCGGCCTTCAGCATTTCCAGGTCGACCATCTCGTCCTCGACGATGATGCCGGCCATCTCTCCCCACGGCTTTACCTTGTCGGCGAGCAGGTCCGGGTTCGCCTTTAGCGACCCGAGGGCCGCGTAGGCGAGAAACCGTTCGCCGAGCTTTGGTATGCCGGCCACCTGGTCTGCCATGAAGCCGATGAAGGCGTCTATCGCATTTTCCAGTTCAATCTTCATGGACCTACCCCATTAGCCGTTGGTCGTGGCCGGAGTGGAGGTGGAACCGGAAGATACCGCGGTCGGCGGGGGAGGGGGGAACGGCGAGACGAAGGCCGGGCCCCAGCCCGGGGCGATGTTTGCGTTTGGAATCATGGGCTGCACGAGCCGGTTGACCGTGTTCGCCACGCATGCAATCTGCTGCTGCAGAATCTGCTCGCGGAGCGGCTCAGCCACCTCGATGGCGGCCACGCGCTGCTTGAGGCCGCTGACGTCGGCGGTCAGTTCCCTGACCTGCGAGTCGGTGTAGCGTTCGGACTTGAGCTGTGCAATCTCGTTGTCCTTCTGGCTGAGCTGGTATACGGTGGAGCTGGCCGGGTTCTGGTTGCCCAGGATTCCGCCGAGCCCGGTGCCGTTCAGCACGCCGGAGGCGAGAGATGTGCCGATGATGCCCAGGGTGAGACCGGCGGTGCCGACGCCCTTGGACGTGTATTCGTTGTCGTTGTTGTATGTAGCCATTTTGTTACCTCTGTTGTTATCGAACCGCTGGCCTGCGATTCTGTTACTTTGTTTATAACGGTATTACAAACAACTTAATATAAAAATTGACAATAAATGACAATTGGTGTACATACAAATTAATAAAGTGCCCAAAATGCCCGGAAATCCAGAACATGTTAAATTTTGGTTACAATATTGCGCGCGGAAATTTTGACATACGGCATCCCGCCCGCTATATAAACTACCCGATAAAAGAAACGGATTCCGCCGTATGCCCAAGATTACCAACAGAGTTCTCACTTCGAAAAACCAGGGTCTTGACGAGGCCAGCAAGAAGAATGCCAGGGAAAACATAGGCATCGACGGGTACATAGTGAAGGCCGAAGTGGCCGACGGTACCCTCGAGCTCATTCCCTCGGCCGGCGAACCGGTGAGGTTCGGGAAGGCAGTGCCGGAACCGTCCGGCGACGACAGGCACAAGGTACTGGCTACGGGAACCTCGCCCGAGTACGGGTGGCGCGACGGGGTATTCGGCGTGAAGGTCGACGACGGCCCGGTAAACCGCCCGGTGGACGGGGTGGTGACAGTACACGAGGGTGACGGAAAGCTTACCCTGCGGGTCGGGGAAACGTCGTACGAGTTCCGCGCGAACTCGACTGGCAACGTGACCGTAGACGGCATCCAGTCAGAAATTTCCGACCTGGGGACAATCAGGGAGCAGGCCGGCCATGGGGACGAGGCATACGGCCGAATCGAGTCCGGTCTCGGCGAGGATGACCTCAGCCCGACAGTGCGGGCGTCGCTCGGCCGGGCGGATACTTCCGTACAGACCGTGTCCCTCAACGGGGGCACGCCGGTCGCCCCGGGGCAGGACGGCAACGTCGACCTTACCGTGACTACCGAGGTGGACGACAGCCTCGACCCGGACAGCGTGAACCCGGTCGAGAACCGCGTGGTCACCGGGGCGCTGGGCGGAAAGGCCGAAAAGTCCGAAATGACCATTACCGACCGCGCGGGAACCGCCACCATACAGCTGAAGGCCGGCACCGAAGTCACGGTCCTCACCGGACACCAGGATATCGGGGGAAAGGCGGACAAGGTAGCCGGCGCAGTACAGGGAAACCTGGCCGGTCTGGACTCGGCGGGAAACCTGGTCGATTCCGGGTACTCTCCCGAATCGTTCGCCACGGCTGCGCAGGGTGTCCTGGCGGGCAGTGCATACCAGAAGCCTGAGGGTGGTATCCCGGCATCCGATATGGCCGAAGCTGTCCGGGTTGCGCTCGGCAATGCAGATACAGCATATCAGCTTCCCGAAGGCGGCATCCCGGTGGACAGCCTGTCAACGGGGGTGGCCACCTCGCTCGGCCTTGCGGACTCGGCATACCAGAAGCCCGGAGGGGGTATCCCGGCATCCGACATGGCCGGGGCGGTGCAGGAGTCGCTTGCCCTGGCTGATGCGGCATACCAGAAGCCTAGCGGCGGCATCCCGAAGACGGACCTGGCCGCCGACGTGAAGACTTCGCTCGGACTGGCTGACACCGCGCTGCAGGCGCACCAGGACATCAGCGGGAAGGCCGACCGGGTTTCCGGGGCTTCCGCGGGACACCTGGCCGGGCTGGACGCCAACGGGAACCTGGTGGACTCGGGGCATGCGTCCACCGACCTGGTGCACGACGCGACCTACGTCAAGCTGCCGGTCATAGGCAACCACGGCGACGGGGCAATACTCGCCATCTCGAGTGGAGGGCCCGCGTGGGATGACGGCGAGTTCGTGGAAATGGACTTCGGGAACAACAATTAATTGGAGAGCTTTTAGGATATGGCAACCGAACAACTGAGAAAGACTATCGCCGGCCACGAGATATTCGCCAAGGCCGCAAAATACGATTCATACGCCGACGAAATCAAGATGAGCGTCAAGGCGGACAAGGTATATGACGCTACGCCGGGTGACCTGGCAAGGCTTGACGCGACCGGCAACATTGTCGATTCCGGGCTTTCCGCCACGGCCGTGGGTGACGCCGTCACCAAGAAGCACGCCCACTCCAATGCAGCCGTGCTGGACGCGACAACTGCGTCGTATACGACTGCGGACCAGACCAAGCTGCAGGGCATAGCCGCGGGCGCACAGGTAAACGTGCTAGAGGCGCTCTCGGTAAACGGTTCTCCGGTATCCATTTCCGCCAAGGCGGCGGACATACCGCTGGCGTCTTCCGGGGCTGCCGGCGCGATGTCGTCGGCCGACAAGTCTAAGCTTGACGGAATCGCGGCGACCGCCCAGGTCAACGTGTTAGAAGGAGTGGCCGTCGCCGGTACGCAGCTCCCCGTGTCCGCGAAGGCGGTCAACATTCCGCTGGCGGTGGCTCCCGCAACCGGCGTTGCCGGGAATGCCGGCGTCGTATCAGCCGGCGACAAGGGCAAGATTGACAGCGCCATACAGGGAGTGAAGGTAAATGGGGTGGACTGCGCCGTGGGCGTCGACAACACGGTCAACGTGCCGGTCGGCAGCGGGGTCATGCCGCAAAGCCAGAACGACGGCGACTGGGCATGGTCGGCATCCAAGTCCGGCAACGCCAGCGACATCGGCTGGGCGGAGATTGTCCGCGCGTACGTGGGGAACCTCCAGCTTGACGGGAACAACGAGCCAATCCTCGGCCTCGACGGCGAGCCCCTGACTGACCCGGGCGACGCGCAGGATGCCGTGAAGCTCTGGGTACGCTACAAGCAGTGCGAGTTTGCCGCCCGGCGGGCCTACGAGGACGAGACCGGCGCAAACATACACGACTCCATCGAATCCAGGACTACCCTGGCACAGGTCAACTCGGCCATAGAGAACGCGCTGGCCAACTACGGGGGCTTCAAGACGGTCGAGCTCGACCCGGTGACCGAGCTGCCCGACGTGGCCGACCCGTCCGGGAAGTTCATCTACCTGACCGAGACCTCCCAGGACCACTACAAGGAGTGGATTTGGGCGACCAACGAGACTACCGGCGTGGATGAATGGAAATGCATCGGCGAGACTGCCATGGACGTAACTGACAAGGCGGACAAGGTGGAAAGCGCGGTGGCCGGCAACTTCGCCGGGCTGGATGCAACGGGCAACCTTACCGATTCGGGGAAGAAGGCGGCAGACTTCGCCGCGGCGGCGCACGCGCACGGCTCCCTGACGAGCGACGGCCGGGTTGGCAGCACGGCGAATTATGCCCTGGTCACCACGACCGGCGGCGCGGTCACAGCAAAATCGCTTGCCGTAGCCGACCCCGCGGCAAGCGGAGCCAGCGATGAATTCATCGCAACGATTTCACAGGATTCGGAAGGCCGCATCACTGCCACGAAGATGAAAATCCAGGACGGCCTGGAATTCCAGAAGGGAATCGTGCAGCTGAACGACGCACTCGACTCGTCCTCGACCACTACGGCGGCAACGCCCAACGCGGTGAAGCGGGTGTATGAATACGCGCAAGGCAAGACCGACAAGGTATCCGGGGCGGTCACCGGCAATTTTGCCGGTCTCGACGCGAACGGGAACCTGACCGATTCCGGACACTCCCATGCCGACTACAAGACCGTCCAGACAGCCGTGTCCGACCCGAGCGCGGACGGCAGCGGCGTAGAGTTCATCGATTCAATCACCCAGAACGCCAACGGCGTCATCTCCCCGCACAAGAAGTCCGTGCGCGACGTGGCAGCATCCACGGCCGGCGTGGGCGGCAATTCCGGGCTGATGTCGGCTACGGACAAGGAGAAGCTTGACGGGGTCGCCGCCGGCGCACAGGTAAACGTCATCGAGAGCGTCACCATGGACGGCGAATCCGCTTCGTTGCCCGTGAGCGGGAAGGATGTCGTAATCCCGCTCGCCTCATATACACCGGCAACGTCCCAGACCTCGGCCAGGAGCAGGGCCGGCCTCATGCCGGCGTCCGACAAGGTGAAGCTGGACGAGCTGGCGACCTTCAAGACCGTGCGCGTGACGAACGGGTCCACCGTGACGGACGTGGTGGCTGACGGTGTCGCAGACACCCTGAGCATCACGGCCGGCGCGAACGTAACCATAACGCCCAACGCGACGAACGACTCAATCGAAATCAGTTCCAGCTCGCCGCTTACCGCGGGCGACAACGTATCCATCGTGAACAACGTGGTGAGCGCCGTCGATACCCGGTATACTGCCGGCACCGGGCTTACCCTGGCCGGCACCCAGTTCTCGGTGGATGCCGCCGTGGTCCAGCCGAAGCTCACCGCGGGCAGCAACGTGCAGATTTCCTCCGCGAACGTAATAAGCGCCACCGACACCACGTATTTGGCCGGAAGCGGCCTGACCTTGACCAATACCACGTTCTCCGTGGATACGGCCACGGTTCAGCCGAAATTGACCGCGGGGTCCAACATCACCATCAGCGGAAATACCATATCGGCAACGGATACCAATACGCACAGGCCTATTGCCGTAAACGGCGCCCAGGTGCTGGGTGACTCGACAACCACGCTGAACCTGAAACAGGGGACCAACGTCACCATCACCGAGTCAAGCGGCACGGTAACCATTGCCGCGTCACACGCGCCGGTCGACCAGAGCTACAGCTCCACTTCGGCGAATGCCCAGAGCGGCAAGGCCGTTGCCAGCGCCATTAGCGGAAAGTCGGATACGACCCATACGCACTCCGTGTCCATCAACGGGTCGACGAAGACCATCGCGGCCACGGGAGGAGACGTGGTAAACCTGGGGAACTTCAAGGAGTTCAGGTACGCAAAGGTGTATGCGGTGACCGCATACAACGCGTCCAGCAACAGGTATTTCCTGATTGCCGAATGTGACCAGACGTTCACCGGGAACTGGCAGGATACTTCCGTGTTCAAGCTGACCGCCTATCCGGGGCCGGCACCGAAGTACTTCGTGTTCAGGATGAACTTCGGCGGGTCGAAGTCCGGCGTGAGTACAGCGGGCGTCACCGACCTGTACGGGAACACCGATTCCTCCAGCAGCCCGGTGATTGTCCGGTATACCGCCAGTACCACGAGCACCTCGCTGAACCTCAAGATATACCTCTACATCGACAGGGAAAAGCTGCAGACGCAATGGACGAGCTTCTACCTCGAGCCCATGTCAATCGGGCGCGGCGACCGTAGCAATGACGTGTCCAACGGACTCGGGTACTGGTCATACAAGACGGCGGAGACGTATGTCACCACGCTGTCCGGCACTACGGTGGCAGCACATACAACCGAGACCACGGTATTGAAGCTAGATGCATCAAACGTGACTGGCGCAGTACGGTATGACATCAACGGCCAGGGGCTTAACACCGACCAGAAGTCATGGGCCCGCGCGAACATAGGCGCCGGTACGTCCAGCCTGACGCTCGGTAATACGGCGACGACGGCAGCCTACGGTAACCATAACCACGACAGCGACTACTTCAAGTCCTCCGGCAGCGTTACGCTGGTTTTCGGCCAGGCAACGAAAATCGGCACGTCGAACGGCAACGCTGTGAATTTGACCTTGCCGACTCCCACGGCGGCAAACGACGGCGTCCTGACGATTACACAGAACGGCACAACCATGGGCACGTTCAGCGCGAACCAGTCGAGCGGTAAAACCATTGCGCTTTCGGACACCACCTATTCGGCCGGTACGGGATTGAGCCTCAGCGGCACTAAATTCAGTGTCACCAATCCGTTTAACCCGAATGGCGACTACAGCGGCAATACGCTGCGTGCAAAGACTGCTGTAAGTGCAGACTACGCAGCCGACGCCGGGTATGCCACAAAGATTGGCTCGTACTCGAGTCACCCAAAAATCGGCGATACCGGTGTCCCGGTGTATGTCAACTCAGACGGTGCGGTGACAGCGTGCGACACGACCCAGATGGGCGTTGGCGCTGCCAGCTGGGCCGACTCGGCCGGCAGCGCCAACCTGACCAGGACGGTAAACCAAACGGACGGCGATTACCTGCGTATCGGTACCGGGACCGGCTGTAACGTGGCCAATGCGGGCAACGCGAAGAAGTGGGACAACTACCGAATCGCGGTCGACTCGTTCGGCACGAGCTCGGACACTATCTATTTCTACTAGCGGGGAGGACGTGACGTGCCGTTTATCAAGCAGATGTATCATGCGCCGGTGATGTTTACTGGACCGGAAGATACCGCCAGGTCGAGGATACCGCATATAAAGTGCAGCCATGCCATGGTGGGCAATACATTATACACGGAAAACAACATGCTCCGCGTCGTGCAGAACGAGTTCGGCAACGTCGGGTGCTACATGGGGACAGGTTCGCTCCTCCTGTCGCAGGAGACATGCGTCATAAACTGTGTCGGCTGGGCAAACAGCGTTGGGAATTACGTAACCGCGAATGCGGATTACAAATTGGCCTGTGCGGGTACAGTGTCGCCGTCCAGGGCATGCACCGTGGACATAGATTCCAACAAGTACCGGAGACAGGGAATGGGTGCGCTGACCACCGCACTGGAAACCTATTCGCTCATCACTATACCGTCGACCTATATGCCATCCCAGTGGTGGAGCACCAGTAACTGGGCGAACAGTGTCACGCCAAAGCAATTCCGCATAAGCCTGCGTCCCATTGCCTCGGCGTACCATGACTATGTGGGCGGCAAGAACACATTCTACCTACTGGTGGACACCTTCTACATATGCGCCAGGAGCGATTCGTTCCCGGAACACATGTTCCTGGTGAACTACGCGACATATTTCAAGACAGCCTTGCGCAACAACGCGTTCCTTGTGGGTGACACGAGCTGCATAAACGTCAGCACAATCAGTGAACTGCTGGGCATGCCAGTCACGACTAACTTGCGCTACGGGGCCTGGGCCATCCATGCCTGCCATAGCATCCTGCATGGGTTCAGTACCGAAGAGCTGCGGAATGACAGTAATGCCGGGTACGTATACTTCTCCCCGGTATTCGGCAGGCCGCCCGGGTCGATAGCGGCGTCAAATACTTACCTACCGGCATATATAGCCATGCGGATGACTCTAATCTCAACCAAGGAATCAGGACCGTATGCCGGCTCCTGGGCATAGTTCACCGGTTGAAATCAAAAACGCCTCCTTGCCGGGGGCGTTTTCTGCATTATCGTAACATATGTGGCCAATAATCACGTCAGCCCGGTTACCGGCGGCTGCAGTTCATTGCGGCTCAATTTTGCAGCATCCATCTTATTATCTACTACCTTTGCTTATA